>Ga0209006_10001355_pt1 | contig 22235 bp, 16 predicted proteins | sample JacPin_JW_Ref_O2_FD_188567 | JGI IMG/M metagenome (GOLD analysis project Ga0209006, IMG submission 188567) | Forest soil microbial communities from Algoma, Ontario, Canada - Jack Pine, Ontario site 1_JW_Ref_O2 (SPAdes) (version 2) | ecosystem: Environmental > Terrestrial > Soil > Boreal... | reverse complement strand
ACCTTTGGGTTATGCGATCTGACTCACCTTTCGATGAGAGTCGGACTGTACCTTCATCCCCGAGGGATGCTCGCCATCCAGTCTCTACGCCTTCCCCCAGCTTCGGGGGCTTGGTTCGGTATTGCCGTATCGCTCTCGCGACGTAGGTTTCACCGACTTTGACGAGTGATCTTCCGGTGCATTGCTGCGCCGGACGCCCAATTTGCAAATGCTCCCAACGACAGTAAGGATGCCAAGGGAACTCCAAGGAATCCATGGGAGCATTAGGTTATGAGTGAACCGAGAAATGGTAAGTTGTAGATTCTACGGGTACGAGTGACTCTCGAAAAACCCCTAAGTCATTGAAAATCTCTGTGAGAAATCCTTATTGGGGGTCTAAAAGGGGTTTGTCGCAAAGCCCATTTCAGTCTCTAATGGCACGCTAGGTCGACGCGCAAAAGGTCGTTAAGACAAGCAGTACTGGCTGCGCTCGTCGCTTATAGTCAACCAATCTTCCAAGTGGTCGCTAACGTGTGACTGTTTTTGGAATGGCATTCAGCGGCATGTTTACGCCAGTGCTCGCCAAGCACTCGAAGTCGTTTCCGCTCATCGACTGCATCTCGGTTGGCGTTGACCGGACGCAGCGAAACTTCGAGCCATTGCGCAAACAGGTGGAGGCCTGGCAGAGGAGTGACCTGAACCGACGTCACGGCGAAGGTGGTGATCTACGAGGCTTTCGTCGAAGGAAGACTAGGAGCTCGCAAACACCTCGCCCGCAGCGCACATGACCTCTACTTCGAGCCAAAGTACGAGGAATTCCGGCCGCGAACGATCTGGAGCCTCTCCAATGCACTTACATCCGCACTCAAGGAACTGGATCCTATCGGACAGTTCAAGGCGGCTACCAAGTTGGGTGAATTCCTGGAGGCCCAGGCTCTCTGAATCGTTCTAGGCAAGGGGCGGCGTCGACCCGCCCCACTTCCCAACTCGCACGCACCGACCGACCCTCAGATCCCAATGGATCTTCTAACATGATCACCCGCGTCCAATCCTTCGGACCAGAAAGAAGGATTTCCCACAACGGTGCGTCGTGTATCGTTTGTTGGACAACTTTCTAAGTTGTCTCGCGCCGCGTGACTGACATCGAAGAACGTCGGGCCTATTCCGCGTCTAGAATTTTTGTCGTGACCGACCCCCTCTCGCACTCCAGCGGTTGATTCTAACTGTAAGTGGATCAGTGGTTCCGACTTGAATACTAAAGTGGCCGTGAAGGAGCAGGAACCTGATTGTCGCTCTAGTAGCTAGGGTTTAGTGTTAGTTTGACTGCAAGGTAAGGCATCCTCTTGTTTTCGTCAACCGTCGAACATCGGACGGTCTAGCTAGCCGTGTGGAAAGTGCGAGCGAGTTCTTTCGACTGCTTGCGGACAAAAACACGCAGCTTCTGTTGTACACTGTTGGACCACACCGGTCGGGTGGAGTTTGTACACGACACAGAGGTGGAACCCCACAATGTCATGTGTACGATGAGAGCCGACGACCTGACGCGTAGATGGGCTCGAGGGTCATTGGCATGTGGCCTTTGACGGCTGAAGTCATGAGTACATGCCGTCAATATTTCTGCGAAGTCCCGAGTTGCCAATGAACTCCGATGAAACAGCGAGCCTGCACGAAGTCCTGAACGAAGCGCGCGACATTGTTCTACCGCTGGGCAACGTATTACCGACATGGAACCAGAAGATTGCGACCCTGCTGCGCGAGTCAGCAAACCAACGACTCAGAATAGGAGTGGTCGGTGTCACCTCCAGTGGCAAATCCACCTTCATCAATGCCTTACTAGGTGAAGCTCTTCTTCCGGAACAATCCAAGGCCACTACCAGCCTCCCCGTGATCTGCCGGAAGGGCAATCAGAGACGACTTCTGGTTGCCTATCTTGACGATTCGACGGCAATGCACACGGACGATAGCGTTACGGCCGATCTGGTAGCGAGCCTGTGTTCGGAGGACGGAAATCCAGGGAATGTGAAGAACATCGCTCGTATTGAACTTGAAACGCCCGGTTGCTGTCTACCTCCCGAGCTAGAAGTCATTGACACGCCCGGGACCGACGCCTACGGGTTCGGAAGCCACGAAACGATCACGCTATATAAGTGTCTTCCACTTGCCGATATTGTCGTCTTCATGACACAACTGCGCCGTCGCATAGCTGCTAGCGACGCAAACTTGCTAACCAAGGTGATGGAAAATGATCAGAGAATCCTGTTTGTGATTTCTTCCAGCGATATCGAGGTTGACGATCACGAGAATGGCGTCCTCATACGGCGGAAGGAAGACAAGATTCTCAACCACATCGGAGAGCTCAAGAACTTTCTGCAAGGGTTTCCTCAACTCAAACATAGCGGGGTTGTCGCGGTATCCTCCGCTTGGGCGAAAGAAGCTGGTGGAGACCAAAGCGCAAATTCATGGCGCGACTCCAACTTCGAGACGATTCTTAGCTACTTCGGTCAGTACCTTGCGGATCTTAGTTCATATCTGACGCGCGCTCGGGTTGAACGTGCGCGAGCATTCTTGGTTTCTTTCGGCTTGTCCATTCGGCCCGAAATCCCCGGGATCAAGAAACAGACCGGCCAAACGAGCCAGGAAAGTGATCTTGAGATTGCGGTTAGCGATCTTGAGAAAGCGGAACGGTCTGTCCGGGAGCACGTTGCGGCTTTGAAGGTCGCATGGTCCGAAACAATGAACGCCCAAGGCGGGATCCAAGAAATGTCGAAGGAACTCGAAAGACTCGATTCCAGCGATATTGCAGGTGCAGGTCGGATTGTCCGTCGCTTTGGCGAACGGAGGAAGGAGCAAAGCACGGCCTGCCTCCAACGCCTCGACGATACTCGTTCAAAATGCCGCGACGTTCTCAAAGCAGTGGAAGTCACGCCCAATCGGCGTTCCTTGGGTAACCGAGTGCTTCACGTTCAGGATGTCCCGCTTGTGAGTGATCGGATTATTGGTAGGACTGAAACCTATTCAGTTCCTGTACCGCGGACTGGCATCTTAGGGCGCATAGCTGATTTTTTTGCTGGCGTGCCTACGGAGGAAAGGCGCCGAACAGTCAGCTACGTAAATCTGCCATTGTTAATAAAGGACTTAGAAGAGTTTCTCAAGGCGTCCGAACAAGAGTTTTCTTCGTTTCTCAAGGATCAGGTCAACGTGCTAACTGAGTTATACCTTGCTCCTGTGCAGGCGCTTCGAAAGGAACGCGCCCAGTCTCTCGCAGAACTTGCGAATCTCCGTGCCATGGCGGAAAAGCAAATCGAGGCTCTGCCCGGGATCTGCGACCGTCTACACATGCTAGCGCTCCGCCTACCACTCAGTCATGAGCCATCTGAAGCGATCAAGCCAGTCCCGTCTGCACTTTCACATGCGCCCAGAACTGCGCCAGCCCATGCTTCCACCCTGACAACGCCCATGCTGGCACAAATGGCACTCCTTGGAATCTTGAATCGCGCCTGGGAGGCCGTGGCCGTCCGTCGCTTCTGGAAGGTTTCGTCGACTGCGGGTTCGTTGAACCAGAATCGGAGACTGGATAACATCCTCCTGGTTAACTTGGACAGACGAGGTGCCAGCGAGCTCATAAAGTTCTTAGAGCGCGGACGGACTGAGAGTCGCGAACTCGGCTGGGACGAAGGTATCACTCTTCCACACCCAGACGGGGAAACGCACTTGTCCATCATACCCACAGACCGTCCAGTGTCAGACTACTACTTCCGGGAACGATGCTCTCGTGCCACCGCCGTCGCGGTGAGGTTCGAGGCCGGTCAGCCATCGTCCGGACTCAACCGCATGCTGAGCCACCCTCAATTTTGCATCTTAAGGGAATTCTCGGAGAAGGTATTCTTCGTTTTCGGCGACAGCGCGATCTATGACAACCGGCTGCACGACTTGGCCGTTGAGCTCGTCCCCATAGTAGCCAAAGAGACCGGCTTTTCCAACAGCCCCTGGTACCTATACGAGGCCGCGAGATACGACGCTCGTTACTCCGACTTCATTGACATCGCACTAAGAGTGCTTCGATCCGGCGGTACTTCGCGAACCTTCCTCCGCGAATGGCAAGCTGCGGAACTCTCGATGAGGCCCCCGTTTCACCAGGAGGCTTTGGAGCGTGCCTATTCAAAGATGATCGAAGCGGAGGCAAATAAAGCATATGTACGAGAATGATCCAATTGTAGGGAAGGCAGTAACAGCTTTAGCCGACCAACTTAGTGCCGTGTTGGTGGATCGAATTCGAGATGCAGCGACGGAGGCGCTGCGCAGGATTGAGGACGCAACTCAATCGCGCTCAGGCGAGATCGACGCCGCGACCGACCAGGTGCGAAACATCCTGGACGAACTTGGCACCCAGATGCGTTCTGGCGCAACGACCGCCTTGACCGAAGGCGTTCGCGATCGAGTTTTGCCGGCCCTGGAAGCAGAGGGCCAGAAACTCACAAACGCTGCCACGACGGTGATCGAGTCATTTGCCGGAAGGCTCAATCAGACGTTGTCGACGACGATACAATCGATTGAAGAGGCGAAACTTCGGATTGAGGCTGCGATTCGAGCTGGTATCGAGGAGATGTCAGCTTCACTGTCGACAGCGAACCGCGATCTAAACGCTACTGTCGTTGCAACCGCGGAAGGCATCAAGGAACATGCCAGCACTAGCAACTCGGAGGTGAGTGATCGGCTCGTTCAAACGTCCGCAGGTTTGCAACAACAGATCCGGGATCTCGTCACTCAATCGGAGGGGGCTGCAAAGGCTGCTGAGACTGCCAATGAAACCACCCACAAGGCATTGGTCCAACAGATCCAGAAGTCGTCTGCCGAACTTGGCCGACTAACGGTTGAAGCTGCTAGATCGACGGAAGAATCCGTCGCCAAGGGCAGTGAGGGGGTGTATCGCAGTGTTGCCGATCTGGCAGCTACGGTATCGACTTTTCGAAAGGACACGGTCGAGCGCATGGAGCGAACTGCACACGAACAACAGGAGCGAGACGACTCTATGACTGATCTTCTCAGAAAGGCGTTCGCCGACCAGGAGGTCCGGGTCAAACGGTTATGGTATGCACAGTTGGCAATAGCCGCTTGTGCGATCGTCACCCTCTTCGTAGTTACATTTCGCCACTAAGCGGAGCGGTCAAGCGCAGGACAGGAGGCCAGATGCAAGAGGTGGACCTTGATGTTATCGACCGGATCAAGCAGATCGTTCTTGAAAAAGATGTCCTAGCGGCAATGGAGAAGCTTTTGGCGCCTGCGGAGCTGAATCGTGTATCGCAGGCGATTGACAAGATGCAGGCAAAGGAGGCGTTCGTAGCGGCCATAGGATCGCAAGGAACCGGTAAGAGTTCTCTTCTTAACAGCCTCCTTTTCCCGCGCCGCATCCTCCCTATTGGCGAGGGCGTGACCACAAATATTGTGTGCTATATCCAAGACGCCAAAGACGCCGAGGAGCACTGCGATGTGGTGTTGGATAGTGGCACCGTCGAAAAGCTGCCCCTTGATCGGGCTGCGTTGGAAGCATTTCTGGATGAAGCTCAGAATCCGGGAAATCATAAAGGTGTGGTGCGGATATCCTGTTTCACACGCTCCGACCTGCTTGGCAAGAATACGATCTTTGTCGACACTCCCGGTCTGGGTTCGACTGTAGAAACGCACGATAAGAAAACCATGGACTTCGTTCGCGATTTGTCGTTGGGAGTCTTCCTTCTCCGTACCACGCCGACGATCTTGGACAGTGAAGTGAAATTTCTGACAATGATATGGAAATCTTGTCCAGAGTTTGTCTTTGTTCAAAACGTATGGGGTGAATCGACGGAGCGAGTTGGGGAGAGTCTGCGCGACAATGGAGCGATCCTCACGCGACTCGCACAACAGCAGGGCGACATGCGGCCAATTTGTCTGGTACCCGTCAATATTCACGAGGGTTTGGAAGGTGTGGCGAACGACATACCAGATAAGGTCCGCGAATCGGGTCTGGCTCATCTGCGGAGTTTGGTCAAGACCCGTGTGTCTCGGGGGGGACAACGACTGGAGATCCTGGCACAGGGCCGCCAGATCGTCCCGGTCTTGCGGCTGGCCATTCAAGAAGGGCACACCAGAATTGCTGCCGCGTCCGTAAGAGGAGAGCTGAAGCTTGAACAACTGAGAGCGCGAATCGAAGGAGCTGAAACCAGCCGCAAAGAAATCGAGAAGCGGCATCGTGAGAGAGAGCGAAAGTTTCGCAGAGACTGCGAGGAAGATCTTCGGAATTGGAGAAAGGAAATCGAGAACGAGATTGACTCGGTCTATAAACAGTTTTCACACGAAGTGCGATCTCATGGAGGCGAGGCTGGCATCGATACGGCTTACCTGGACAGGCTCCAACAGGTCGCTTCAAGGTCATGCGACGCTTTCAAGAACGGACTCGCCAGAAACTGCGAAGATTTTATTGAGGAATCAGCCATTGACATAGATCTCCTCCTTGAATCGCTCAAGGTGACCCTTAAGGACGACGATGGCACTGTAGTGGATGTGTCCGGGACACATGTCGCCGAAGCTATCGGGACGGTGACTACTTCAGCGAGCGGCGTGACTTTGACAGCCCTAACTGCAATCAGCGCTACGGCATTTGGTACCACCATAGCCGCCGGCGCGACGGTAACGACAGCGCTTGCTGCGGGACTCGCCGCAGTGCCCGTAATCGGCTGGGTGATTGCTGCTGGAGCTCTCGCTGCCGGCTACCTCTTAAAGGTGGCAGCGAAGGAGCGAAGGGTGAACGCGCTAGTTCTGGAGTTTGATCGGATTGCCAACAGACTCAAGGCGGATGCTGTAGAGACCATCAAGGAGGAAGCACACAGAATTCGAGATCTCGTATCTGAAGGCGTCGCGGGCCACATGCGAGCCGCTGCTGAGCAGCAGGAGAAACAGGCCGAAAGCCTCAGAACAATTCTTTCCTCGACCGACCGCGAAAGAACCGCGGAGCAGGCGGATCTGAGACAAAAGATCGACCTCTTGTTGTCGACAATGACGGAAATTGAGCAACTGGTGCAGCTCGACGGGGCGGAAGCCGCTTGAGCGCTTGTGGTGACGGCGCGATTATGATTGTTGAATACGTTCTTGAGGGCCGCAAATGAAGTCTCCTGATTCAACAGGGCTTCTAGTATGAAGCCGAACTCAGGAAACTAGGCACGAATGAAGGTGGGATATGCGTGCAATTCTAATCCAGGTGCGCTGGCGCGCTGTTGAACATCGCTACTTCTTGCGTTGATTGCAGAAGGGATTCCCAGATGAACAGGTTGTGTCCGGAAAATCTGGAAGAAGTCAGACGCAACATCGCGTATGTGACTGGAGCGACCGAGAGCTACGACCGGCGAGGCTTTCGGCTTTTGCAATGGCCCTCACCCTACACCGAGAAGAAGCCGATTGAGCTCTCACTGGAGCATGAAGCGCGGCTGAAGCCGGCCAACACTCATGACCTGCATTCACTACTAGCTACACTGGCGGCTTCGCGCGGCGAATTCGTCGACAGGGTGCTCCTTCCTGGTAAGCCTCAATACCACCCCCTCACCCTTGAGCTTGTCCAGCGCGCACCAGGCGCTCAGAGCATAGATGTCTATTTTGACTTGCCGGAGGGCTTCAATCTGATATCCAAGGGCTACACCTTTCGCCAGCGCAAACGCGGAGATACCTTCATGACTTGGGCGGGTGGCGAAGGCGGTCTGTCGGCCTTGAACCTGGAGTTGCCAGCTGTCGATTTGCAGAGAAACGGACTTACCGCGCGACTGGAGTTCAACTGGCTAGATGAGGTCTCACGCACGCTACAAGAGGCCTCTCCGGAACAGACCGAGGCAAACATCAAAAACCCGGCGCATCTTGCGGCAGAAATCGCGGGAACGGATTTTCGAATACTTGTGCCAGCCTTCGAAAATGTCACCGTGCGACAAAAGTATCTTGGCCGCACACAACCAGGCGAAGCTGTCTTTGCTTTAAACGTAGACCTCATTCACACACGCGCCTTGCGTGATAGTAGAGAGGCGAAGTTTGTGGACATCGATTTGAGCGGTATGCGATTGGTCGACGAGAGCGAATTTGAGTTTCTCGCGGATCTCAGTGGGTGCCTGATGGACAGATATAACCTGGCATTCAACTTTGCGACGAAGGCCTCTCGGGCGATGCAAGAACTCGGATAGTTAATGAAAGACGACAAAACCATCAACTTCGGCCTGATCGGCCCTGGCAAAGTGGCCGACCAGCGGCTGGCGCCAGCATTAGGGGGCTCGCAACAGGCTCGGCTCTGGTCTGTGCTTGGAAGAAACGGGGATCATACCTCCGCGTTCGCACGCAAGCACGACGCTAAGGCAGCGCAGCCCGCATTTATTGATCTCAAGCAATTTCTTGCGGATCCGGACCTTGATGCTGTTCTTATTGCGACACCAGACCACTTGCACGCGGAGTTCGCAATCGCTGCACTGGAGAGCGGACACGCGGCATTCATTGAGAAGCCAATAACATCGAACGTTGCTGAAGCTTGGCCCCTCGTTGACGCAGCGGTGCTGACGGGCCTGCCTGCTGGCGTATGCTACCACCTACGATTTCACGAGGGTCTTCGACAAATGGTCAGTATGGTTCACGATGGCGCGGTGGGAACACCACTTCACATGCGGGTGCGATGGAGTTATCGATCGCCTGATGGGACGTCTCATTGGCGCGCGAAAACTTCGGGAGGTCTGTGGTCGCTGGCCGCATTTGGAACCCACGCCCTTGACCTAATCCGCTGGACCCTCGTGCCGATGTGCGGTGAGGTAGTGCTGGTGCGGGGGCTCGTCTCCGGCGGCGTTTGGGGAACTGGAAAGGACGAGACCGCCATAGGCCTTCTCCAGTTTGCTTCCGGAGCAACGGCGGAGTTGATTTCTTCGGTGTTGTTTGAATCGGAGCCGTTGGCTGAGGTGGTCGGCGACCGGGGCACTGCAGTTGCTCGCCATGCGTTTGATCCACACGGCACCGGCTTCATACAAGTCTGCGGCAGGCCCGTTGAGTTTCCGGTTGTGGACCCGTATAAGGCTGAAGTAGATGACCTTGCTTTCTGCGTCAGAGAGAGAAGGACACCCGCAGTGAATTGCATCGAGGCGCTGAGAAATCTTCAAATCCTGACCGAGATTGTATCAAGCGGACAGGGCTCAGTAATAAGCAAGAAAGCGTCGTAATCAGCTCCATCTTAGAGCAGGGGTTTAGAAAATGGAATGGGAACGAAACCCACTTGTTGAGCAGATCGCACAGGCACTTTCCTCTGTTCCATTGTCCCAAGAATCTGAGGAACATGCGACTCTCACAGACACCACAACCGGACCAGGCACCAAACAAAAACTCACGGTTGATGCAAAAACATCGAATCGCATTGCAACTGAGCTGGTGATGGAAGCTCTACGCAATGGCCTCACTTTGGCTGATCCCACACCGTCAATGCAGGTGCTCGCCGGGGGCAATACTGCGCTTCAGGTGTCGGTGGCATCTGCCCCAGTCAACTTTGTTTTCAAGATGGATTCCAATCCCAAGCTAGCGCGCGAAGCAAGAACAATCGACGACCTGAGGCAAGACAAGCGATTAGGGAATTTCTCTTCACGCCTGCCAATAATCTATGCCGAACACAGCAAGGGAGCTCCTTATGCCTACCTCATGGAGTGGTTTGATCCGAAGCTCTACCCAAGCTTGAAACAGATATTTTTCGGCCCCGACCCACCCCCCCCGCCTGCGCATGCTGTTGAGCTCGTGGAGTACGCTTTAGAGGCGCTCGGCGAAGCGTACCGCGGATCCAAGGATGAACGGCTGCAAGTTCGTATGATGGGCGAGGCCTACTTTACAAGGATTGAAGAGAATTTAGAGAAGGCTTGTATTATTTCCTCGGACTTTGAGTCCGTTCCACTGGACATCAACGGTAAGGCGGTTCGGCCTTGGCGGGATTTGTTGGCACTCATACGAAAGCGGGAGCAGGCGCTGCAGTCTCTAGCACCGCCGTTTATGACAGTCGTCCACGGTGATCCCAACCCAGGCAACATACTCGTGAAAAGGAGTGGCCCGGCAATACGTGAGGTCAAGTTTATCGACTTGAAGGACTGGAAATATGGCGATTATCTTTTTGACATCGCCAAGTTGTCGCACTTTCTCTTATATACAGGTCCCATCGAAGAATTGAATGCGTTTCAGGACGAGCCGATCCAGCAATCTGCTCAAGGTCGGCGGATTGGATATGAGCGCCGGGTGCCCGACTATGTCAATCAGGCCGTACAAGCGATCGAGCAACTCACCATGAGCATCGCAAATGACCTAAAAGACCCGGTGTGGCAATTGCGGTATAAACTGGCGATGGCGTCGAATCTCCTCGGGCTCATCCCAGGGCGCCTGAAGATCGCGTATGTCAGTCAGGCGCGGATCCTTTACGCAGAGGGGATGTTGTTGTTAGAAGACTTCCTGCAAAACTGGACGGAGTAGCCATGGGTGACGCGGCGCCGAAGCGCATTGTGCTCTCTGTGAGTGGGTCCGGCGTTTACATGAAATTTAGTCCCGTTGAGGCCGGGGACATTGAAGATGCGTTTGAAGTGGACACAGAGGTGCTACGAAATGCATCCCAACTAGTGCGTGATGCGGTGGAAAAACTTTGCCGGCTGTACTGCCAAGCGGGCAGCAGACGGCCCGCTGAAAGCAAAGTATTGCTCGCAGTACGAAAGATCGCGCAGCACGGCAGAGAATTGTGGGCAGCCATCTTTCGGTCCGCCACGTTGGCCGAACAGTTGGCCAAAAGAATTGAAACTGAGAACCTACACGTCACCTTCGCTGTGAGTCACAGCGTGCGTGTCCATGCGCCGTACGGGCTCATGTTTGGAGGTTTGCAGGGTCCTTACGAAATCGAAGAGCTCGAACACTCGGAACTCATGCCGAATTTTTGGCGCCAGAAACACGAAGTTTCGGTAGTTTACTCTATCAATGATCAGATCCCCTTGGAAACCGACTTTTTGAATGAATCGGCTCCTCTTCATGCGGAGGGAACGAAAGTGTTTGGCGTATTTCATCCCAAGGCCGTGAAGTACGCGCTTGATGAAAGACAAATCAGTTGGCCCGAATCAGCAATTGCATACTCGGCTCGGGATTTCAAAGCTCGATGGCGAACTAGCACGAGCGACTACAACATGCTTTACTTTTTTTGTCATGCAAATGGCGAGGTGCTTCACATCGGGACGAACAACGACAGTTTGGTTGATGACCTATTACATTGGCAATTGAAGAGTCTGATCCCGGACCGCAGAAATCAGCCCCTTGGAGGTCTAATTATTCTGAACGGCTGCGAAACAGCCGCCTCTTCGGGACGGGGGAAATGGCTGGAGGCTACCCGAACCTGCGGCTTCGCTGGCTTCATTGGTACGGAGGCGATGGTCCCCACACGGTTTGCTTGGCCTTTCGGAAACGACCTGATAAAGATGATTTTGTCGGAAGAGAAAACTGCGTTGCAGGCACTGAAGATTCTTTGGAAGCAGCACTGGCCTCTAAGTTTACTGTATAGCTTGTATTGCATCGCCGATGTCCGTGTAAGGCCTGCCATGACTACCGATTACCTTCAACGGGTACAACACACGAACTATTCTGAGCTAACACTTAGCGACGTGGCTTTCGGCGAAGAACAATATTCCACCCTGCCGTTCTCTCGAGCAGGAAAAGCTCCTGTCTCCGAAGGAGAGGACGAACTGTGAGGGAGTCTCGCTGGCCTAGTCGGCCATATAAGGGTCTGGCGAAATATTCAACCGCCGATGCCGCGCTGTTCGTTGGGCGTGAAGAGGAGATTAAGGAATCCGTCGAACGATTGTGGAATGATCGAACATCTGTGTTCATTCTCCATGGGTTGAGTGGAACAGGAAAATCGTCTTTTCTTCACGCAGGTTTGGTCCCTGCCCTCAGCAGATTACCGCGCTCTAGACTACTGCTCCCGCGAACGGACGAGCAACGAGACGGAACCGCTATCCTAGTGCGTTCCGGCACTTCGCCACTCCAAGAGCTTGCCGCACACATATGGGACCGGGCAGAGTTCATGCTTCGAAGGCGCTCTGCTTCTGACAAAACCAAAGAAATGGCAAGCAAGGCGCGCATGGGCGCACGAAACAAGACAGACTTTATTGCGCGGGCCTCTTCTCATGAGGAGATTTTTCGCGCAATGGACTGTCTTTCGAGGGCCACACCGTACCGACTTCTGTTAATTGTTGATCAGGTTGAAGAGATGTTCTCGTCGCAAGATCAGATCGGCGCGGACCGCAAGGAATTCTTTGATTTCCTCCGCCTGCTTTGTGGTTACAAGCCCGACGTTAAACTCATAATCGGCATCCGCAGCGACTTCAAGCCAAACTTTGATGACGAGCTGAGCGTGCGCGAGGTGGACCTGTCGACGTTGGACAGCTACTACCTCAATCCAATCAGCGGGGACGGGATGGTCAGGGCAATCCGTTGGCCGACCGAGCATTATAGATTTGAACTTGAGGAAGGCCTGCCTGAACAGATACGAGACGACTTGATGGGGCGCACTGTCCCGTCTTCATGGCTTCCCGTGTTGCAGGTTATATGCGACCGTCTCCATACAAATTTGCCAAAGGGCCGAGAAGTCATCACCTCTGAGGACTATCGTGCCGCGGGTGCATGCAACGCACAAGTGGCTTCTCATGTGGACGAAAGAATCGTTCGATATTTCCTCAAGAAGTATCCCGAGGGAAAGATTGTACTGGGAGAACAAACCGACCGATGGAAGAGACTGCTTGCACACTGCACCCAGAGGCTCTCCGACGGTCACGTGACCGCCAAGCCTGCGATTCCGCATTCTAGGCTGATGAAAATGGCTAAAGGCAGCAGATGTTTGGACGGGCAGAAGATGGTCCGCCAACTCGCGACGGAAGAAGATTACATATTGGAGAAGGTCGAGTCTCCTATACCTGGGCAGGAGCACGGCTGGCGGTTACTGCACGATTCGATAGCTGCCGCTCTCGTGCATTGGCTCGATTCGGACGATGCACAGCACAGCCGCCCAATGGATAATGCGGATCCTTTGCTTGCTGCGGACGATGCGAAATACGTAAAGCCACCCCGCACATTGCCGGTCAGGTTTTCAACGATCAATGACCTGATCTGGGACCACCAAATTGCTCTCTATGCCGACAAAAAGGGTTTTAGCAGACGCCTTGGGCTGCGTTTTGACATCGAACCCGCTTTCGACTTGACGAAGACCCATGGTAAGAAGACCCGTGGCAAAACAATGAATTATTCGGCGTTTGTTAATCGCGTACGGCCGTATCGAGTGATTGTGATGCCGCCTTCCCTTTTGAACGATATTACGGGCTCGCCGTGGACTATTGTCGGCATCTCCAATGTCTATCATGGATACGCCGTCATCGGCCAAGAGCAATCAGACCTCGACATGGTGCGCGATTTGCATGATCAAAATACGAAGTCTAACCGAAAAGGCCGTGCCGATCGTCTCAAGAAATTGGCGGCTGTTTTGGCGGAACAGAAAACGGACATTGGCGTCTATGAAGAGACGGGCCTTCAATTTGTCAATCTGATTCTGCAAATGCACGATTTGAAGCCAAGAGAAAACATAAAAAAGCTCGGTGTAGACAAACACGGCAAAACCATCAACGCTACAAAGGACCTGTTGTTCGCCGCCTTGGTATCGGGAGACATCAAATTTGGACTGGGCTCTGCGCCGAGCCGTGCCTTAGCTGAGCAAGCAGGTTTTGTCATCTATGCGGACTTTGAAGACGTCTATTCTCTGGCAACCGATCCGTACAAGAGAGAAATGGACAAGCTGTTGATGCATGCAATGTGGGCTGTGGACGTACCGAAGTCGGAGGAGGCTACGTTGCTTCGGCTAGCTGCTCTAATGTTTTACACCGTCGACTATGTGCGCAGAAATCCTGAGGACTTTATCACGTTTCTGCACGACCAGATGTTGCTTGCTCTTGATGACGGTGGCTACTGGCTGCAGCGGCGGTTTATCCGCGCGGCGGTGGAGAGCTGCTACAGTTTTATGGCTTCTTCCGACTACGCGTTCCGGCATGTGCATGAACGGGAGTATGGGACCGTCAGCGCAACCTCCAGCTCGATACATTGTAAGTGGGTACGGCTACGGTGCAAGTGTGATGATTTGATTGCACGCCTCTCTTCTGAAGACCCAACGACCTGGCCAAAGGGTGCACGAGATGCTTTCGATAACGGAGAACGCCAGTATCGCATCTACAACTACTACGATGCATGCCATGAGTTTCAGAAGGCACTCAACAAATTAAACAGGCATCAATGAAAACTGGAGCGCTTGGAATGGCAGGTGGTTGGAACGACTCACCATGGCAAATTGTGTCGCTTCGTGATCCCGAGCCCGCTTCATGACTTAAGACTCCACAGATCTGGCGAACTGTGCAAGCAATCGTGGTACTAAAGATTCGTTAATCTGCACACCCGTACACGTCCGGACGGGATAAGGACGTGTATCCTAAACTCAAGGACAGAAGAAGCGGAGTCGCGGGGGCATCACGATTCCAAAAACCTCCTTTTTCATTTGGTTTGCGATATGATCCTGGGCATCCAGTGCTTTGGCCACGATACCAGTGCTAGCATCGTCGGGACAGATGGCCAAATCCATGCGGCCGTCGAGGAGGATCGCTTCAGCCGGCAGAAGCGGGAAAGCCGTTTCCCTTCCGCTGCGATCCGCGCTTGCTTAACGATTGCCGATGCCAAATTCGACGATATCACCTCAGTCGCAATTCCCTGGCACCCCGGCGCCCTGTTCTTTGAGAGGTTGCTCTGGAGAAACTCGCTTCGATACCCGGCCTCCCCAGGAATTTGGTGCAAGAATGCCAATCTGGTTTACCAGACACTCCGGGTTGCGCATGAGCTGAAAGTACGATTCGGCCTCGCACGCGATTTGAAGGTCCGCTATTTCAGGCATCATCTTGCGCACGCCGCTAGCGCCTACTATCCATCGCGGTTCTCAGAATGCGCCTATCTAACGATTGACGGGTGCGGAGAACTGGAAACCATTACATGGGGGGAGTGTAGCGGTGCCAAGGTACGTCAACTCGGTCGGGTTTGCTTCCCACACTCGATCGGGAAGCTGTACTCGGCGATGTCCAGATTTCTAGGTTTCCACCGCGCAGACAAGTATGGAACCGTCATGGCCCTTGCCGGATGTGGCGAGCCAAGATACGCGGCACAAATCAAGGAAATGCTCAGGATTGTTCCACATCAGGGGATGCATGGAATCAAGCTTGCTACGCATTTCTTTGACCTCCGTACCGGAAACTGGCCATCTTCAGCGATGGCGCAACTCCTGGATACTCCGATTCGGCATCCGGATGATCCTATCACACAGGTACACAGAGACATTGCTTCAAGTTTGCAGCATGTGGCGCAGGACGCGATCCTTCATTTGGTGCGCGAGTTGCACCGTCAGACAAGGTCAACCAATTTGGTCATGGCTGGCGGAGTAGCGCTAAATTCAGTCACGAATGGCCTAATCCTGCAGGAATCGCCGTTCCGTCAACTCTTCGTTCAGCCTGCTGCTCACGATGGTGGTCTGTCTCTCGGTGCTGCGTTGCTCCTAGCCCATGAGTCCCGCATGACAAAGAGCCGTTGCATTATGGCATCTGCGGGGTTAGGCCCGGAATATACAGATGACGAGATTCTCGCCAGCATACGGAATGCCGGCAACGTAGGCGCTGACCGACCGACAGACTTGGCGCGTGAAGTGGCCAGTCGGCTACACTGCGGGGAGATTGTAGCGTTGTTTCGCGGCAGGCTTGAGTTTGGGCCGAGGGCGCTCGGCAACAGAAGCATTCTCGCCGATCCTCGCAAGCCGGACATTCAGAAACGCCTAAATGTGCTGAAGGGGCGCGAATCCTTCCGACCATTTGCGGCAGCCATACTCCACGATCAAGCGAAGGAATGGCTGCAGCGAGGAACGGAAAGTCCCTTCATGAATCTGGTAGATTTTTTCCAACCGAAGGTCCGAAGCGTAGTCCCTGGCGTGCAGCACTTCGATCAAAGCGTGCGGGTGCAAACCGTCCGTCACGATGTCGACCCGTTCTTCTATTCCGTGATCAGGGCGTTTGCCGAACTCACAGGTGTGCCGGTTTTGCTGAATACATCTTTGAACGTGCGGGGCGAACCCCTTGCGTGTTCACCTGAAGATGCATTGCGAGTGTTTTCGTCGGGAGGAATTGGCGCAATGGTGATGGGTCCATATCTTGTTACGCACATCGACAAACCAGCCGATTCGCTTAATGATTCGCCAGGCGTTCTGCAGCGAGTATGCTGAAAGGCGCTTCGGTCGCATGGGTCTTGGCCGACCATCGCAAGAACAGGCGGCTGAGGAGGTCAATTCCAGTGCTAAAGCCGTATCCAATCAAAGCAGCCCAAAATACTCCTGCCAAAATCAACTCAACGGCGTTGTAGGCAATTGCAAATTTCATGACCCGCCCGATACCTATAGGTGCAGCGAGGTACTCCAGGATCACCACGACTCCCAACGTGAATGAGCCTACGATTTTCAAGGGACCAACCAGCATTGGAAGAACACTCGCAGCTCGAACTCGCCATGCGACCCACAGCGGCCCAGCCCCGGCGAGCCTTGCGAGCTCGATCAGATTTGTGGGCACTTGATCGAGGGCACCTACGACGATAACACTGGTTGAGATAAATGCGTAAAACGTACCACCCAGATACGATGATAGCCGAGAGGGTCCCAGCAGTGCGAACGCTAACGGAATCACAATCAAAGGCGGAATTACATGCCACGGTCGCAGCGCGGCGGAGAATAAGCTACGCGTGCTGATCCAAGGAGAGCAGATTACTGAAATGAGGAAACCTGTGCCTGATCCAAGGGCGACGCAAGCCAGGAATACTTCGAGCGTCGCCAGTATATGAGGATAGTAACCATTCGCCCCGCCGCCTTGTGCTGCGATGATCGGATCACTCGGAAAGCTCTCTGCGATCGTAACTGCGAGCGCAGATAAGTGAGGCACGAAGGCGCTGCCGGAAGAGAAAGCGCATATTTCCCAGATAACGAGAGCGCATATTATGGGTAATAACGACATGACGAAGTCACGAATGCGCCCCCTCCTTCTTAACGCGGCCGCATTGGTCCGACGAAACGGCGATTGACCGATAGAATTCTCCACGGGCAGCCTACTTCGCTGTGGCATCGTGCCAAGCGGCTGATGCTAACCGGTTAGCGTCATAAAAGTCGTAGGCATCATAAAATCGTTGCGCCTCAACGATCTCTTGCGCAATGCGGCCATCGGAACTAGGGTTGGTTTTGAACTTTTCAAGGACTTCGTTCGTGGCCAACTTCAACCGTAGCAATTCTCGATAAGTGTCGTCATCAAAAATTACGTCTTCAACGGATGGGGGCTTGTTCTTATATACCTTATCTGCAATGAAGCTGTTCAGGATAGCGCCGTTTACGTTTGCGTAATAAAGCGGGTTCGTCTTGTCATAGAACCACGGTTTCTGATCCTCAAAGGTGACGAACGGGTCCAAGTCGTTGTAGATGATCCGTCCGTCTTCAGCAGTGAACTTCTGTCCGGTCACCTTGCTGAGGTACGCCATGTGAATACTTATGGCCTCGTCTTGATTAGTCGCCATAAACTTCATAATGCGATAATTTACCGATGCCAATCGCAATGCCAGCGCGGGATTGCTGCGGTACCGATCCTTTTTCATCGCCCAACCGTTTTCAAGGATACTTGCGAGCTCTTTTGAGTCTGGGCTGGGTAGAGCTCCTTTCGCCAAGTCGATGGAACTCAGAATGGGAACAAATCCCTCCTTTTGCAGTTCGATCCTAGACGGTACGCCACCGACCTGAAAATCAGCCTGCTTGTTCCTCATTGCAATCATAGTGAGAGGGTCGTCAAGAACGATGCTTTTGACATCCCTTCGCGACAATCCGCCCTTTTGCAACGCTAGGTCTATAAAGGGCTTTATGGCGTTCTCCGTCGGATATGCAAATATTTTCCCCTTCATTTGACCGACCACACCTCTGATTGCATCGGAGTGGGTCATCCCGGCATTCCGATACTCGGTGTAGGTCTTGTAGCCGCGTCCGGGTTGGGCCATGATGGCAAAACCCTGAAACATGTCGCCGAAGACGAAGCTGCAAAGATCCGGAGCGGTGTCGTAGGAACTGAACAACACTCCCGGAGGGAGCGACACTACGTCGTATGCACCGCTCTCCAGGCTCGGAACCGCATCTTCGATCTTTATCGTGTTGACCTGCAAGTCGATCCCAACGTCCTTGAACCATCCTTTCGCGACGCCGATTGAACTGTAGGTGTGGTCAGCATACGGCAAATTCGCGAATCGAACCGTCTCCACAGGGACATGGCCGACGTCATCGGTGGCTGACGACCTCACACTCTCATGCTTGCTGCATGCGACAAACAAGCTGGCGATCAAGAGGCATACTATGGTGAGTTGTCTTCTTCTTGTTAACATCTCTTATCTCCTTAGAGTAAGGAGCTGCTGGGGAAGCAGCCTCGTTGTTGCAAGGTCGAAGAGGAAAATCGACGAATAACCCAGAATTGCATATACTGCGCCCAAGATGAGCAATTTACCGACGTCAGAATAGAGGTAGCTCTGGTAAACCAAGAAGCCACATCCGGAGCTGCTCGAAAGATACTCCGCACCGAGAGTAAACGCCCAAGTTAGCCCTAGAACCCACCGAAATGTTAGCAGCAATTCTGGAATGATTGCGGGAAGCACTACAGACTCTAAGATTCTTACGCGTGTCGCGCCTTCAAGTGACGCCCGCCAGAAATAGGTCAAAGGAACATTAGATGCTGCTTCGAAGGTAGCAGCTGCAACAAGAACGCCGGCTGCAAGAGCAGTGTAAAGCACGATCCCGAATTCCTTACCAGAAAACCAAAAGACAAAGAGCGGGATTAGCGAGAACAAGGGTACATTCATCAGGCCCAATAACAGGAATTGCGCAGACGCTCGGCTTCTGCCCAAAGAGAAAACCATAAGGCCCGTCGCCACACCTGAGAGTCCTCCAACACCGATCCCCCAGAGAGATCGTTTGGCGGTCTGAAACGCATGCCAAGCAAGTATACGGGTGGCTTCGCGATAATCATTGCTTGAGGAGTCGCCGAAAATCGCAAAGCTCGGGTAGGATTCCCGAACAAGATTTCCCAAGCTCGGGGCGGTGCGGTTGTTGTTTACGACGAATGCGATACCCTGCCAAAACATGAGCGCGAGGCCAATCCACACAATTGATATTGCGATCCGTCTGGGGTTCATTTGAAATCCTGCGGGAGACGCACTGGGGGCCGCGATGCCGATTCGCTGAGCGCACGGATGATGCGGTCCTCTGACACTCTGAAGGCCTCGGTTGTACGCAATTCATCCGAGCGCGGGCGCGGAAAATCGATTTCAATGGAATCGGCCACGAATCCATTGTCCAAGGCGATCACGCGATCGCTGAGCCATACAGCTTCCTCGATGTCATGCGTAACGACGATCAATGTGACTCCCGAACTGGAAGCTACGTCCTGAATCATTCGTTGAAGCTGTCGTCTCGTGATCCAGTCAACAGAACTGGTAGGTTCGTCAACAAGTAGGATTTGCGGCAGCTGGGCGAAAGCCATCGCAAGTTCGACTCGCCGAACTTGGCCGCCTGAGAGTTCATTCGGGTACTTATCCAGATGTTGAACCGGATCCAGCCCGACCATAGAACATAACTGCCGGGCACGCGATATTCGCTGTTCGCGCGCCGCTCCGCTGATTTCCATGGAATATGTGAGATTGCGCTCCACTGTCCGCCACGGAAACGTTCCATTCGACTGAAACATATATCCAATCCGAGGCGGCGTTTCGAAGGCTGGAAATTCGACTTGGCCTTCATCGGGGTCGAGGAGTCGGGAGAGGATGTGCAACAAAGTGCTTTTCCCCGCACCGCTGCGTCCCACGACGCTAAGAACTTCTCCGATTCTAACTGCAAACGACAGACCACAAAGAGCTTGGACGACATTTCCACGCGACCGGTAGGAGTATGATAGCGCTTTCACTTTTAGCGCGATTCCATCCGCCACCATTCTGGAGGTCCTTCCTTCTCCTTAGGGGCCGTCTTCATATGACTGAGCGCATCCTAGGAACTGAAGATTATTGCATGATTCCTTGCGCAACGATGGTACCCCAGCTCGGCTCTTCGTAGGTTGCTGAGTTCTCAGAGCCTTTATCATGCGTTGATCGATCGGAAAAGGCGGGGTTTCCGTTGTTTGCAACCATGAGACAACGACCTGAACAGGCGGCACATAAGAGACTGGAGGACATTGTCTCAGGGGTGTTCACGCCCGTGCTTGCCAAACACTCGAAGTCGTTCTCGCTCATCGACTGCATCTCGCCGCGGACGATGTGGAGCCTGTCCAACGCGTTCACCAGCGCCTTCAAGGAACTCGATCCCGTTCCTCAATTCAAAACGACGGCCAAACTGGGGGCCTTCGTCTCCCAACTTCCTGCGTAACCCAGGGATCTCCTCGTTTGTTGCTCCGCGATCACAGACGGGGAGAGCTAATCGGCCAGGAAAACGCCAGCGCCATCGCCGGGCCAGAGCACTCCGGAGTCAGGATCGAGTCGCCAGGGTAAACGGCAAGGGGACGTGCCACAGCCCAGCACGGCCCTTGACAATGGAATCGGGGCACACAGGGCCGAGACGGAGGGGATCGGGGGGCTATGATCGCGGGTTGGCCGATCTCCGCCGACTTGTTAATTGCTTTCCAGCGTGTTCTTGACACTGCCCAGAGCTGCGCCGGAGAAGACGGCCAGAAGGGCGCTCGAGGCACAAAACAATGCTTGTACATCTACTTTCTTATCTCGCATGTATCCTGCCTGCGGACTTACCGTGGCTCAGGCTCGCACATTGTTGCTGCGCCTGAAAGAGGCGCGTACTTCTCCTCTCAAGTTCATTGCGGATGAACACGATGTTTCTCACCTGCCCGCTTGGGTCAGAGCACCAAAGCAAATTACCGATGGTCATTTAAGCAAGCTTGCGACCGCAAACGCTGCGGTCTTGGCAACCCTCGATGAGAGTATCCCTGGATCGTATCTGATTCCGAAATAGCGCCCTCTTTCTTCGATTCGGCCCCGGTGTGGCTTTGAGTTCCGGCCGAGATCCGAAGAGATCAGACGAGCGGATCCGCTCACGGAGCTAGGCAGTCGAGCGTCTTTGGTCTCATTCGGAGCATCCAGCGGGGCTCGCCGGGAACGCTGGAGGTCGCGATGCGACAAACATATGCCGCAATTCTTCAATTCTCCAGCCATTGGCCAGTTCTAAAGTGCGGAACCGCCGGCACTCTGGGGATTCGTAGGATTCCTGGGGCATTCTGGGGAACTTTGGGTTATGAGTGAACCGAGTAACGGTAAGTTATAGATTCTACGGGTACGAGTGGCTCTCGAAAAACCCCTAAGTCATTGAAAATCTCTTTGGGTAATCCTTATTGGGGGTCTAAAAGGGGTTTTTGTCGACGCCTCCAAGCGTCCAATTCTAAACCTTCGTCCAATTTATATTCTGGCCCTATTGTGATCAAGAACCTCGGCGTTTTAGCCAGAATCTAGTCGCAACAGGGCAAACGATGGGGTCCCCGCATATTTGGGGAACGGGTGACCTCGACAGAGCCAACCTCTCCATATTGCTAGAGCGGACACGAAGTGTGTGCTTTCTCCTAGAGAAGGGGTTTGCTGGAAGCACGGTTCCAGGCTGTGGAGTACCAGGCAGCACTGTCAGGCAGGCACTCCGCTGCCGACACGGTCGGAACTCCAGAAGCTCGTGAAGGGCAAGTAAGGACCAATCCGTTGCGCTTCCCTAGAGTGGGTTTTCGCCCTTTGGGACCGCAGCCTCTAATGTCTCCCGGATTGCCTTGGGATCAGCTCAAGCAAGTCATGATCTTCCACATGCTTAATGTTATCGGCCAGCCCGACAAAACGGCGGTAGACGTCATCGAGTCCGCTTGGATCCAACTGGTAGCCCAATTGTTCGCAGCGGATGCTGAGAGCGTGTCGGCCCGAGTGCTTGCCCAGCACCAGCTTCGAATTAGCCACTCCCACCGACTGCGGCGTCATGATTTCGTAGATCAGGGGATTCTTTAGAACGCCGTCCTGATGAATGCCGGCTTCGTGGGCAAATGCATTGCGACCGATAATCGCCTTATTCGGTTGCACCGGCACACCAG
>Ga0209006_10001354_pt1 | contig 22236 bp, 19 predicted proteins | sample JacPin_JW_Ref_O2_FD_188567 | JGI IMG/M metagenome (GOLD analysis project Ga0209006, IMG submission 188567) | Forest soil microbial communities from Algoma, Ontario, Canada - Jack Pine, Ontario site 1_JW_Ref_O2 (SPAdes) (version 2) | ecosystem: Environmental > Terrestrial > Soil > Boreal... | reverse complement strand
CTCCTCGACCACGGCTTTCATGCCCCGACGACCTACTTTCCGCTCATTGTTCCCGAGTGTCTCTTGATCGAACCTACGGAGACTGAGAGCCGGGAAGTGCTCGACGCTTTTGCCGACGCCATGATCCGCATCGAGCGCGAGGCGCGCGAGGAACCGGAATATGTGAAGGGCGCGCCGCACAACTTGCCGGTGCGCCGTCTCGACGACGTGCGCGCGGCAAAGCAGCTCGATCTGACCTGGAAGCCGAGGGAGGAGCTATAGATCGCTCCAAGCCCCGCGGCCTTGTGCGTCTCTGGCGAGCCTTTGGCTCGAGCGCGCGCGGCTTCGTGGGAGCATACCGCGACGAGGCGGCCTTTCGGCAGGAACTCTGCTTTGCGGTGCTCGTCATACCTGTGGGCCTATGGCTCGGACACAGCGGCGTGGAACGCGCGCTACTCGTCGGGCCCGTGTTGCTCATCCTCATCGTTGAGCTCCTCAACAGCGCCATCGAGGCGACGGTTGATCGGATCGGCTACGAGCATCACAAGTTGGCGGGGCTTGCGAAAGACATGGGCTCTGCTGCTGTATTCATGTCCTTTGTGCTGCTCGGCGGCGTGTGGCTGCTGGTGTTGGTCGGCCGCTAATGGCTAGGAGATCTATGCGACGCGCGTCAATTATGCTGATCGGGCTGTTGGCCCCGCTCGTGCTCAGTGCACAGCCGCCCGAGCCCCCGCCGCCGCCTTCATCCTCCGCCGCGCCGCAGATTCCGTCGCCGCCCTCCGCTGCGCGGCAAAGCCAGCAGGCGGCGCAGCTTGCGCAGCAGGCCGCTGCAGTCGAGGAAAGCCCGGACTGGGCCGTCACGCTCGAGCGCATCGCAAGCTCCGTCGTATCCATTGAGGTCGATGCCACGCGCGCCTTTGATACCGAGTGGAATACGTCCGCGCAGGCGACGGGATTCGTCGTCGATGCCGAGCGCGGCCTCATCCTCACCAATCGCCACGTCGTCACTCCCGGGCCCGTCACCTCGACGGCGACATTTCTCAACCGCGAGGAAGTGCAGCTCTATCCGGTGTATCGCGATCCCGTGCACGATTTCGGCCTATACCACTACGACCCGTCGAAGCTGCACTTCATCAAGCCCAAGGCTCTGCCGCTGTATCCGGAAGGCGCGCAGATCGGGCGCGAGATTCGTGTGGTCGGCAACAATGCGGGCGAGCAGCTGTCGATCCTCGCCGGCACGCTGGCGCGTCTTGATCGCGACGCGCCCGAGTATGGCGTCGGCAAATATAACGACTTCAACACTTTCTATCTGCAGGCCGCGTCCGGCACGTCCGGTGGCTCCTCGGGCTCTCCGGTGGTGGACATTCGCGGGCGTGTCGTCGGTTTGAATGCGGGGGGCGCAAGCGGCGCCGCGTCGAGCTTCTATCTGCCGCTCGGACGCGTGCGGCGCGCATTGGAATTGATCCAGCAGGGCAAGCCCGTGACGCGCGGGACGCTGGCGACTATTTTCACCTACGTACCGTACGATGAGTTGAAGCGCCTGGGCCTTACTCCCAGCACGGAAGCGGCGGTGCGCAAGGCGTTTCCGCTCTACACGGGGATGCTGGTCATCAATGAAGTGCTGCCGGGGTCGGCGAGCTTCGGCGTGCTGCAGGCGGGCGACGTGCTCGTGCGTGTGAACGGCCGTTACACCACTCAGTTCGAATCGCTCGAGGAGGTCCTCGATTCCTCGGTCGGCGGCACGGCAAATCTGGAGCTCGAGCGCGGCGGAAAACCGCTGTCGGCGAAGCTCCCGGTCATCGATCTCAACAGCATCACACCCAATTCGTTCGTGGAGTTCGGCGAAGCGGTCGTCAACACGCTCTCCTATCAGCAGGCGCGGCATTTCAATGTGCCGACCCGCGGCGTCTATGTGGCGAACGCGGGCTATGTGTTCTCCGCCGCAGGCATTCCGCGCGGCGCGGTGATCACGACGCTCGATTCGAAGAAGACCGACAATGTCGATGAGTTCGAGGCGGCGCTCGCAAGCCTGGGCGATGGGGATCGAGCGGTCGTGCGCTTCTTCACGATCGACGATCCGAACGGCAGTCAATTGCGCTCCTTCCGCATGGACCGCAAGTGGTTCCCCGCGCATCACTGCACGCGCGATGACACGCTCGGCTTATGGCCGTGCAAGGATCTTCCTGCAGGTCCCGAGCCGAAACCCGAGAAGGCGGTGAGCACGGTGTATCCGAGCTTCAGTGACTCGAAGCTTGCAAGGATCGCCCCCTCACTCGTGCAGGTGAGCTTTGACATGCCGTATTCGATCTCCGGCATCACCGAGCGCAACTATCACGGCACGGGGCTCGTCCTCGATGCCGAGCGCGGCCTCGTGGCGGTGGATCGCAACACCGTGCCGGTGTCCGTCGGCGACGTCAATATTACGTTTGCGGGAACGGTGCAGGTGCCGGGACGGGTCGTGTACATCCATCCTCTGCACAATCTTGCGGTCGTGGCCTACGATCCGAAGCTCATCGGCACGACTCCGGTGAAGGCTGCAAAGCTTGCGGTGCACGAGCTTACCGCCGGCGAGACGGTGCGCATCGTGGGCCTTGCCGCCGACAGCGAGATCCGCGCGCGCAGCACGCAGATCGCCGACATCGAGCCGCTCGAGCTGCCGCTGTCGCGCACCATGCGCTTTCGCGACAGCAACATCGAGGTCGCGCAGCTCGTCAATCCGCCGCTCGACTATGACGGCGTGCTTCTGGATAACGATGATCGCGTGCTCGGTCTGTGGTCAAGCTTTGCCTATGAGAACGGCCGCGAGATCGCGCAGGACAACAAAGGCGTCTCGATAGATCTTGTGAGCGAGATGCTCGAGCGCGTGCGCAATGACCGGCCGCTGCATTCCCTGGAAGTGGAATTTTCGGTGCAGCCGATATCAAGCGCGCGCGATTTTGGCTTGTCGGAGGAGTGGGCGACAAAGCTTGCCGCGCACGGCGTGTCGCGCCGGCAGGTGCTCGGAGTCGAGCGCGTGGTGGGCGGCTCTCCGGCAACCAAGGTGCTGCAGCAGGGTGATCTTGTGCTCGCCATCGATGGCGCAGTCGTCACCCGGTTTCGCGAAGTGGAGCGCGCAGTTGCGGACAAGCAGCGGGTCGCTGTGACCGTGTGGCGCGGCCGCAGCGAACAGACGATCAACGTCGATACGGTCGAGCTTCCCGGCGCGGATATTGACCGCATCGTGCAATGGGCCGGCGCCACCTTGCAGGCGCCGCATCGGGCGATGAGCGCGCAGCGCGGCATCCCGCCGGTCGGAGTGTATGTCGGGTACTTTTCCTACGGCTCACCGGCAACGCGCTATGGGCTTTTTCCGGGGCGCCGCATTGTTGAAGTTGACGGTATTCCGACTCCGGACCTGGATGCCTTCCTGGGCGTCGTCACGGGACGGCCCGACCGCTCCTCGCTGCGCCTGCGCACCATCACCTGGAACAATGCTCCGGAGGTGATTACGCTGAAGCTCGACAAACACTACTGGCCAGCCTATGAGCTACGGCGCACCCCGACGGGCTGGGAGCGCCACGCGCTCGAGTAGGCACGCGCGCCGCGATAGGCAGCCGCCCGTGTAATGTCAACTCAAATCGCGCTGTTGCACGCAAACGGCGCAAAAATTGTGAACGCGCCGCGATTGCGGACCTTGTCGAGGCTTCCTCACAGGCACTCGTAGCGCGCCTTGGTAGAATCCGCGCCATGGTTAGGGTCGTCAGAGCGAGTCAGGTCGAGATCGAGACTGCCGTGCAGGCGCTGCGCGACGGCGAGCTCGTCGCATTCCCCACCGAGACCGTTTACGGCTTGGGCGCGAATGCCAAGAACCCGGACGCGGTGCGCAAAATTTTCGAGGCCAAGGGCCGGCCGACGACACATCCGGTCATCGTCCATCTGGACAGCGCGCGCTTCCTGCATCACTGGGTGCGGGAAGTCCCGGATGCTGCGGCGCGCCTCGCGGAGCGCTTCTGGCCCGGCCCGCTCACGCTGGTCCTGCCACGCGCCTATAACGTGCACGACATTCTCACCGGCGCGCAGGACACGGTCGCCGTGCGCGTGCCCTCGCATACGATGGCGCAGCAACTGCTCACCGCCTTCGGCGGCGGCATCGCCGCCCCTTCCGCGAATCGCTACGGGCGGCTCTCCCCGACAAGGGCGGAGCACGTGCGCGACGAACTTGGGGACGCCGTTCGCGTCGTCCTCGACGGTGGGGAATGCCAGATCGGACTTGAGTCCACCATCGTCGGCTTCGATGGCGGGCATGTGCGCCTGCTGCGCCCGGGCGCAGTCACTGCGAGTCAAATGCGTGAAGTCGTGGGCGAGCTGCTGCCGGGGCCGGATCTGGAATCCCCGCGCGTGCCGGGCAGCCCTCCGTCGCACTACTCACCGAGCACACCGATGACGATCGTGCCCAGCGGACAGATCGATGCGCAGGCCGCAGCGCTCTCGGAAGGCGGCCGGCGCATCGCGGTGCTCGCACAACGCCTGCCCATCAAGGCGCATACCTATGTCACCTGGGTCAATGCAGGCCGCCGCCCCGACCAATATGGTCACGGGCTGTATGCCAATCTGCGCACGCTTGATCGGGCGGGTTGCCGGCGGATTCTCGTACAGGAGGTGCCGTCGGATGAGCGCTGGGATGCGGTCCGCGACCGCCTGATGCGTGCAGCGAGTGGTATCAGCGAGCTCGATATCACCGGCGTCGTCGCGATGTTGCCCTAGCTGATCCGGGGATGGCGCGGAACAAACGGTTTATTGATCCTTTCGAGCCTGCGCAAATTCGCAGGCTGGTGGCCGAGTTTGGCTCGCCGCTCCTCATCGTTGATTGCGAGCGCATTCGCGCGCAGTTTCGCAAGCTCGCCCGAGCGCTACCCGGCGTCGATCTGCACTATGCGCTCAAACCGCTGCCGCATGCGGCGGCGGTGCGCACCGTCATTGAGGCGGGCGGCTTCCTCGATCTTGCAACGACCGGCGAGGTGCAGCTTGCCGCGAGGCTCGCGGTTGCACCGGAGCGCTGCATCCACACCCATCCGATCAAGACGGAGCGCGATATCAGAAACGCCCTGCATTTTGGCGTGCGCACCTTCGTCGCTGACAATGCCGATGAGGTGAAGAAGTTCGCGCATTTCACCGATCGCGCGGAGCTTCTGCTGCGCACATCGTTCCGAAGCCCGGGCGCGGTGTGCGATCTGTCGCGCAAGTTCGGCTGCGATCCTGCCGAAGTGCTGGATCTTGCGCGGCTCGCGGCCGATTTGGGGATCGCGGTGCGCGGACTGTCTTTTCACGTCGGATCCCAGGCACCCGATTCGGCCAAACACGTCGAGGCCATCGAAGCGTGCGCTCGGCTCCTCGCTGCGGCGCGGCGTGAGAAGTTGGGAGTACTCGACACGCTCGATATCGGCGGCGGCTTTCCGATCCGCTACATGCAGAACGCCCAGGAAATCGGCAGCTTCTGCGCGCCGATCCGCGCGGCGCTCGCGCGATTGCCGCGGCGATTGCGCATCATCGCGGAGCCCGGCCGTTTCATCGTGGGCCCGGCGGCGATTGGCGTCGCCTCCGTCATGGGCCGTGCGCAGCGCGAGGGGCGTTGGTGGTACTACCTCGACGATGGACTGTACGGTTCCTACAGCGGACAGCTCTATGATCATGCCCACTATCCCATCGAGGCGCTGCGCACTGCAGGCGAGCGATCGCCCTGCGTGCTGGCGGGTCCCACCTGCGACAGCATCGACGTCATTGCCGAGAATGTCCTCTTGCCGCAGTTGCGCTGCGGGGATTTGATCATCGGGCGCGCCATGGGCGCCTACACCTGGGCGAGCGCCTCGGAGTTCAACTTCTTCCCCAAGGCGACGGTGGTTAGTGTGAATGCGCGTGCAGGCGACACGGGCAGCATATGAGCGATCCGCGCACCACCAAACCGACCGCCATTCATGCGCTCGTGAGCGCGGCCCGCGCCGGCGATGCGCGCGTCATCGCAGCGCTGCCGTCGGGCTGGGTACTTTTCGGCGAACGGCAGTTCGTGCGCGGCTATGTGCTGCTGTTGCCCGATCCGGTGGTTGCCGACATCAATTGCTTGGACGAGCCTGCGCGCGCGCAGTTCCTCCTCGACATGACGCGCGTGGGCGATGCGCTCTTGGCCGTGGCCGGCGCACTGCGCATCAACTATGCCATCTTCGGCAATCTAGAACCTGCACTGCATGCGCACATCGTGCCGCGCTATGCGGATGAGCCGGCTGCATTGCGCGTGCAGCATCCCTGGGCGTATGACTGGAATGCGGCGCCCCTGTTTGACCCGCGGGCCTTCGGGGATCTCGCCGCCGCTCTGCGCGGCGCATTGGCGCGCCGCGGCGCGCGCTAGCGCCGTGCTCAGAATCGACGATCTGTCGCGCAGCTTCCATGAAGGAGAGCGCGTGCGCCGCGTGCTCGATCATGCCAGCGCGCACATTGGCGCCGGCGAAGTGGTGGCCATCATCGGTCGCAGCGGGTCTGGCAAATCGACGCTTCTCAATCTCATCAGCGGCATCGATCGGCCCGACGGCGGCACCATCGAATTCGCGGGCCGCACCATCAGTGCCCTCGGCGAGCCCGAGCGCACGCTGTTTCGTCGCAGGCACGTGGGCTTCGTCTATCAGCTCTTTAATCTCCTGCCGACGCTCGACGTCGAGGAGAACGTGCGCCTCGTGCTGGAGTTGAACGGGGTGCGCGGCGCCGCGGCGCGCGAGCGCAGCCGCGCGGCGCTTGCCGAGGTCGGATTGGGCGATCGCCTGCACAGCGCCGTCGATGTGCTCTCGGGCGGCGAGCAGCAGCGCGTCGCCATTGCCCGCGCGCTGGTGCACGAGCCCTCGCTGCTCCTCGCCGATGAGCCGACCGGCAATCTTGATGGGGAGAGCGCGCGCGCGATCGTCCCGCTCCTGCGCTCGCTTGCGCAGCGGCGCTGCGCTGCACTCCTCATTGCCACCCACGACCCGGCGCTGGCACGCGTCGCGGACCGCGTCCTCGAACTTGTCGACGGACGCCTGCAGTCAAGCACCCAAGCCGAGGCTCGCGGCTGATGCTGCTGCCTGCGGCGGCGGTGCTGCGACATCTGCTGCACCATCCGGCGCAGCTCGTGCTCGCTCTCGCCGGACTTGCCGTCGGCGTCGCGACGATCGCAGCGGTGGATATGGCAACCACCAGCGCCGCGCGCGCCTTCGAGCTCTCGCTCGATGCGGTAAACGGCGCGGCGACCCACGAGATCGCCGGCGGGCCGGCTGGCATTGATGAGCGCTTATATGTCGCGCTGCGGCGCGCGGGACTGCCGATCCAGTTCGCGCCGGTGGTCGAAGGCTATGCCGAGATCGGCGATCGGACCCTCGAACTCATTGGCATCGACCCCTTCGCGAGTCCCGCCTTTGATGACGGACGAGAGGCGTCGGGCGCCGGCGCATTGCCGTTTGCGGATTTTGCGCGCTGGTTCAATCAGAGCGGCACCGTGATGATGGCGGCTGCGACCGCAGCCGAGCTGCATCTGGCGCCGGGTGCCTCATTCTCTCTTGAGGTGAGCGGCCGCACGAGCCGTGCGCAATTCCTGGCGCCGCTTGGCGCAGAGCGGCCCGGAGATGAGGCGCTCGTTCTGACGGACATCGCCCAGGCGCAGGAATGGCTGCACCTTCCCGGGCGTCTATCGCGCATCGATCTGCGTGTCCCTGCCGGACGCGACGGGGAGCTTGCGCTGGCGCACCTTGAGAAGCAGTTGCCCGCAGGCACCATCGTGCGTGCGGTCGGCAGCCGCACGCGCGAAAATCTTGATCTCGCGTCGACGTTCACGGTCAATCTGCAGGCCATGAGCCTGCTTGCGCTCCTAGTAGGTTTCTTCCTCATTTACAGCGCCGTGAGTTTCGCCGTGGTGCAGCGCCGCGCCCTCGTCGGCGTACTGCGGGCGCTCGGTGCGACGCGTCGCGAGGTACTGGCAACGCTTCTCGGCGAGGCGGCGCTGATCGGTACCGTGGGCGCGGTATTGGGATTGTTCCTGGGAGTGTTGATAGGCCACGCGCTCGTGCGACTCGTCGCCGGCACCATCAATGATCTCTACTTCGTCGTGGCCGTCAGCCGTGTGACGCTGCCGGTAAGCGCCATCGCAAAGGCGCTCTTTGCCGGGATTGCGGTGGCACTCATCGCGGCCGCCATCCCGGCAGTGGAAGCCGCCGGCTCAAGCCCGCAGCTTGGACTCAAGCGCTCCGTGCTCGAGGAGCGCTCGACGGGCGCGTCTCGCTGGCTTCTCCTCCTAAGCGCGCTCCTCGGCGCGGCCGCACTCGCCGTCGTGTTTGCTTCCGCGCGCAGCCTCCTTGCAGGGTTCGTCGCTCTTTTTCTCCTCTTGCTTGCGGTCGCTGCACTTGCGCCCGCGGTGCTGCGCGCCGCGGCGCGTGTCGCCGCCGAGCTCATCGCGCACGGCAGTCCCGTCGCGCGCCTGGCGCTCAATGATATTGCCGCGTCATTGAGCCGCACGGGGGTCGCAGTCGCGGCGTTGAGCCTCGCCGTGTGCGCGATGATAGGGGTTGCGCTCATGGTCGATAGCTTCCGCGAGTCGCTGCACGGTTGGCTCGGCCGCACGCTGCGGGCCGATTTTTATGTGACCGCGCCGGGGCCCGGATTTGCTCGCCCAGAGCGGCGCATCGAGAAGGACGTGGCGGCCGCGCTCATCGCAACACCCGGCATCGTCGCGCACAGCGAGAGCCGCCGCGTGCGCGTGGAGTCCCCGAGCTTTGGTGCAGTGTCGCTCGATGCTTTGGCGCTTGCGCCACAGAGCTACGCGGGATTTCAGCTGACGGCAGGGGATGCCGCCACGGTGTGGAGCGCCTATGAACGTGGGGCGCTCGTGATCTCGGAGCCTTTGGCGTGGCGGCTGCGCCTTGGCGTCGGCGACCGGCTGACGTTGGATACGGTACGCGGCCCGCACGCCTTCGCCGTCGCCGGGATCTATCGCGAATACGGCAACGATCGCGGCACGGCATTGCTCAACCGTGCCGTGTACGAGGCGTGGTGGCAGGATGATGCACTGACGGCGCTCGGTCTATATTTGGCGCCGCACGTCGACCGGGGAAAGGTGATAGCGCGCCTCGATGCCGCGGCAGCCGGACGCCAGGCACTCCTCATCCGTTCCAATGCCGACATACGCGAACTGTCGATGAGCATCTTTGAACGTACGTTTGTTATCACCCGCGTTCTGTATTGGCTGACCGCGGGTGTTGCGGCCTTGAGTCTCGTGAGCGCGCTCGTGGCCTGGGAGCTCGAGCGCGCGCGCGAGCTTGCGCTCCTGCGCTCGCTCGGAGTCACGCCGCGCGGCATCGCGTTTCTCATCGAAGCGCAGACGGGTTTCATGGGACTCGTGGCTTTGCTGACGGCGTTGCCGGCAGGCGTGCTGACGGCACTCATGCTGATCGACGTCGTCAATCGGCGCGCTTTCGGCTGGCAGATCGATCTGCATGTGCATCCGCAAGCCTTCGCTGCGGCGGCTGCCGTGGCGCTGTCGGCGGCGCTCGCGGCGGGACTCTATCCTGCCTGGAAGAGCGCACTCGCGCCGCTGGCGCAGGCGATTCGCGAGGAGTGATGCACGTTCGCGGCATGGTGCTCTTTCTCCTCGGCGCCGGCGTGGCGGCGGCTGCCGTGCCCGATGGCGTGCTGCCATTTGCCAGCGACAGCACGGCCTTCGAGCAAGCTCTCACGCCTCACGAGTTTGAATTTCCGCGCGACCACGGCGCGCATCCGGCGTTTGCGCACGAATGGTGGTACGTCACCGGGCATCTTGCTGCTGCCTCGGGGGAGCGCTTTGGCTTTGAACTTACCTTGTTCCGCCTTGCGCTCGCGCGCTCCACGCTTGCGGCGCCAGCTGACGCATCGGCGTGGCGCGCACAGCAGATGTATGTCGCGCACTTTGCAGTGACCGACATTGACCACGGGCGCTTTCGCTTCCAGGAGCGCTTTGCACGCGCTGCCCTCGGGCTCGCCGGGGCCGAGAGCAATCCGCTCAAAGTCTGGGTGGATGACTGGTCGCTCGGCGCGGCGGATGGAACCTGGCAGATCCGGGCGGCGGCGCAGGGCTATGCCCTTGATGTGCACATGACGGCCGATGTTCCTGCGGTACTGAATGGCGATCGGGGCCTCTCCCAGAAGTCGAGCGATCCTCGCGATGCGAGCTACTACTATTCCATTCCGCGTCTTGCCGTTCATGGCGAGCTGGTGCGTGACGGCAAGGCGCTGCAAGTGGCGGGCAGCGCCTGGCTCGACCGTGAATGGGGCAGCGGTGGCTTGGGCGCCGACGAGGCGGGCTGGGATTGGTTCGCGCTGCAGCTCTCTGATGGCAGCGAGCTCATGTTCTATTCGTTGCGCCGCCGCGATGGCCGCCGGGAGCCGCACAGCGCGGGCACCTGGGTGGGCGCGGATGGCAGCGCGCATGCGCTCGCAAGCGCCGATGTAGCAATCGATGTGCAGGGCTACTGGACGAGCCCGCGCGGGGGCCGTTATCCGGCGCGCTGGCAGGTCCAGGTGCCGGCGCTGGGTCTTACCGTCAATCTGCGCCCCGTGCTGGCCGATCAGGAGCTCATCGGGCAGCCCCGTTACTGGGAGGGAGCGGTGGACGTCACCGGCACCGAGAACGGCAGGAACCTCTTGGGACAGGGATACGTTGAACTTGTGGGGTACGCGCGCGCTCCCTGAGTAAGGTCGTCCAGAACCTGCTAAGATGATTCAGTCGAGCTTACGCTTAGCTGTGGCTTATGCGCCACAGTGTCTTCGTTTGGACTCCTTTCTCGGATCGTCGCGCCTGCGGCTTTCCCCGTGTAGCATCGCCATAACATCGGCGCTTAAGAAGCCGTGAGGGGATGAGTATGAACGCCGTGGAGCAGAGTGTGCGCGCATCGGAAAGCAGCTGTGAGGCCGAGCGCCCGGGGCTCGCCGAAGCGACTCGCGCGCGCCGGTCCATCGAGGCACGGCTCATCGAGCGGCTGTTGTCGCACCTCGGCAACCCGCCCATCGAATTCCTGCTGTGGAATGGCGAGCGAGTCTCAAGTACCGGCGCCGAAATGGTCCACCAGCTGCGCATCGCGGACCGCGCCACACTTTTCACGCTGTTCACCGATTCGCAGCTGGGATTTGGCGACGCCTACAGCGACGGCCGCATCAGCGTCGAAGGCGATCTCGTCGATTTTCTCGAGACCGTCTACAAGAGCGCGCCTCGCAAAGAGGCGTCGCCCTCGCTGTTGCGGCGCCTCGTCCAGCGCCATCGCGCGCCGCGTGCCAATACTCTCGCAGGCTCGCGCGACAACATTCACCGCCACTACGACATCGGCAACGATTTCTATTCAATGTGGCTCGGGCGCACCATGGCCTATACCTGCGCCTACTACCCGACGGAAGCGACCACGCTCGATGAGGCGCAGGTGGCCAAAATGCACCACGTATGCCGCAAGGTGCAATTGCAGCCCGGGCAGAGCGTCGTCGAAGCCGGCTGCGGCTGGGGAAGCTTGGGCCTGCACATGGCGCGCCACTACGGCGTGAAAGTGCGCGCGTTCAATATCTCGCACGAGCAGATTGTCTATGCGCGGGAACGCGCCCAAGCCGAAGGCTTAAGCTCGCAGGTGGAATACGTCGAGGACGATTACCGCAATATCTCGGGTCGTTACGACGCCTTCGTCTCCGTCGGCATGCTCGAGCATGTGGGTATGGAGAACTATGGAGAGCTTGGGCGCATCGTCAATCGATGTCTGCCGCGCCATGGCCGCGGTCTCATCCATTCCATCGGCAGGAATTATCCGGCGCCGCTGCACGCCTGGATCGAGCGGCGCATTTTCCCGGGTGCGTATGCGCCTTCGATCGCCGAGATGATGCAGATCTTCGAGCCGTGGGATCTCTCGGTGCTCGATGTCGAGAACCTGCGCCTGCACTATGCCAAGACATTGCGGCATTGGCTCGAACGCTACGAAGCGGCGAGCGAGCGCGTGAAGAGCAAATTCGATGAGAAATTCGTGCGCATGTGGCGCCTTTATCTTGCAGGCTCCGTCGCCGCATTCACCATGGGCACTCTGCAGCTTTTCCAAGTGGTGTTTGCGCCGCGGGACAACAACGAGATCCCTCTCACCCGCGCTCACCTGTATCAGGGCTGAGCGGAAAGGGAAGCCATGCGCTCCTGCGACGTCCTGATCGTGGGCGGCGGCCCCGCGGGCTCATCTGCGGCGTGGGAGCTGCGCCGCGGCGGCGCCGATGTCGTGGTGGTGGATCAGGAGGCCTTCCCGCGCTTGAAGCTGTGCGCGGGCTGGATCACACCCGAGGTGGTGCGCGATCTTGCGATGGATGTCGCGTCCTACCCGCACCGCTTCCTCACCTTCGAGCGGCTGCATGTTCATTTGAAAGGCATGCACCTGCGCGTACCCTCCGTGCAGCACTCGATCCGGCGCTTTGAATTTGACGCCTGGCTCCTCGAGCGCTCGCAGGCGCCGGTGGTGAAGCATGCGGTGCGCAGTATTCGCCGCGAGAACGGCGTCTATCTCGTCGATGACGCCTTCCAGTGCCGCTATCTGATCGGCGCCGGCGGCACGCGCTGTCCTGTCTACCGGACGCTGTTTCGCGCGGCGAACCCGCGCGCGAGCGGCCTGCAGACCGTGACTCTCGAGCACGAAATTCCCTACGACTGGCAAGATCCGGACTGTCACCTGTGGTTCTTTGAAAAGAAGCTTCCCGGCTACGCCTGGTACGTGCCCAAGGCAAACGGCTGGCTGAACGTCGGAATCGGTGGCATGGCCGATCGCATGAAGAAGAGCGGCCACGACATCAAATACCACTGGACGCGCTTCACGCGTGAACTCGACAGCAAGCTTGCGCCGAGCGCACAGTACGAACCCACGGGATACAGCTATTACCTGCGCGGCCGGGTTGAGGTGGCGCGTATCGAGGATGCATTTCTGACCGGCGATGCGGCCGGCCTTGCGACGCGCGACATGGCCGAGGGCATCGGCCCGGCTGTGAGGAGCGGCCTACGCGCGGCGCAGGCGATCTTGCATGACAAGCCCTACGAGCTCGACGATGTGACGGGATCGAGCCTGGGCGGCGGCTTTGCAAGTCGCCTCCTCGACTGGGCCATGACGCGCGGTGCCTGAGCGCGTGGCGGGAGCCGCACGGCTCGCATTAGAGTACTGATGAATTTAGTTGCGAGGACGCACTGCGATGCAAGACGAAGCTTTCATGGACAGGGCATTTTGGTGGGTGGCTGCCGCGGTGGCGCTGATCATCTTGGGCGCTGGCTACTACTACTACCGCACTCATCGCAATGTGCCACCGCCGGTCGCGCAAGGGCCGCTGCCGGCTCCGGCACCCGCGCCTGCTGCGCCTGAGCATCATCCGATCCCCGCGGACGAGGCCGCCGCGGACACGGTGGCGCCGCCGGCGCTTGAGGACAGCGACGTTCCGGTGCGCACCGCGCTCCTCGGCGTATTTGGCGACAAGCCGGTGAGTCAGTTCCTGGTTCCCAAGGACATCATCCGGCACATCGTCGTCACCATCGACAATCTGCCGCGCAAGAAGGTCGCGGTGGAGCTGCGCCCGGTGAAAGCCACTCCCGGCACCACAGCCACGGCGGGCTCGGAGGATGCGCGTGTGCTTGCGCCGCAGAACTACGAGCGCTACGCGCCCTTGGTGCAGGCGCTGCGTGCCGCGGATGCCAAACAGCTGACGCGCGTTTATTTCCACTTCTATCCGCTCTTCCAGCAGGCATACGAGAATCTCGGTTACCCGTCGCAGTATTTCAATGATCGCCTGATTGAAGTGATCGACGACATGCTGAAGGCGCCCGACGTGCAGGGGCCGATTGAACTCGTCCAGCCGCGGGTGTTCTTCGAGTACAAGGACCGCGATCTGGAGTCGCGTTCCGCAGGGCAGAAGCTTCTGATCCGCATGGGGCCGGCCAATGCGGCTGTCGTCAAAACCAAACTGCGCGAGCTGCGCAGCGCCATCCTCGAGCGTGAAAAAACCACGGGCAAACATGGTTGACCTTAAGGCTGTTGCGCCGCAGGATTTTGCAGCACGCTAGTTTTCGCGCGCACCGACCATGGCTGTGCAACCTGTACTGAGAATGGGCCATCCGCTCCTGCGGCAGGTGGCATCTCCCGTCGCCCATTTCAGCAGCGAGGAGCTTCTTCAGCTCGTCGCCGACATGGACGACACCATGCGCGCCCAGCATGGCGCGGGCATCGCAGCTCCTCAGATCGGCGTCAGCTTGAGGGTCGTGATCTTTGAAGTGACCGAGAATCCGCGCTATCCGCACGTCGCGCCCGTGCCCTACACGGTCCTCATCAATCCCATCGTCACCGCGCTCGATGCCGAAGAGGAGGAGGGCTGGGAAGGCTGCCTGTCGGTGCCGGGGATGCGCGGGCTCGTGCCGCGGGCGCGGCGTGTGCGCTACCAGGGCTTCGATCTCACCGGCGCAGCCATCGACCGCAGTGTGGAGGGATTTCATGCGCGCGTCGTGCAGCACGAGGTCGATCATCTCGACGGCATTCTTTATCCGCAGCGAGTGCGGGATCTGAAGGATTTTGGCTTCGAGGACGCTCTTGCCGGGCAAATGACCGCCATGCCCGACTGATGGGCGCGCGCGCGGCGCGCATTTCTCATCAGCCGTTCGGCGCGCGCAGCACGCCGTCATTGACACGCAGGTCGCGCGTCATGCGGATCGCATCCTCCACTCCTTGATAGTAGGCCGCGGCGCGGCCGGTTTCCCGGTAGCCGAGCGCGCTATAGAACGCGTGCGCGGCGGCGCTCGTGGCGCGCAGTTCAAGTGCAATGACAAACGTGCCGGCCGTGACGGCCGTCTCGTGCAGCCAGGAGAGAAGCTGGCGCGCAATGCCGCGGCGCCGAAACTCGGGCCGCACCGCGAGGAGATTAAGGTGCGCCGAGTCTTCTGCGAATTGCATGACCGCAAAGCCTGCGCAGCCGTGCTCGATGCGCGCCGTCAATACGATGCTCTGCGGGTGTTCGATATGGCGCGCGATGCGCACCGCGGTCCAGGCGTGGGCGAGACCTGTCTCAATGAGCTCGCGCGACATTTGTGCAAGCTCGTTCGCCGCATCGATTCTCGCCAGTTGCAGACGACAATCCTTCATCACCCGAGGATACCGCAGCATGGCGGTGCGCACGAGAGAGGCTAGGCGAGCGTGTGGAACACCCGCTGCACGTCCTCGTCCTGCTCGAGCTTGTCGATGAGCGTCATCACTTCGGTGGCCTGGTCCTCTGGCAGCTCGATGGGCTGCGTGCACACGTACTCATGCTCGGCGGAGAGCGGCGTGATGTGGCGAGTCTCAAGAGCCTCCTGCAGTTTGCCGAAGTCGGTGAAGGCGCAACGGATGACGAGTTCCGGCTCGCCTTTGTCGTTGCTGCTCTCGCCCATCTCTTCAAGCCCATGGTCGATGAGATAGAGCTCGAGATCATCCTGGTCGATGCCTGCCGGCGCCAGGCGAAAGACGCCCATCTTTTTGAAGAGAAAGCTCACGCTGCCGTTGGTGGCGAGATTGCCGCCGTTGTTGCTGATGAGGTTGCGCACGCCGGCGACGGTGCGCGTTGGGTTGTCGGTGGCGGTTTCGACCAGTAGCGCGACCCCGTGCGGCGCGTAGCCTTCATAGACGACCTGCTGATACAGGGCGGCGTCGCGCCCCGAGGCGCGCTTGATGGCCGCCTCGACCTTGTCCTTCGGCATGTTGACGGCGCGCGCGTTCTGAATGAAGCGCCGCAGGGTCGGATTTGATGCCGGATCGGGACCTGCCGCCTTGGCCGCCATGGTGATGTCCTTCGCGATCCGGGCGAACTGCTTCGCCATGCGGTTCCAGCGCGCGAACATCGTGTGTTTGCGGACTTCGAATATGCGTCCCATGGGGAAAACGGTGCCACGCGCCTGCGCGAACCGCAAGCACCGAACGGTGCGCTACGCGAGCTGGGCGTAGAGTGCTCGCAGGCGACGACGCTGCTGCTTCAACGCGTACTCGATCTCGCGCAGCTGCTTCTGAAAGCTCGCCTGCTCCCAGTGCTCGATGACGCTGCGTTTCTTTTCGGCGTACCAGGTCTCTTTCACCCGCGCCCATTCGCTGACCGCGCTCAAAAAGGACTCATATTCCTGCGCGATGCGTTCACGCAGCGATTCCACATTGGCGCGGCCGCGCACGGCGAGCGCGGAATTCGCAAGCTTCTCCTGGGCGCGCTGGAACTGCATCGCCAGGAGCGCGCGCTGAATCTGAAAAGCGGGCGTGCGCTTCAGGCGGCGCGCGAGTCCCAGAAACTGCATGCTCGCCACCAGCCACTTGGTCGGATCCCATTGCCACCAGCGCACGCCGTTTCTGTAATCGTGCGCGAAGATGTGATGGAAGTTGTGGTAGCCCTCGCCGTGCGTGAGGAAGGCGAGAACCGGATTGTCGCGCGCGCTGTTCTCATCCGTGTAGGGCCGCGTGCCCCACATGTGTGCGAGCGAGTTGATGAGGAACGTGAAATGGTGGCTGACGACGATGCGCAGCAAGCCTGCGAGAATGAATGTGCCCCAGACGTCTCCCACCAAAAAACCCGCGCCAATGGTGAGGCCGACATTGACGCCGATCGCGATGGCAAGATAGTGCCGATGCTGGAAGGCGAGCAGCGGATCGCGCTCCAGGTCCCGCGCGTTCGAGAAGTCCGGGTCGCCGCTCGGGTAGTAACGCAGCATCCAGCCGATGTGCGAGAACCAGAAGCCGCGTCCCGCGGAATAAGGATCGCGATCGTTGTCGTCGACGTGCAGGTGATGGATGCGGTGACCGCTGCACCACACGAGCGCGCTGTTCTGCAGCGCCATGGAGCTGAAAATCAGATAGAGAATCTTAAGCGGCGTGCGCGCCTCGTAGGTGCGATGCGCCCAGAGGCGATGATAGCCCGCCGTTACGGACATGCCGCAGGCGACAAGGAAGAAGACAAAGACGCCCCACGAGCCGGCGCTGAAACCGTGCACGATGCCGTACCAGGGCACGAGCACCGCCGCCGCGAGCGGCGTCACGATGAACATGAGCGTGGTCGGCCAATTGATCGGCGGCTTATCTTCTAAAGCGTGCGGCTGCGACATAGGGCTTGGCGTCGGCGTCCTTTACTTAAGAGGGATAAAGTAGCACGTTTGGCGGTGGCCGGTGGGTGACCCGCTTCGCGCTGCGCGCATGCGTCACACCCGCGGGCTTGAACATAAGCACCCCCAACCCCAGGAGCCATCGACATGAGCAAGGGCCAGGATCGGAAGAAGGAAACCAAGAAGAAGCCGACGAAGACGCTCGATGAAAAACGCGCGGCGAAACGCGCCAAGAAGGAGGGCCGCGGCTTTACGATTTGAAATGCGCTCTGAAGGAGCGCAAAAAAAGGCGCGGCGTCAGTTTAACCCGACGCCGCGCCGCTAGAACGAACGCTCAGAAGGAGAGGAATGCGCCGATGTTGAAGGTGTTGCCCTGGTTTTCGAATACCGCTGAGCTTTGCGCCTCAGACGTCACTTTGCTGTATTCGCCCAGGATCGTCAGGTTCGGTGTCAGCTTGTGGTAGACGCCCGCGGTCCACTTGTTGTTGTTGGCCACTAGATCGGCCGCTGCCAGAGGAGTTGCAACCTGCTCCTCGCCTGTCGCGGAGAGCTTGCTCTGGCCATAGTTAATGCCGAACTTCGTCGGGCCTACCGTGTACGTTACCTGCGCAATAAAGCCGTTCGAGTCGCGTGCATTGCCGAATTGATCTGCGCTGTTCAGGAACAATGCCGTCGTGCCGACGCCTGTTGCCTTGTAGTACCAGCCCATGACCTCAAAGCCCGCAATCGCGTACTTGCCGCCGACGTCAAACGCGTGGCTGTTGTACTCGGCCGTTGTCGGCGTCGCCGTCTGCTTCTGATACAGGCCTGAAGCGGACAGATAGAGCCCACCCTGCGTGAAGGCGATCTTGCCGTGGAACCCTGGAGCGCTCTTGGGTTCTGAGACAGCGCCGACCGGGTTCAGCGGATCGAAGATGCCGAACGTGACCTTGGTGCCGGCCATGTCAGGCGTCGTGTAGTCGATCTGAGAGAGCCAGTCCGTGTAGATGTAGCCCAACCCGATTCCGCCCAAGGTGGTGTTGGCAGGAGAACCCGTCGCCGAGGCGCCCGGCCCGCCCACGCCGGGAAGGGTCATGTCGTTCAGAATCGCGTCCTGCCCGAACAACCCGATGTTGCGGCCCACTAAGAACGTACCCATGTCCTTGTTCCCGAAGGTCAAGAAGACTTGCCGAATGTCGAGGCCGGCGCTGCCCAGCGCGGTGTTGCCTGACGGCAGCTTCTGACCGTCCTGCAAGTTCGGGCTGCCGCCGTCGTTGGTGCTCGTGCCGGGGTACATGCCATAGGTCGCCGCGATATCGATGCCGTTCTGCGTTGTCGAAACGCCGAACACGAAAGCCGCGGGCAGAAGGCCGTTGCTGACGGAGGAGGCGGTCGAGTTACCGTCGACCGAGGTGCAGGCGAGGCCGCCGGCAATGGGTGACGGTGTCGATTCGCAGCTTGAGTGAATGTAGTCGGCGTTAACGTTGCCGTTGAGGCTGAATTTCCAATCCCCGGCCGCGACTTCCACGGCTTGAGGCGCGGTCGGCGCCAGCACCGCGGCAACCGCGACTGCCAGAGCCAGGCCTATGCGTTGATGTGTCATGAGAGCGTTCTCCAAAGGTTGTTTGCGGGGCCGCGCTCGTCATAGTGTCCGCGCCGCTACACGTGCCGCCCCATTGTCAATTCTCGCGACGCGGGCGCGCTCGAAGGTGCAACCGCCATGCCAATGCCCATGTGTTGCTTGGGCGCATCATTCGTCGCCGATTCTGATGTTTTGAGGGGGGTTCGGACCCCGCCTCGCCCCCCTGCCCGCTACAGAACTGTTACATTGGTGCAACGCGGCGTTACATCCGTGTCACGCTTTGGGGGTCAAAAGCCCCTTGTCGCGGCCGCGCTGGGGGCGTGACCCTCACTTCGCCGGGCTTGCGATAGCGACGCGGGCGTGTTTCTCTATTGCCACATTGTCACGCCGGGAGTGGGACGGTGGGGGTTACAGCAGCAGCCCGTCACTCTCGTGCGACGATGCTTCCACACAACAGCAAGACGTTAGCGGGTTCCAGAACTTCGGCGGGAGTTAGACGATGACACACGCAGTTGGGGCAGACAATTCAACGCAGAGCAGACGCGGAACGGGTGCGACGCCACTCGATCTCGTCGACGGCGATGCGCGCGAGAATCGTCGTGCACGCTACGCGGAGTTGATCGCGGTGGCGCAGACGGAAATGGATCGCCTGCACGATCAGATCCGCGGTTCAGGCTACGCGGTGCTGTTGACGGATGCGACGGGCGTCGTGCTCTACGAGAAGCCCGACTCCAGTGCGCCCGCCGTCTCGCTCGAGCGCATGGGACCGGGAGTTCCGGTGCGCGGCGCGGGCCAGGAAGTCATCGCGCTCCTCGATGCGGCTTGCATGCCCGCAACCGCGACGCGCGCCAGCCACTTGCACATGATGGCGCTCATCAGCCTGTCCGCGCAGCTCATCGAAAAATGCTTGTTTTTACGCCATCACCAGCACCATGCGGTGCTGCGCTTCCACACCCGTGCGGAGCTTGTCGACCTTCTGCATGACGGCGCGCTCGCTCTGGCACCGGATGGCACGGTGATCGGCGCTGACCGCGCGGCGGAGAAACTCCTGGGCGCGGATGATCGCTACCAGCTCGTAGGCCGACCGCTCGCCGACATCTTCGATGCCGAGGCCGAGGATTTCCTCGCGCAGGCTCTCCTCAGCTGCGCAAGGTTATGGCCCGTGCGCGAAGTGCGCCGCGGCCAGCGCTTCTTTGCCAGCGTCCACAGCGCCTCCCATGCGCGCGCCGCATCCGGCGCAGTCACGATCGCGAACCCCGCACGGCCCACGGTCGTTCAGGTGGCCTCGAGCCCGCGCACTCATGCGCTCACGCTCGAAGAGCTGGCCGGGGATGATCCGCAGATGTTGCGCAACGTCAGGAGCGCGCACCGCATCGCCGATTCAGGCGTATCCGTTTTGATTCAAGGGCCGACGGGCTCCGGCAAGGAGGCTTTCGCCCACGCCATGCACCTGGTGAGCCGCCGGGGAGAGCGGCCGTTCGTCGCGGTCAACTGTGCCGCGATTCCCGAGAACCTCATCGAAAGCGAACTTTTCGGCTACAAGTCAGGCGCCTTCACCGGCGCACGCAAGGAAGGCATGAAGGGCAAGATCCTGCAGTCCTCCGGCGGAACGCTCTTCCTCGATGAGATCGGTGACATGCCGCTTGCGCTGCAGACCCGCCTGTTGCGCGTGCTTGAGGAGCAGCAGATCGTGCCGCTCGGCAGCGAAACCGGCGTCCAGGTCGATCTGCATGTGCTTGCTGCATCGCATCATAACCTGCGGGAGATGATTGCCCGCGGCACATTCCGCGAGGACCTGTACTACCGGCTGAATGGCATCACCCTGGAGCTTCCGGCTCTGGCGCAGCGGGCGGATCGCGAACGGGTGATTCACCGGGTGCTGGGTGCGGAGACCACCGACGGGCGACCGGCAGCCATCGAGATGGATGCCCTTGAGCGTCTGGTGGCCTATCCGTGGCCGGGAAACATCCGCGAGCTGCGCAATGTCATCCGCACGGCGCTCGCCATCTGCGACGGCGGCGTCGTGCGCCAGATCGATCTGCCGCGCGAGATCCGCGAGCAGGGGGCGCCGAGCGCAGCCGTTGCCGCTCCGGTCGCAAGCGCTGCGCCAGCCGCCGTCGCGAGTGCCGCGGCGAATCCTCTGCAAGCCGCGGAACGCGCGACACTTCTTTCGACGATCGAGAACTGCCGCGGGAATATGACACGTACCGCGGAGCTCCTGGGAATGAGCCGCACCACGCTGTATCGAAAACTGAAGCGGCACGAGATCCTTCCGGCGCACGGATAGGCTTGGCCCGGAGCTTGCAAAAGCTTCGGGTATGAGCGCCCGAGCAAGCAACCAGGAATGTCGGATTCGGCTTGCACCGGGGCGTCACGTGCACGCCGAGAAGCCGCGCGACTGTCACGTGCTGCTCTATCCCACCGGCATGGTGCAGTTGAACGAATGCGCCGCTGCGATCCTCGCGCTATGCGACGGCACGCGCACACGCGAAGAGATTATTGAACACATTCTGCCGCGCACCCGCGAGGCGGACCTTGCGGTGGATGTGCGCGCGTTCCTCGATGTCGCGCGCGAGCGCGGCTGGATCATCGAGAGCTGAAGCTCGGTGCCGGGCGTCCGGCCAACCTTGTAGCGCTATGGGGCACGGCGTATAAATCGTGCGGTCAGAGTTTGCTTGCACTGTTATACAGCGTTCGTACGTTTCCCGTCGGCGCTCAAGAAGGCCACACCATGTTGTCGAGTGATCTCGCCCGCGCGTCGCGCGTCGCCGTACTTCTCATCGCTGCGTGCATCGCCTGCGGCCCGGCCGCGGCCGCCGCGCCGCCCGCCGCCGCGGCGAGCGCCGCGCAACCCGAATTCGGCGGACAGTGTGCAATGAGCCTTGCAGAAGGGGAGCAGGTTGCGACCGACTGCTCGGTGAAATGGGTGGGCCCGGATGGCAAGACCTATTGCTTTGGCAATGAGGATGCGAAGAAACGCTTTCTCAAAGATCCGCAGGGCAATCTCGAGCGCGCGCGCGAATTTGTCGCGGTGAGCGAAGTCGAGGCGACCGGCAAGCGCATGGATCATTACAAAGGCGATGACATCCAGGAATTCGTGAAGGGTGTCATCACTGAAAAATCTGCTGCCAATGGTGGCGTATACCCATTCACTGATCCCGTCACCGGGCAGCAGCTGAAGCTCGTATTTGACAAGATCGATTTCGTGCGCACGCTGCACGGCTATGGATTTTTTCCGGACGTGGTTTTCCACGCCCAGGACGTCCCGGCGAAAACCTACCTCATCGATTTTTGGGTGAAGCCGCGGGGCGACAAGCTTGAGGTGTTTGACACGCGCATCTATAAGGCGCCGCGGCAGGAAGGCACTGGCTGGACGCTGATGGCGCGCCAGCCGATTCCGTGGTGGTGGATTCCGGCGTCGGAGCATCCGGGCCAGACGGAGCAGGCGCGCGGCTGGGAGGTGATGTCAGCGGTGGAGGAGGACATCGTCAAAGAGCGCGCCAAGGACAACGGCATATTCAAGATCAAAGATGCGAAGACCGGCGAGGATTTGAAGCTCGAGTTTGTCGGCACGCATCAG
>Ga0209006_10001353_pt1 | contig 22251 bp, 17 predicted proteins | sample JacPin_JW_Ref_O2_FD_188567 | JGI IMG/M metagenome (GOLD analysis project Ga0209006, IMG submission 188567) | Forest soil microbial communities from Algoma, Ontario, Canada - Jack Pine, Ontario site 1_JW_Ref_O2 (SPAdes) (version 2) | ecosystem: Environmental > Terrestrial > Soil > Boreal... | reverse complement strand
TAGGCGAAAGAGGCCCGGAGTGCAGGACGGCGATGTTCGAGCTGTTGGGTTGCGTAATCGAATTGCCGGAAAAGAGGTAAATCCTGTAAAATAAGCCTTCCGTTAGAAGCCCCGAAAGGATTCCAGCAGTCATGGCACAACAGTGTGATATCTGCGGCAAGAAGCCGCAATCAGGAAACCGCATCAGCCACGCCCACAACGTAACCAAGCGTCGATGGAACGTGAACTTGCGCCCGGTCCACGCCCGCGTGGGCGCCACCACAAAGCGCATGCGCGTCTGCACTTCCTGCATCCGCAGCGGCAAAGTCGTCAAGGCCTAGACGATTTGGTGATTTAGTGATCGGTAATTTTGTGATTTAACGATCGTTGGTCACTGCACGTTTAACAGCTGCACATCGAAAATCAGAGTGGCGTTCGGCGGGATCGGTCCGCCCGGAGTGCCTTCGGCGCCGTATCCTAGTGAGGGCGGAATGCGAAGTTGCCGCTTCCCGTTAACCTTCATCCCGGCCACTCCCTCTTCCCAACCCTTGATGACTTCGCCGTTGCCGATTCGGAAATCGAAAGGCGTTCCGGCATCCACCGAGCTGTCGAACTTTTTGCCGTTGGTCAGCCAACCGGTATAGTGAACACGTACCCGGCTGCCCTCTTTCGCTTCGGCACCATTGCCGACTCTTATGTCCCAATAAATCAGGCCGGAGGGCGTTTTCACTCCCTCGCCCATCACTTTGGTGGGCGCACTGGTGTTAGGAGTTGCGGGCTTCCGGGTGGCAGTTTGTGAAAACAAAAATACCGCCGTCAATGCAAGAATAATTGCGACTAAAGCCACATACTTTGTCATTGTGAACTCCTTACGTTCGAAAAGACTCTGACTTTTGCTTATTCCACTGCGATTGCATCAATTTCCACCAGCACATCTTTCGGCAGGCGCGCCACTTCCACGGTGGAGCGCGCCGGGGGCGCTGAAGTGAAATATTTCCCATACACCTGGTTCATGGCCGCGAAGTGGTCCATGCTTTTGAGAAACACGGTGCAGCGGACAACTTTTCCCAACCCGCTGCCCGCCGCTTCGAGAATCTCTGACAGGTTACGCAGCACGCGGTCGGTTTGTTCGGCTACATCGCCCGTGATCACTTGTTGCGTGGCAGGATCGATGGCGATCTGCCCTGAAGTGAATACGAATCCATTGACTTTGATGGCTTGGGAGTAGGGGCCGATGGCCTGGGGAGCGTCCTTGGTGGAAATGATTTCGCGCATAAAATTCACCAACTATATGTTGAGGAGACAGGTCCTCAGCTACTTTAACCCGGTCACGACGTAAGCTTCGGATAAATTCCTTCCGGACACGTACGCATAAGCCGAGCCATCCCTTGAAAAAATGGGAGCACCAGTATCTACGATTCCGGCCCCCGCTGTTGCACCGAAGGTTTTCCATGGCTCCATCTTTCCGGTGGCCAGATTCACTTTGTTAATGTTCGCGACGCGCTGGTCTGCACGGGTGGAAGCCACGTAGATCGACGTGGCATCCGGCGACCAAGCAATCGCTCGGTAGGCAGCATCCAGACCGGGAATCGGGTGAAGGCCACTTCCATCCAGCGGCCAAATTGCCAATTTTCCATCGGATCCTCTGACGATAAGGCGCGTGCCATCGGGCGAGAGACAAACGCCAGCGACTCCCTCCGGAGTGAGCGGTTTGGAATCACCGTTACTCACGTCAATCAGATAGTCGCGAAGTGCATGTCCAGACTCAATTCCCGCCGTGACCAAGTGCTTGCCATCAGGAAGCCAGCGCGCTGCGCTATAGCTGACGGCATCGTGAGTGATCGCCCTGGTTTCGCCCGCGCCGGTGGGAACCAGACGCAACGGACCTCCCCTGGCGGAGATGGTGACGACCCACTTGCCATCATCTGAGATCGACAAGGCGCCGCCTTCGCCAATGCGCGACGGAGGTGAACCATCCGTGTCGCGAAGAAATACAGTGTAGTTGGGGCCTCCGCCGTCACCAGCTTCGGTAAAGAGGATCTTATGTCCGTCGCGGCTAATGTCGTTCAACAGCGACCACCCAAACCATCCTAAGTCGCGCTCTTCTTTGGCGCCCGGGGCGACACCGCGAATACTGACTCGTCGTTGATTGGTGACGGTCAGCGCCGTTCCATTGCGAATGTCTTCCAGCCACATGCCGCCGGGAACGTTGGTGATGGCCCGCATCTTGCCCGATAGATCTACCGCGTGTGGATTGTCGCCGCTGCCTCCAATCGTGGAGGCAAACCAGACCTCTTTCCCAGAGGGAGACCATATAAGTCCCTCAATGGATTCCCAGCCCGAAGAAAGTTTCTTCTCCTGACCATTTCCCGCGGAGCCGATCACCGCGATCGAGCCTTCATCGTCACCATTATTATTTTCATGATCGATGAAGGCCAGCAACGTGCCGTCGGGCGAAATCTTCGGGTGACTGATCCAGCTGATGCTGTCCAACAATACTTTGCCGATGGGAAATTCCAAACGCCAGTGGTCATTCTCCGGAAGATGGCGAACGATTGCCATATTCTCACCGTCCGCGGACCAGTCCGCATCTTCAACATTTTCCAGTATCTCGCGCGGTGTTCCTCCGCTCAGCGGCACGCGAGCGAGGGTTCCGCTACGAGCATACCCGGCAAAGTGTTGGGTATTCAAACGGATGGCCAGTTCCCCCTTATTAGAAATCGAAAGCAGTTCCGCGTCCTTAAGGCCCAGTTCGCGAGAACCCGGGTCGTCGGTGCGGGCCAGATAAAGCTGGTTATCGCCGCCATCCCATGACGCGCTATACACCACGCTGCCGTCGGGAGTGAAGCGGGCCTTACCGATGGAACCGGTGCGGAACGTGATCTGTTTGTATTCAGCAAGCGGCGCTCGCATGCCGCTTCGGCCGAGCCACCAGCCCAGAGCGAGCATTGCGAGGGTCAGGACCAGGACGCGAGCCAGCGTTGCCAGCAGCCTGCTTTGCGGCCCGGAGGTCTCTACCCGGCGGAACTTCCCGCTCGTGGTGGAAACGCCCGAAAGATGTTCAAGGTCGAATGCAATGTCGCTGGCGGAATGAAAGCGAGATTCCGGATTTTTCTCCAGGCAGTGCTGGACGATTCGTTCCAGCGCGGGAGAAACGCTGCGATTTGTCTCGTTCAGCTCAGGCGGATCTTCCTTCAGTATCGAACTCATCGTGTCCGCGGCGGTGTCGCCATGGAACGCGCGCTTACCGGAAAGCATCTCGTAAAGAATCGCGCCAAAACTAAAGATATCGGAGCGGGCATCGAGGGCCGCGCCGCGCACCTGCTCCGGCGACATGTAGCCCGCCGTGCCCAGCACGGTACCGATCTCGGTGACATGGGTCATTGTGGCCTGAGCAGGATGACCATCGCCAGATTCGATTTGAGTGAGCTTAGCGAGTCCGAAGTCGAGGATCTTCACCCGGCCATCTTTGGTGAGGAAGAGGTTCTCCGGCTTGAGATCGCGATGAATGATTCCTTTTTCGTGCGCCGCAGCCAAGCCGTGGGCGATTTGGAGCGCATAGTCCAAGGTTTTGCGCACCACGATCGGACCGCCCCGAAGCCGGTCGCGCAGAGTCTCGCCTTCGAGGAGCTCCGAGACAACGTAGGGGGCGCTTTCGTGCGTGCCGATATCGAACACCGCCAGAATGTTGGGGTGGTTCAGTGCCGCGGTGGCCAGGGCTTCCTGCTCAAAGCGACGGAGTCGATCCGGGTCCAGGGAAACTGCGGAGTGCAAAACCTTGATTGCGACTTCCCGCCGGAGGCGGGTATCGCGGGCGCGATAAACTTCGCCCATCCCGCCGGCGGCCAGGGGTGCAATGATTTCGTAGGGTCCCAGTCGAGCGCCAGAGGTCAGGCTCATCGGTGCGCAGATTATAACGCAGTGGCAGGCGGCAAGTGATTGCTACACCGAACCCGAATGCAACACCGGAGCAGCGGATAGGCGGCTGGCCTCTAGATTTTCTGCAGTCGCTGCACTTCGTGGACGCCTGGAATTTTGCGCAGGCCAGCCATGATTTGCTCCAAGTGCTTCACGTCGGAAATGTCCAGGATGATTTCGACGCTGGCCTGGCTATTCGAGGTATGCGCGCCAATGTTGCGGATGTTGCTCTGTGCGTCGCCGATCACGCTGGTGATGTTTTTCAGCATGCCAAACTTGTCGTCACAATAAACCGTGAGCTTCACGGGATACGCCGTTGGCGTAGTGTCGTCGTGCGCCCATTCGACGTCGATGCGGCGCTCTGGCTCGTACATCAAATTCGTCACGTTGGGACAGTTCACGGAGTGGACCGCGACTCCTTTGCCCCGCGTGATGTAGCCCACAATGTTTTCGCCGCGGATGGGATTGCAGCAACGCGCACGGTAAACCAGCATATCGCCCTGGCCTTTGACCATAATGGCGTTGTGGTCGCCAAAGACGCGGCGCACAACACTGGCGATGGCGCCGGGCTTGTTCGAGAGTCCCTCCGCTTCAATGTCGCCGGCCATGGAAGGAGTCGCGCCCGAGGGCAAAAGGCGGGCGAGCACCTGGCGCGCCGAATATTTTCCGTAGCCAATACCGGACATCAGGTCATCGACTTTTCCGAGTCCGTAACCGGATGCAACCTTAAGCAATTCGTCGTCCTTGATTTCTTTCAGGGCGATGCGATACTTGCGGGCTTCTTTTTCGATGACCTTGCGGCCGATTTCGATCGATCGCTCGCGCTGGTGCACATTGAGCCAATGCTTGATTTTGTTGCGCGAACGCGACGACTTAACCAGCCCCAACCAGTCCCGACTGGGCTTGTGCCCGGCTTGCGTGAGGATCTCGACGATATCGCCGGAGTGAAGCTTATGACGCAGCGGTACCATGCGGCCGTTCACCTTCGCGCCCACGCAGGTGTGGCCAACTTCCGTGTGGATGGTGTAAGCGAAGTCGATGGGCGTTGCATCGCGCGGCAGCACGACCACCTTGCCCTTTGGGGTAAAGGTATAAACCTCTTCGGGATATAGATCGACTTTTAGAGCAGTGAGGAATTCGTTGGGATCGCTGACGTCGCGCTGCCACTCGACGACCTGGCGCAACCACGCAAGCCGCTGTTCATCCTGCGCCGAGACAGGGCCGTCTTTATATTTCCAATGAGCGGCAATGCCTTCTTCCGCCATTTTGTGCATTTCTTCGGTGCGGATCTGAATCTCGAAAGGGGTTCCATCTTCCGTAATCACCGAGGTATGGAGGGACTGGTAGAAATTGGGCCGCGGCATGGCGATGAAATCCTTGATGCGTCCCGGTACCGGCCGCCAGATATTGTGGATGATTCCGAGCACCGCGTAGCAATCCTGCAAGGAGCGCGTAATCACGCGCATGGCAAAAAGATCGTAGACCTGATCCACCGAAATGCGCTGCCGCTGCAGCTTCTTGTGAATGCTGAACAGACGCTTGATGCGGCTATCGACTTTGGCCTGGATACCGGCTTCTTTCAGCTTATCGGTGATGATCGACTGCATTTTGGAGAGAAACGCTTCGCCTTGCTTTCGGCGGGCATTGACAGCCTTCTCCACCTGCTCGTAGCCAGCGGGATCGAGAAAACGAAACCCGAGATCCTCGAGTTCTCCGCGGATTTTTCCCATGCCCAGACGGTGCGCGATGGGGGCGTAGATTTCCAGCGTCTCCTCGGCGATTTTGCGCTGGCGGTCGGGCTGCAGATGCTCCAGGGTGCGCATGTTATGGAGACGATCGGCGAGCTTGATGAGCACGACTCGGATGTCGTCCACCATGGCGAGCATCATCTTGCGCAGGTTCTCGGCCTGCGCTTCTTCGCGCGTGGCGAAATCAATTTTGCTGATCTTGGTGACGCCTTCAACGATGTGGGCAACTTGCTCGCCAAATTCCTTGCGGATATCAACGATGGTGACCGAGGTGTCTTCGACCGAATCGTGCAAGAGTCCGGCGGAAATGGCGACCGGATCCATCTTCATCTCGGCCAGCACCAGCGCCACTTCGAGAGGGTGCACCAGATAAGGCTCGCCTGAGGCGCGGGTCTGCCCCTCATGATGCTTGAGAGAATAGTCGTAAGCTTTTTTGACGATGGAGAGATCGTCCTGCGGGCGGTTTTCCTGGATCCGCTTCATCAGCTCGCGGAACTTGGTGAGCGTTAGAGCGGTGGTCGCGATCTGTTGGCGCAAGCTCGCCATGCAGGATTATAGCCTGCGATCCTGCGTGAGCGGGCCGACCGCAGACAGTATGGAGGACCTCCAAAGAAGAACGAAGGACAGCCGATCAGACAGGAGTATCAGGCCGCTAGGTCATCGATTTCCCGGATGACGCCTTCGGCCGGACTTACGGGATTGCTTTTCGCAATCGACCATCGCGCGGATAATTCGATCTCGTGCCGGTAACGCTGCGGTATTTGTTCCCAGGGGATATGGTTCGCCCAAGGGTTCGCCTCGCGCCAGCGGGCGAGAGCGGCTTTCAGATATTGTGCCCCGAGAGATGTTTCAACCATGGTAACCACCTGCGGTGAGGATAGTCCGGAGTGACTCCTGATCGCAGTGATCGCCATCACGCCCGACGGCGCGCCGAAGAGCAAGTGCCCATAAAAGTCCTTGATTTTAGCTCGTTTCTGGCAACCACGCAGGGCGAACTGGTACAGTGACACTCTGTCCATCATGATTTCCAGAATTCTGGTTAGCGGTATGTCCGGCCCGATCGGGGCTGCTCTCCTTCCCTCCCTCCGTACGAACGGATGTACGGTGATCCGACTGACGCGCGGTCCCGCGACGGCCGAGGATCAGATCTCGTGGGATCCCGGCGTTCCACTGTCGCCCCAGGCTGTGTCCGGATTCGACGCTGTTATCCATCTGGCTGGCGAAGGCATCTTCGGGCGATGGACCGAGGCCAAGAAGTCGAAGATCCGCGACAGCCGTGTTGTTGGCACATTTAACCTGTCTTCGGCCCTTGGGCAAGCAGACGATAAGCCACGAGTGTTTGTGTGCGGCTCTGCGATCGGCTATTACGGCAACCGCGGCGACGAATCGTTGCGGGAGGAGAGCGCGCCGGGAGTCGGATTTCTCTCCGAGGTCTGCCAGGACTGGGAAGAAGCGACGACACCCGCCGTGCGGTCTGATATACGCACCGTGCATATAAGAACCGGGGTGGTGCTCAGCCCTAAGGGAGGCGCGCTCGGCGCCATGTTGCCGCCGTTCAAAGCCGGTCTCGGCGGCCGAATCGGTGACGGCCAACAGTGGATGAGTTGGATCGATGTCCGGGATATGGTCGGGGCAATTCACCACATCCTGAAAAACGATCTCATCCAGGGGCCCGTGAACCTGGTCGCCCCAAGACCGGTACGGAATGCGGAGTTCGCCAGAACGCTGGCGAGTGTCCTCTCGCGTCCGGCGATTTTTCCCGTGCCGGCCTTTGCTGTCAAGCTTGTGTTCGGACAGATGGGAGAGGAAGTGCTTCTGGGAAGCCAGAAGGTGGAAGCCGGCAGGTTGATCTCGAGTGGCTATCCTTTTCGTTTCCGCGAGCTGAGAGCGTCGCTCGAAAGCGTGCTGAAGGTGTAATCGCAGCCATCCTTATGCTGTGACCTTACGCTGTGACCCTCGTCACTGAAAGTCTGCGGTGCTCCTGTCAGTGTGCAAGCAGTGACAGGTTCGGCCATATCGAACAAGTGGGTCGCCGTGCTGATTCTGGTTTGCCTTTTAGCCGGAATGGCGTCCCGTAGTGAAGCCCTCACTGGCGTCCGTGCCAGTTCATCCGCGACTAGCCCCGGCGATCAGGGGCAGCGGCACATGAAGAATCACTCCTGCTGCCCGCGGATACAGTCGCGCCTGAATCTGCCCGTCTCTGTAGCATTTCCCCAAGATAGCGTCCCGTGCAGTGAGCATCCCTGTTGCGTAAGCCGCGCGCCCGTTGCGCCTCCCGCCATGCCTGCGGCCTCTGGATTACGCGATCCGGGGAGCAGCGAGGCCTTTTGCGAAAAAATCGATATGGGATCGCAGGAACGATTCGTAGGCAAAACAACTCCCGAAACGCTTCAGCCCTACTCTTCCTCCAACATGGTTCTTCGCATCTGAGGCCAGCCTCGCCTTGGTGCTTATCACGTTGCAGTTCACGCGAGTGCTGAACTCGCTGTCCGCAATGTGGAACGGGGAACTAAGTTTTACAACAAGATTCCTAAAGGAGACTTTGAATTTATGAGGCACAAACTTATCGCTCTCACGTTGGTTCTCACAGCAGTTTCGTGGGCCCAGAACACAACCCAACCTACGCCTTCAACCCCGCAGCAAAGCACTGCTCCCGCTGACGCGAAGGCCTGTCCGTGCTGCGACAAGATGGCAGCCGATATGAAAGAGCGCCACACCTGCTGCGCGCACCATGCCAACTCTTCGTCTTCTGCCGATGCAAAAGATGCGTCCTGCTGCGGCGGCAAGGATGCAATGTCCTGCAAACACACCGCTGGAGACAAAACGGCCGCGGCATGCTGCAGCGGTGCAAAGTGCGGCAAAGACTGCGGGAAATCTTGCTCCTCCCCTAAAAAAGGAGAAAAAACAGCCAAGTCGTGCTGCGCTGGACATTGCGCCGACCATATGACCGAACACTCGTCCGCTGGAGCCGGCAACTAGGCCCCTAAAAAACTCAGAGCCTCGGACTGAATATCCGGGGCTCTTCTGTTTCAGCACGCGGGCATCTTCCACTTCCGATCGAGTGCGGCAATGCTTAGTTGGAAGTAGGCCGGTTCATTTCCTGCTGGAGTTTCTGCAACAGCTCAGCGCGCTGTTCGGTGCTTAACTCGCGCTGCAATTCCTCCAGAGCCAACGCGACGATGTGGTAATGATGTGCCCCCGCGTACTTGGGGTCGGTAGTGATGTCCAGCCAGAGCTTATGCATGAGCTCCACATCCTGCGGGCGCATACGCGGGGAGTGCGGCCCGATGTTGTACTCACGAATGGTTCCATCAGGAGCGCAGACTTCGAGGGTGATACGTGGACGAGGCTCGGGCATGCGCTCCCAGGCGTCACCGGTCAGCTTGGCTTGCTCGTCGGAGGTGAGCTTATTGGAAAGCCCGCAGACGACCCGAGCCGAATCCAGGCGCTGCGCGGTGACCATGATGGCGTCAAAGACATCGGTAGCCGGAACCACAAGCAGGGAAATCGGCTTGCCTTCTTTTTCGGCGACGGCGACGGCGGCGGTGAATAGCTCCTGCTCGTAGTGGTCGAACACCTGGCTGGCTTCCATCACGGAACTGCCGCCGAAACTGGGTTCGCGGTGATAGAGGCGCGCGCTCATGACGACGACGTCCTGTTTGGCCGTATGGGTGTGTGCCAATACCTGGCGCAAGTAATAAAGATTGCGCGGATCCCTCACGGCTACCAGAATGTTCCCGGCGCGCACGCCCATGGCGCCGCTGCCTAATTCCTGATTGCTATACACCCGGAACTGATCAAGCTGCTCCGGCTTTCCGTGGCGCTCTCTGGTAACGTGACGTTCTGAAATCGTGAAGATGGTAAAAAACACACCGCTGAAAATAACTCCGGCAATCGTAGCTTCGTACTTGGTAAATAAGTTGACCACCGCAGTAATCAGCAGCACCGCGGAAATCAGGATCAGTCCCACAGGAATTTCAGTCTTGCCAATGTGCAGGTTTCCCGGAACTTTCCACGCCCGATTCCCCGGCTCGGTAAAGCGCAGCACGAGCACGGCGATGGACTTCATGGCGAAGCTCCAGATCACGCCAAATGCGTAGAGCGCCGCCAGTACATACACGTTGCCCAGACTGAGGAAGATGACGAGCAGCTGCATCCCTACGATCAGGTTGATGATGCGGTAGCTTGTGCCGAAGCGGTTGTGTGGTTTCTGGAACCAGCTGGTGAGAACCCCGTCCTCCGCAACGCGATTCAAAACGCCGTTAGCGCCCACGATGGAGGTGTTCTGCGCGCCGGCGAGTATCAGCACGCCCACCAGCACGACAAAAGCATGAAACAGCAGCTTCAAACTGGTGGGCCCAGCCAGGTACATGGCGATGCCGCCGATGAGGTTGGCGAAGTATTGGGACCGGACACTGTCGGGAATAATCATCACTGCAAAGAACGAAACTAGTGACGTGAAGAGCAGGCTGTAGATGAAGATGACCAGCCCCGTCTTCTCCAGATTTTTCAGCTTGGGGTGCTCGATCTCACGGTTGACCTGGGCTAAGGTTTCTTCACCGCTCATGGCGAGGACGGAATGGCCAAATCCCACAAAGAGGATGATCCAGGTGACGTGTCCAAACCAGGTTCCGTTCAGCCAGCCCAGAGATTCCTTGTTCAGCGGCACCACTCCGGCATGCAGCGGGTTCGGCGGCAACTGAATGGGTGCCCGCAAGACCGTGATGGTGCACCATACCAGCAGAATCACCACCATCACCGTTGTGATGACCATGATCTGCAGTGCTTTCTGGCTGGATTCATGCATGCCCTGGGTATTTTTCCACCAGAAATAAACCACCACGATCACCGCCAACCCGGCAGCGAAGTGGTCGTCAGAAAAATGCAAAGGGCGATGCATGTACTCGCCCATATCTTTGATAAATCCGGCGAGATACTGCCCGGCAGAGACAGCGCTGATGGGGCCGGTCAGAACATAGTCAAAAAGCAGCGCCGAGACGGAAAACTTGGCAAGCGTTCCGCCCATCGCCTCCTTAACGACGCGGTAAACGCCGCCACGCACGAACATGCTGCTTGACTCGATGTACAGCGCTCGAACGGCGTAACTGAACAGCATGACCGCGAGGATGAACCAGGGGGCGCTCTTGCCGATGACCTTTTCGGCGTCGCCGCCCGCGTAGTAAGCGGAAGATGCAAGATCGGACAGAACGATGGCCGATGCCCGCCAGAACGAAATAAAGGTCAACATCACCGTGGTGGCGACGAAGACCTTTATGGCCGGTTTTGAACCTTCAACAGATGTAGCCATGCTTCGGAGGATTGCCTACCGCAGATAAGGATAAGCTCTGAAGATAGCACAGGCAGCGGATTTACAGCGCAGAGGATAACGTCACAGGCGAGAGCGAAACAGAAAATAAACTGCCGGTGGTCTCCCAAGCGCGTGATCCAGTCCGGCTAGCGTCCGCGAGGCGCTAAATAGGTATGTGTAATGCGATCGTGCCAGCAGAGCGAATCTTCATCCAGAAAGGCCCAGACGTACCCCATACCCAGGGAAATGGCCGACAAATAGGATGCCAGCACGCGCCAGCGGCGGAGCCCGCGGCCAGCAGGGCTTCCGTCGAAGCGGGTGAGTTCCAGTCGCGCGAGACGCAGCCCCGGAGTACTGCCAGCGTGAACGAGAAGGAGATATTGGTAAGCTGCCCAAAACACGCTAGCCAATCCCGCAACGAAGGCAATTAGCGGCAGCCGCGGGGGGCGAATCGCCGTAAGCTTCCAAAAGATGTATCCGAAGAGAGCGCAAGCGGCTGCGATGATGACGTCGTCGATCAATGCCGAGAGCACTCGTCGACCGAGGGGTGCGGCTTGCAAAGGAATATCGATACCTGGCCGCTTCTCGATTTCCGGCTGTTGCACAGGCTCGATGGTGATTCCACCGAGCGCGGGAGCGGGGGGAACAAATTCTGGCGCCTCCAGGATTCGAGGACTGTTGCTCACAGGTTCTGCCAGTTCGTCGAGCCGGGGCGGCGGAGGGGTCCAGGAGCGGGGAAATTCAATAATTCTCGCTGTAACCGGTGCCGCGATCGCGGATTCGTTACTGGGCGGGATGGCCAACGCGCAGCCAGGAAGCAGCGGCAAACTCTCCTGAACGGTTCGCGGATCAGGCAAATTCCGAACCTCGTCCGCAGGAGAAGCTACACTCGCCGAAAATTCATCCAAAGCCAGCGCGTGATTCGAAACCTGCAGAAAACCAGACGGCTCCGCTGGCGTCCGGCCGGAATCGTGGGCGTCGAAGCGTAAGCGCAGCGATGGATAACGAGGCGGCCGCGGCTTGCGGCGCGATTGATAGCGATTGAGCCGTAGGGCTAGCTCCTCTCGCCATGGCGAAGACTCTTCTTTCGGAGCCTCGCTGTTCTCGGCTGGAGATGCTTGCAGATTCGCGTGAGGAGCTGCTTCGACTTCAGGCGACAGTTGAGACGCCGTTTCAGGGTGGTTCACGACTGCGCCGGCGTCATCGTGGGATGAAACGTCATGACCAAACCTGGAAGAGCACTCGCAAATATCGCCACAGCGGGAGCAAAACATGATCAAGTCTTTGAACAACTCTCTGGACGGCAGAAATCTTCGCCGTCCGGATAACCGCGAACACAGTGCCGGAATCCAAAAATTGAATCGCTTTGCCTCGCAAGGCGCAGCCGTGCTAAGTTCACGACGACTGTTGCCGCTCGAGGCGGCCGAACGCTTCTTTCACGCACTTCGGATCGCGTTGCAATGATCTTCTTCCGATGACTCTTCGCAACAGATTTGTTATCACGGCGGGCGTGCTTTGTCATCTGCTTATCATCACGCCATTAGTAACCAGCCAGTTGCCGCCTACGAATTCGCCTTCCACAAAGTCCTCCGCCAAGGCTTCGTCTGAGCAAAGGCCCGCTACACCCGCGACGCCTTGTGCCCGCGCTTTCGCGGAGCAATCGAGTAGTCATCCCACGATTTGTTCCATCCAGCAGGAGCGGGATGGCGATATTTATAAACTGCATGGCGCTGTGGAAATTTATTACGAAACTTATGTCTTGAAAGCCGACGAGGCAACGTTCAATTCGGACACAAATGAGGCTAGCGCCAGCGGCCACTTCGCTCTCGACGGCGGTCCAAATGACGATCACATTCGCGCGTCGCACGGTACATATAATTTCGCGCTGGAAACGGGCACTTTTTATGATGTGACCGGAAGCACCGGACTTCGCTACCGCGGGAACCGGCCGGTTCTCACGTCAACGTCTCCGTTCACCTTCACCGGCAAGCGCGTGCAGAAAACCGGCCCCGAACACTATCTGGTTTATGACGGGATGATCACGACCTGCGAAATGCCGCATCCCAAATGGCTGTTTGATGCACGCAAAGTGGATGTGGAGGCTGGAGGGAACGCCAAAATCTACCGAAGCGAATTCGTTCTGCATGGGGTTCCCATTCTCTACTTTCCCTTCGCCACTCATCCCGTGGAGAAGGAATCGCGTCAGTCCGGATTTCTGATGCCTTCGGTTGGTCGTTCTTCCACCAAGGGAACCATCCTTGGCGAAGCTTATTACTGGGCCATTAACCGGATGATGGATGCGACTGTCGGTGCCGAGTATTTCTCTTTGCGCGGCTGGTCACAGCGGGGAGAATTTCGCGCGCGCCCTTCGGAAACCTCGTATGTCGACCTCAATTACTTCGGAGTGATCGATCGCGGCATTGGGACACCTCCTCTCAAAGAGGGCGGAGAAAATGCACGCCTGAACGCGGTTGGCAATCTGGACGGTTTCCGGGGGGTGACCAACATCGACTATCTGAGTTCTTTTCTATTCCGTCTGGCGTTTAATGAAGTTTTCAGCCAGGCAGTCTATTCTGAAGTAAAGTCGCAAGCTTATTTGTCCAAATCCACCGACGGGTTTGCCATCAATGCGTTCACGGAGCGGTATCAGAACTACTTGAGTACCGTGCCCGGTCAGGTAATCACGATTCTGCACACTCCCAGCTTCGATTTTTCGGGCGTAGACCGGCAGTTGTCGAATTCGCCTTTTCTCTGGGCGTTCGACGCCTCTCTGGCCGGCCTGTCTCGCAGCGAGCCGGAGCAATGTTCAACCGTCGGAACGGTCCAGTCTTGTACGCCGGCTTTTCGCACGGCGAACTTGCTCGGAAGATTTGACCTGAACCCCGAGATATCGCTGCCAGTTTTGTTTCGAGGATGGTCTCTGCGTCCGGATTTGACGCTACACGAAACCTATTACACCGAACGGTTAGTCGGAGAGAACGGCGTAAACCCTGGCCAGGCCTCGGGCGATCCCATCGACCGGCACGCAGTCGAAATAGCTATGGAAGTGCGGCCACCATCGCTGGAACGGGTCTTCGACAAGGAATTTATGGGGAGAAAATGGAAGCACGTGATCGAACCGCGGGCTGTTTACCGGTTCGTAACCGGCATCAACAACTTCTCAAACGTCTTGAAATTCGACGAGCGCGATATTCTCACCGACACGCACGAAGTGGAATACGGTTTCATCAGCCGCTTATATGCCAAGCGGATTTCGAAAAAGCCCGAGGACTGCGGCACCATCATGTCGGCTCTAACCGTGGGCGGTGCCGCGCCGGAATCAGCGATCCCCTGGCAGCACACAAATCCGCTGGCAAATCGCCCGTGTCAAGAAGGCCCCCAGGTGCGTGAGCTTGTCACTTGGGAGCTTGCGCAGAAATACTTTCTTGATCCGACCTTTGGGGGGGCGTTGATTCCCGGCCAGCGCAATGTCTTCAGTACGACGGCGGATCTGACGGGTATCGCTTTCGTCACAGAACCCCGTCATCTTTCGCCTCTTGTGTCGCGCTTTCGCATGGAAACCAGTGCGCGAACCGACGCGGAATGGGATATGGACTACGACTTTCAAAGCAACCGGGTCAATGCCAACACAGTGCTGGTTAACTACCATTTCGGCAAAGTGACCATGGGGGGCGGGGATGCTTTCCTGCAGATTCCCACGCAGACTTCAACTTCCGGAGCCGCCCAACTGGGGCGCTTTAATCAGTTTCGCGCCGCTCTAGGGTACGGCAGCGCCAGCAAGCGTGGCTTTAGCGCTGCCAGCAGTTTTGGTTATGACGCCGAGGTAAGCAAACTGCAGTACGTCAGCACGCAGACCACTTACAACTGGGATTGTTGCGGCGCGACCCTGGAATATCGCAGCTATACGATTGCTAACGTGCGCAACGAAAATCTGTTTCGTTTCACGTTCACCCTCGCCAACATTGGCGGTTTCGGAAGCTTGCGTCACCAGGAAAGTCTTTACTGATACATTTTCCTGTCATCGGGATAAGTCTGGAGCGCATCTAAGCCTGCTACCATGGTGGCTATGTTCGCGGTAACGAACAATCTTGACTCCAAGCGCGCCCAACTTCAGGCCCGTCTAAGTAAGATGGGCCGCATTCTGGTCGCATATTCGGGCGGGGTCGACTCCGCCTACCTTGCATGCGCTGCCTATCAAGCGTTGGGAAAAAACATGCTGGCCATCATCGCTGACTCTCCCAGCCTCGCCCGCACGCAACTTTCCGATGCGATCGCTTTTGCCCAAGAGCAATCGATTCCGCTGGAGGTGGTGGCGACCTCCGAGCTTGATCGCCCGGAATATGTTCGCAACGATTCGCAGCGCTGCTTCTTCTGCAAGGATGAACTTTTCACTCTGATGGAGGAACTGCGTGAGACGCGCGGGTACGACGCGATCGCGTACGGCGTGAATTTGAATGATCAGGGCGACTTCCGTCCGGGGCAGAAAGCCGCGGCGAACCATCGCGTCGTGGCCCCTCTTCTCGATGCCGGGCTCACGAAAGACGAGATTCGCGCTTTGGCTCGCAAAGCCGGCCTACGGATATGGGATAAGCCAGCGTCGGCATGTCTCTCCTCTCGGATTGAGTACGGCCGTCCGGTTACGCGTGAGGCGCTCGCGGTGGTGGAACAGGGCGAGGAGGCCATTCGCGCGTTAGGCTTCCGCCAATTTCGTGTGCGTCACCACGGAGAGATCGTCCGCATTGAGATTTCCCGCGATGAGCTGCAGAGGGCTCTCGATCCTGCCATGGCGGAGAAATTTACTCGAATTTTCAAAGCCCTCGGCTTCCTGTTTGTCACCCTCGATCTCGAAGGATTTCGTTCCGGGTCCATGAATACATTGCTTGCGCCGGAAGAGTTGCTCCGGCGGTCCGGCTAAACTTAAACGCGCGTCTACGTAATACCCGCTCATCGACACCCGCGCTGTTCTTTCCGCGCCTGCGCGGCGCTATGAGATAATCGAGGTTTGACTCTCAAATGTTCAGGCGGTTTTTAGTGGCTTTTTCCCGGCGTTCCTTTCTTCTTCTGCTGATGGTTTGTCTCGGGTGCGCCGCACAGTCGGCGTCCCCCGAATTGGCGCAAAAAATAGAGCGCCAAGTGCGGGCTTACTACAAAGTGCCGCCCGAATTGAAGGTGATCGTCGGCGCAACCACGCCAAGTTCGGACTTCCCTAACTACGATTCACTGATCGTCACCGTTGATAGCGGCGAAAAGAAACAAGATCTCAAGTTTTTGATTTCGAAGGATCACTCCACGCTGCTGCGAATCAATAAATTCGATTTGAGTAAAGATCCTTACGCCGACACCATGGGCAAAATCGACTTGTCCGGCCGGCCTACGCGCGGGGCCAAGTCGTCCAAGGTGGTAGTGGTTAACTTCGACGATCTCGAGTGCCCGTTCTGTTCGCGCATGCACCAGGAGTTGTTCCCCGAAATTCTGAAGGAATATGGTGACCGCGTTACGTTCGTGTACAAGGATTATCCATTAGTGGAGATCCACCCCTGGGCCACACATGCAGCCGTTGATGCGAATTGCCTGGCCGCGCAGAATAACGATGCGTATTGGGACTTCGCTGACTATATTCATGCCAACCAACGCGAGATCAGCAACGAGAAGACTCCGCCAGCCCGCCTGGACGCTCTCGACCGGCTTACTATGCTACAGGGTCAGAAGCACAATCTGGATACGGTCAAGTTGCAATCTTGCATCAAGGCGCAGGATGACAGCGCGGTAAAGGCGTCCATGAAACAGGCAGAATCGATCGGGGTGGAGGCCACACCGACATTGTTCGTGAACGGCGAAAAAATCGACGGCGCCGTACCGCCAGCCGAACTGCGGGCGGCTCTGGATCGTGCCCTCAGGGATGCCAATCTGCCCGTGCCCAATCACGAGGCAGCATCGTCCGCACCGGCCGCTCATTGATTGCTGAAAATTTTTAGGAGAAAACCATTTGAAAACAAATCGGGAATTTGCCCGGGTCGCGGCCATGCTGGTCGCCGCCGCCTCGCTGGCGACGCTCTTCGCATGCAAGTCGCAGGTCAGTGGAGATGTGATGGCCACGGTGGATGGCCGAAAAATTTTCCGTTCCGACGTCGATAAGTACTACGACAACCAGATCGCCAGTGCTCAACAGGCGCCCGTCGGCGAACAGGCGACCATCCTGCGGCTCAACATCCTGCGGCAGTTGATCGATGACGAAATGGTGATGCGCCGCGCCGAAAAACTCGGTTTGCTGGCCACCGAGGAGGAAGTTGACCGCAAGCTGAACGAGATCAAGTCGCCGTATACGCAGGAAGAATTCGATCAGAGGTTGAAAGAGAAGAAGATCAGCCTGGAAGACTTCAAGCGCGATATCAGGCGCTCTATCACGGTCGAGAAAGTGATGAACAAGGAAGTTTCTTCAAAGATCAATGTCACTGACCAGGACATCAATGACTATTTCGCCGCGCACAAATCCGAGTTCAATCTGATCGAACCGCAGTATCACTTGGCACAGATTTTTGTCACTCCAGTGCCGAACCCGCAGGTGCACAACCAGAACAACAAAGCGCAGAACGAAGCCGATGCGCGCAAGAAGGTTCAGATGATCGCTAACCGGTTGGACAGCGGCGATGACTTTGCCACCCTCGCGATGAACTATTCCGAGGATCCGGAAACCTCCGGGAACGGCGGCGATCTGGGGACGGTACCCGAGTCCTCGCTGCGCAACACCGACGCCGGGACACATGACACCGTGATCAAGTTGAAGCCCGGCCAGTATAGCCCGATCATCACCGTCGTAAATCCGGCAAACAAACAGCCGGTGGGATTTCGCATCGTCAAGCTGGTATCCAAAGAGCCCGCCGGGCAGCGAGACCTTTCGGATCCTCGCGTGCAGCAAGCTATCCGCTCGCAACTCCATGATAGGCGCGAGCAGTTGCTGAAGGCCGCCTATTATGAAGTACTGCGCGATTCCGCCAAGGTGGATAATTACTACGCCAAGAGAGTCCTGGATAGCAACGGACTGACGAAGTAGAAGTGAAGGAATGTTACTTTTCTGCGGAGCTGGCGAAGGGGTCAGACGGGCAGGGCGCAGGTTAATGGCTGCTTTTCGGGATCCGATTACTCCACGATCGCCAGCACATCGCCGGCGTTTACGGCTGCACCTTCACTGACCGAAATCTTCTGAATGGTTCCCTTTTTCGGAGATTTAATTTCGTTTTGCATCTTCATCGCCTCAACCACGGCGATGCCCGCGCCTGCTTCCACTTCATCGCCCTCCTGCAGCAGCAGCCGCACAACCTTGCCCGGCATGGGAGCAACAATCTTTTTCGGACCCGAATCATCTCCGGTGCGCGCGCGCCCACGCAGGGAGCGAGGGTCACGGACTTCGGCTGCGAATCGCATGCTCCCCACCCACAAATGCAGATCGTTGGCCACATGCTCCGACTTCACCTCATAGGCCATATTTCCGATGCGAAGGGAAAGCACATCGGGACGGGCGAGAACGGCATCCACTTCCACTTCTCGGCCATCTAGAAGACAAGTCCAGCCGCCCTCTGTTCGGTTGAGCTCCAGCCGGAAATTTTTTCCGTCGATGATGATGTCGTAGAGCATAAGAAAACAGCCTGTCAGCTGAAGGAGCGCTACCGCAGCCCTTCCCGCCGGCTAGCATCTTTCCAGGGTGAGACCGTTTTAGTTTCTGACGCCGGCCTGCCGTTCCGAGCGTCGGGCGTAGCCGCGCCCAGCACGGCGAAGATTCCCGCGGCAATCGCCGCCACTTCGGTGGATTTCGAATCTACCGTCGAGTCTTCGCTCCTCTTCAACATGCGGTCGAGAAAGCCCGTGTCAAGTTTAGCCGCTCGAAAATCCGCGTCGCGCAAGATGCGGCGAAATAACGAAATGTTCGTCTTGATTCCGCCCACAAAATATTCGCTTAGCGCTCGCGTGAGCCGGGAGATCGCCTGATCACGGTCGGTACCATAGCCAATTAACTTGGCCAACAGGGGATCGTAATCGATGGGCACATTCCAGCCCTCGTACATACCGCTATCCCGTCGTATGCCGGGTCCGGATGGGGCGAGAAGCAAAGTGATCTTGCCGGGGCTGGGGAAATAATTGTAGTCGGGATCCTCCGCGTAGATGCGGCACTCGATAGCGTGCCCTCGGATGTGGACATCTTCCTGCGCAAAAGGCAGCTTCTCCCCTGCGGCGATCCGAATCTGCAGGTGAACCAGATCAAGTCCCGTAATGAGTTCGGTCACCGGATGCTCGACCTGCAGGCGGGTATTCATTTCCAGAAAATAGAAGTTCTTTTGCTGATCGACCAGAAACTCGACTGTCCCGGCGTTGGAATAGCCCGCGGCCTGCGCCACGCGTACGGCAACTTCTCCCATCTGGCGCCGCATGGCAGGATCGACGATCGGAGAAGGCGCCTCTTCCAGAACCTTCTGATGGCGGCGTTGCAGCGAACACTCGCGCTCCCCCAAGTAAACTGTATTGCCGTGCTCGTCGGCCAGCACCTGCATTTCGATGTGCCGCGGGTTGATGATTGCCTTCTCGATATAAACTTCGCTATCGGCGAAGGAACGTTCCGCCTCGCTGCGAGCCCCTTCCAAAGACGACTTCAATTGCTCGGCGGCATGGACCAGCCGCATTCCTTTTCCACCACCGCCGGCTGCGGCTTTTAGCATCACTGGATACCCGATGCGCGCCGCTACTTCTTCCGCTTCGGCCACCGACTCCACGCCGCGCGATGTGCCCGGCACGAAGGGCACGCCGGCCTTTTCCATCGCTTGCCGCGCGCGGGTCTTCGATCCCATTGCATCCATCGCGGCAGCAGTGGGTCCAATGAACTTCACCCCCGCTTCCACACAGGCTCGTGCGAACTTCGCATTCTCCGACAGAAATCCGTATCCAGGATGGATCGCATCCGCACCCGATCGCCGGGCAACGTCAAGAATTTTCGGGATGTTGAGATAGGACTCCGAGGCTGCGGCGGGGCCAATGGGATAGGCCTCATCGGCTTTGCGCACATGCAGTGCAGCTCGATCCACATCCGAGTAAACGACCACGGCGGAGATTCCCATCTCGTGGCACGCACGAAGAACGCGCACCGCGATCTCCCCCCGGTTGGCGATGAGAATTTTCTTGAACATCGGACTCAGCTCAATTACAGGCCTGGCGAACTCACGATTCTACCGAATATTCTTCACTCGCACCGCAGCTTAATGGTGACTCCCTCGTCCTAACAAATCGGTGAGACGAGTCTCACATCATCGCGGCATCAAGCCCGTTGCTAACCAGCGGTCCGGAGCGTGCGCCTTCGAGCTCCGGACTGTGACTTCTGCCCTGCCTGCAAGATCAGGAATGCGGCCAGAATAACCAACTCCGGCTCGATGGGATGCCGATAGCGAGCGTGCGGAAAAACAAAGTAGTAAGTCGTGGGATAGGTCAACAGCAAACCCGCGAAAAGCCATGCTGCGGGCGCCTTCTGTCGCACGGCTCGTCCCGCCCCCCAGATCGCAAGCACCGACCAGGCCAGAAACAAAGAATTGCGAAAATCCCAGGGGACCCGGCTGTTGGTTGGTTTGGGAACGCCGTTCCAATAATAAAAAAAACGCTTCAGACTGATGATCATGAATCGGACGGGATTGGCCCGCACCCACTCAAACGCCAGCCTTTTGCAATCCTCGGAGTACGCCAACTCTCCCATGTGCTGGAATTTTTCGAACTCAAGCTTGTTCAGATTGGGCTGAAGATAGGCCATCAACATCCCTTCCGCCCCCTTCGAATTACCTAAGCGAAATTGCAGTCCGAAATCGTCTCGTAGAAAGACAAATCGTCCGAAGATCTCGTAATTACGAATGAGCCAAGGCGAAAGCACGAGAAAGAAAACAGCGGACGAGACCACCACGCCGGGCAGCGACGGCGAGCCGTTCTTGAATCGTTGCCGCCATATCCACAGCCCGCAGAAGGGCAGGAACGCGAGCATCGACGGATTTGCCAGTGCGCCAATGCCCCACAACCCAGCAAAAATAATCCAGTCTCGTAAGCCCCGCGAATCTTGCAATTCGAGCGAAACCAGAAAAATAAGAGCGAGCACGAGCGGGGTGAAGGTCGTGTCCCAAATCCAGTGAATCGACCAGTACCAGATGTAAGGATTGAGCGCCCATCCCCGTGCGGACCAGCGCGCTACGCGTTCCCCAAATACTTTCCGGCCGATGAGAAAAACCGGAAGAGTTGTAATCGCAGAAAAAACGCTGTTGATGGTTAAGAGCGCCCACGCCGAGGCGTACGTATAAACGCCAAAAAGCTTGAACACTCCGGCGATCAGGTAAGGATATAAAGGCGGCTCCCACGCTGTGGGGCCGGTATTGCCGCCGTAGGGATTGCTGAAGCCTTGTCCCGTTGCGATGGAACGAGCCACCCGTCCCATTTCCCAGCCAAAAGCGAAATGCTCTTCTTGAGGACGCGTGCGATATTCGCCGAACATGCCGATCATCGCCACTTGCAAAACAAATGACACGGCCACGAGCCACAAGAGGGACTTGGGAATGGAAGGAAGGGATGGTTTCTCCATCGAACGGAAGTGTATCAGGGCAGCGAACCAGGCACGTTGGAGCAGCAAATTATTCCGGCGCCAGGCGAATCGAACTCAGCGGAAATGGAGGCTGCGTTTTGTCGTCTTCCGCAGTTGCTTTCGTCCATCGGGAGCGGCGACTGAAGCGGTGCCGCAAGAGTGTCCAGATGGCCAGCCAACCATCCGAGTGTCGAATCTTCTTGCCTTCTCCGGCAGAACGGGGTGCGTAACGAACCGGGACTTCCGCAATCTTCTCTCCCATCCGGCAGAGCTTGGCAGTGGCCTCAGGACAGAATTCGAAACGATGGCACTCCAAGCGAACACGCGCGAGTAGCGAGCGACGAAAAACTTTATAGCAAGTTGCTTCATCGTGAATTCCCGCCCGGTAAAGCAGGTTCGCGAGATGGGTCAACAGCTTCGCGCCCAGAAAAAAGCGCAGTCCCCGCTCCGGACGATCGGGGCGAACACCGTAGACTACATTCGCGTGGCCTTGCTTGAGTGGCCGAAGGAGGGCGGGATAATCCTGCGGATCATACTCGAGATCGGAATCCTGGATGAGCACGTATTCGCCGCGCGCATATTCCAGAGCGGTACGAATCGCCGCACCCTTCCCGCAATTCTGTTCGTGAAAGATTACGGTCACATCGTCAGTGAGCGGCATGGCTTCGAGTTTTTCGCGCGTACCGTCCGTGGAGCCATCG
>Ga0209006_10001352_pt1 | contig 22272 bp, 18 predicted proteins | sample JacPin_JW_Ref_O2_FD_188567 | JGI IMG/M metagenome (GOLD analysis project Ga0209006, IMG submission 188567) | Forest soil microbial communities from Algoma, Ontario, Canada - Jack Pine, Ontario site 1_JW_Ref_O2 (SPAdes) (version 2) | ecosystem: Environmental > Terrestrial > Soil > Boreal... | reverse complement strand
CTCGTCGTCGACGTTTTCGATCACCTCGGCCATGTCGTCCTCGTCCTCGCCGAGCTCGGAGGCGTCCTCGATCACCTCTTCCTCCTCTTCCTCCTTCTCACCGGCGGCGCCTTCCTCGGCCTCGGCTTCCTCGACCTCGGCCTCGGCCGCCGCCGCGGGCACCGGAACCGGCATCTCGACCACGGCGCCGCTTTCCTCGGGCTCGGCGGCCAGATCGGCCTCGAGCTCCTCGTCGGCGATCGGCACCACCTCCTCGGGTATCGGCACGGGCACGGGGGCCCCGCGCGTCTTGCGAGGCTTGACCAGGGCTTCGAGGTCGAAGGGCGCGCCGCATTTGGGACAGGCGATCGGCACGCGGCGCATGTCGTAATAACGCGCCCCGCAATTCGGGCAGATACGTTTCGTGCCCCAATCGATCTTTGCCACGACCCCTCCGCACCGGCCGGACAGCCCGGCCTCCTCGACCGGCCCTTTGCCATGACCCGCAGCCGCTGTCAAAAGCAAAAATCGCCCCCCGCCGGCACCGGCTTGGCCGGCGCCAGCGCCCCCGTCGCGCGAATATCCGCCCTGTGCTAAAGACAGCCGCCCGGACCATGACATCGGAAATCGAACGCCCGTGACCGCACTTTCCTCCGGTTCATCGCGCCCGCTCAAGGGGCGCTGCAGCGTGCCGGGCGACAAATCGATCTCGCACCGGGCGCTGATCCTGGGATCGCTCGCCATCGGCCGCACCCGCATCACGGGCCTGCTCGAGGGCGAGGACGTGTTGCGCACCGCGCAGGCCTTGCGCGATCTCGGCGCGCGCATCGAACGCGGCGCGGACGGGACCTGGAGCGTGCACGGCATGGGCACCGGCGGCTGGCGCGAACCCGACGGCGTGCTCGATCTCGGCAACTCCGGCACCGGCGTGCGGCTGCTCATCGGTGCGGCGGCGACGCATCCCTTCATCACTTTCTTCACCGGCGACGCCAGTCTGTGCCGCCGCCCGATGGCGCGCGTGACCGAACCCCTGTCGCGTTTCGGCGCGCGCTTCGTTGCCCGCGACGGCATGCGTCTGCCGCTCGCCGTGACCGGAACGCAGGCGCCGCTGCCGATCGTCTACACGCTGCCCGTGCCTTCGGCCCAGGTGAAATCGGCGGTGCTGCTCGCAGGACTGAACGCGCCGGGCGAAACCACGGTGATCGAACCCGTCGCCACGCGCGATCACACCGAAAACCTGCTCCGGCATTTCGGCGCGCGCATCGCGGTCGCCCAGGTCGAGAACGGGCGGCGCATCACGCTGGCCGGCGAGCCCGAATTGCGCGCGGCCAACATCGCCGTGCCGGGCGACCCGAGTTCGGCGGCATTCCCGGCGGTGGCGGCGTTGATCACCAAGGGTTCGGACATCGCCATCCAGGGCGTGGGCGTCAATCCGCTGCGCGCCGGGCTTTTTGCCGTGCTGGCGGAGATGGGCGGCAAGATCACCTTCGCCAAGCCGCGCGAACAGGGCGGCGAGAAAGTGGCCGATCTCCGGATTCGGGCGAGCGAACTTCACGGCATCGAGGTTCCGGCCGCGCGCGCGCCCAGCATGATCGATGAATATCCGGCGCTGGCGGTGGCCGCTTCCTTCGCCAAAGGCCGCACCGTGATGCACGGCTTAGCCGAACTTCGCGTCAAGGAAAGCGACCGGCTGGCATCCATCGCATCCGGGCTGAAGGCCTGCGGCGTTCGGGTCGAGGTGGAGGGCGACACCCTTACCGTTGAAGGCACCGGCGCGCGGCCCAAGGGCGGCGCCAAGGTTAGGGCGCTGCTGGACCATCGCATCGCCATGGCCTTCCTGGTGCTGGGGGGCGGCGCGCGCGAGCCGGTGCGCATCGACGGCGGCGAAACCATAGCCACCAGCTTCCCCGGCTTCGTCAAGCTGATGAACGCCCTGGGCGCACGCATCACCGAGGCCAAAACGTGATGAACGCTCCATGATCATCGCCGTCGACGGTCCCGCGGCCTCGGGCAAAGGCACGCTGGCGCGGCGGCTCGCCGATCACTACGGCCTCGCTCATCTCGAAAGCGGCCTGCTCTACCGCGCCGCCGCGTCGCAGGCGCTGATTGCCGGCGGCGATCCGGCCGACCCGAAGGACGCCGAGGCCGGGGCCAAGCGCGTGCGCTTCGATCAGCTCGCCGATCCGCGGCTCAAAGAGGAACGCATCTCCAACGCCGCCTCGCTGGTGGCCGCGGTCCCGGCGGTGCGCGCGACGCTGTTGGCCTTTCAGCGCGATTTCACCCGCAACCCTCCGGGCGGGGCCAAGGGCGCGGTGCTGGACGGGCGCGACATCGGCACCGTGGTCTGCCCCGAGGCCTCCGCCAAGCTGTTCGTAACGGCCAGCCCCGAGGCCCGAGCCATGAGGCGATTCAAAGAGTTGCAGGCAAGCGGCGCCCCCGCTATATACGAGCGCGTCCTGCAGGACATGAAGCTTCGTGACGCGCGCGACCGGGAGCGCCGGGTGGCGCCTTTGGTGCGGGCGAAAGACGCATTCGAGCTCGACACCACGGCACTCGACGCCGACGCCGCCTTCGAGGCGGCGGTTCGGTTCGTCGACAGCAAGCTCGCGAAGCGCTCCTAGCGTTTTCCTGCGCGACCACGGGTTCACGCCGCGGCACCCGATCCTGCCCGCGGCCGATCGCGCAGTCCCTCCCCGGACGGCGCGGGCGCGGTTCAGGGGAAGTTCTGGAGTTGGAATGGCCGCTCGTCAAACCGCCGCGTCCAAGGAAAAAGGCAAGGAGAGCTTCGCGGCACTCCTCGATGAATCGCTCGGCTCAGCCGCCGGCCTCGAAGGCACCGTGATCAAGGGCCGGGTCGTCGCCGTCGAGAACGACATGGTGCTGATTGACGTGGGATTGAAGTCCGAGGGCCGCGTGCCCTTGAAGGAATTCGCCGCGCCGGGCCGCACCGCCGAGTTGAAGGCCGGCGATACCGTCGAGGTCTTCCTCGAGCGCATGGAAGGCAAGAACGGCGAGGCGCAGCTGTCGCGCGAGAAGGCGCGGCGCGAGGAATCCTGGACCCTGCTGGAAAAGAACTTCCAAGCCAACGAGCGCGTCCAGGGCGTGATCTTCGGCCGGGTCAAGGGCGGGTTCACGGTGGACCTCTCGGGCGCGGTGGCGTTCCTGCCGGGCAGCCAGGTCGACATCCGCCCGGTGCGCGACATCACCCCGCTCTTGGGTTCGCCGCAGCCTTTCCAGATCCTGAAGATGGACCGCGCGCGCGGCAACATCGTGGTGTCGCGCCGCGCCGTTCTGGAAGAGAGCCGCGCCGAGCAGCGTTCCGAACTGGTGGCCTCCTTGAAGGAAGGCCAGGTGCTGAACGGCGTCGTCAAGAACATCACCGATTACGGCGCCTTCGTCGATCTGGGCGGCGTCGACGGCCTGCTGCACGTCACCGACATCGCCTGGCGCCGGATCAACCACCCCTCCGAGGCCTTGCATATCGGCCAGACCGTCAAAGTCCAGGTCATCCGCTTCAACGCCGAGACCCAGCGCATTTCGCTCGGCATGAAACAGCTCGAGGCCGATCCGTGGGAAGGCGTCGAGCTCAAATATCCGGCCGGCGCCAAGTTCAAGGGCCGCGTCACCAACATCACCGATTACGGCGCGTTCGTCGAATTGGAGCCCGGTGTCGAGGGCCTGGTCCACGTCTCGGAGATGAGCTGGACCAAGAAGAACGTCCACCCCGGCAAGATCGTCTCGACCAGCCAGGAGGTCGAGGTCATGGTGCTGGACGTCGACCCGCAAAAACGCCGGATTTCGCTCGGCCTCAAGCAGTGCCTGCCCAATCCGTGGGAGACCTTCAAGGAGAAATACCCGGTCGACAGCGAGATCGAAGGCGAGGTCAAGAACATCACCGAGTTCGGCATGTTCGTGGGCATGCCCGGCGAGATCGACGGCATGGTGCATCTCTCCGACCTCGACTGGCAGAAGCCGGGCGAGGAAGCGATCAAGGACTACAAGAAAGGCCAGATGGTGAAGGTGCGCGTGCTCGACGTCGACATGGAGAAGGAGCGCGTCTCGCTCGGCATCAAGCAGTTGACCGCCGATCCCACCGAATCCCAGGTCGCGGGCATCAAGAAGGGCGAGGTCGTCACCTGCACGGTGACGTCCGTCACCGAGGGCGGCATCGAAGTGCAACTGGCGAGCGGCCTGCCCGGTTTCATCCGCAAGGCGGATTTGTCGCGCGACCGCGCCGAGCAGCGGCCCGACCGCTTTGCCGTGGGCGAAAAGGTCGACGCCAAGATCACCGGCCTCGACCGCGGCGGGCGCAAGGCCTCGCTCTCGATCAAGGCGCGCGAAATCGACGAGGACAAGCAGGCAATGGCCGAATTCGGCTCGTCGGATAGCGGCGCCTCGCTCGGCGACATCCTGGGCGCCGCGCTCGGCCGCAAGGGCGGCGACAAGGACGAGAAGGACGGCCAGTGAGCCGCCCCCCGGCCGGGATGCCCCTGCCGCCGTCCTTGACGGTGGGAGCGGGATTTGGCACGTTTTCCAATGATTTAACGCCGGCCAAGGGGGCAAGGGCTGCGCCATGACCAAATCCGAGCTGATCCAGCATCTGGCCGAGCGTAACCCGCATTTGTACCAGCGCGACGTCGAGCGCATCGTTTCCACCATCTTCGACGAGATCGCGGCGGCCCTGTCGCGCGGCGACCGGGTCGAGCTCCGCGGTTTCGGCGCTTTTTCGGTGAAGCGGCGCGGCGCGCGCATGGGCCGCAACCCGCGCACCGGGGCCAGCGTGCAGGTGGGCGAAAAGCACATTCCCTTCTTCAAGACCGGCAAGGAGCTGCGCGAGCGGCTCAACGAGCGGCAGTGATCCTGTCCGTTTCCGCCGCCGCCCGTGACCTTGGGCCGCGCGAGCGGGGTTGGAGCGGCGGCCGCGCGCGCGGCCTGAAACGACGAGGCATTCCGTGAGACTGATCCACTGGCTGGTCACCGCGCCGTTGGCGCTGGTGCTGGTGGTATTCGCGGTCTCGAACCGCGAGACGGTGAGCGTGACCTTCTGGCCCACGCCCTTCGAGCTCGACACGCCGCTTTATGTGGTGGCGTTGGCGGCGCTGCTGATCGGATTCCTGCTGGGCGAGTTGACCGCCTGGATCAACGGCGGCAAGAAGCGGCGCGAGGCGCGCGAGAAGAGCAAGCGGGTGCGCCAACTCGAGGGCGAGATGGAAGCCTTGCGCGGCAAGCCGCCGGAGCCGCCCCTGCTGCCATAGCTTCCCGCCGGCGGGCGCCGGGGGATGCGCCGGGCGGCCGGGCCTGCTATGAACCTGCCATGACCGCGATCCCGAACCCCATTCTTTGCGCCATCGACGTCGCCGACCCGGCCAAGGCCAAGGCCCTGGTGAAAACGCTCAAGGGCGCGGTCGGCGGCATCAAGCTCGGCCTGGAATTCTTTACATCCAACGGACCGCGCGCGGTCAAGGACACGGCCCAGGATCTGCCGTTGTTCCTGGATTTGAAGCTGCACGACATTCCCAACACGGTTGCCGGCGCGGTCAAGGCGGCGGCCGCGCTCGAGCCGCTGCTGCTGACCGTGCATTGCGCCGGCGGCGCGGCGATGATGAAAGCGGCCGCCGAAGCCGCCAAACAGGCGGCCCGGGCCAGGCCGATGAAGCTTTTGGGCGTGACCGTGCTCACCAGCCTCGACGAGCGCGATCTCGAAGCAACCGGCCAGAAGGGTCCGGTCGCCGAGCAGGTCAAGCGGCTGGCGCTGCTGGCGCGCGACAGCGGGCTCGACGGCATCGTCTGCTCGCCGCAGGAGGTGGCCGAGCTGCGCCAAGCGCTGGGGCCCGCCTTCCTGCTGGTGGTGCCGGGCATCCGCATCGGCTCGCTTTCGCCCGGGGACCAGAAGCGCGTCATGGGGCCCAAGGACGCGATAGCGTCCGGCGCCGATTACCTGGTCATCGGCCGCCCCATCACCGGCTCGCCCAGCCCGGCATCCGCGGCGCGCGCCATGCTGGCGGAGATCGGCCCGGAAATCCGGCGGTCATGAGCGTCGCGGTCAAGATTTGCGGGCTGTCCAGCGCGGACGGCGTCGCCGCCGCCGTCGCGGGCGGCGCGAAATTCGTGGGCTTCGTGTTCTATCCGCCGAGCCCGCGCCATCTTACGCCCGAGCAGGCGGCGGCGCTGGTCGCCGGCGTTCCGGCCGGAATCACCCGCGTCGGCGTGTTCGTCGATCCCGAGGACGATCTGCTGGAACGCGTGCTGGCCAAATCGCCGCTCGACATGATCCAACTGCACGGCGACGAGGCGCCCGAACGTGTGGGCGCGATCAAGAAGAAATTCGGCAAGCAGGCGATGAAGGCGATCAAGATAGCGGGCGAGGCCGATCTCGGCGCGGCTTCGCCCTATTTCGGCGACGCCGACTGGCTGATGTTCGACGCCCGCCCGCCCCGCGAAGCGACCCGGCCCGGCGGCAACGCGCTCGCCTTCGACTGGGAATTGCTGCACGCGCGGCGCTGGCCCTTGCCCTGGATGCTGTCGGGCGGGCTCCATGCCGGCAATCTGGCCGAGGCGGTGCGCATTTCCGGCGCCAAGGCGGTCGATGTCTCGTCCGGCGTCGAAACCCGTCCGGGGGTCAAGGATCCGGCCAAGATCCGGGAGTTCCTGGCCCAGGCGAGCCGGATTTGAGCCTTTGAGCGGCCCCCGATTGGGGGTAAAACCGTCCCTTCCCTCAGGCGGTTAGCGGCGACGCTTCGATCCCATGGCAGCCCCCAATACCTTCCGCGGCGGGCCCGACGAGCGCGGGCTTTACGGCCTCTATGGTGGCCGCTTCGTCGCCGAGACGCTGATGCCGCTGGTGCTCGAGGTCGAGCGCGCCTATGAGGCCGCGCGGAAAGATCCCGGCTTCAAGGCCGAGCTCGACTATTACCTCGAGCATTACGTCGGCCGGCCTTCGCCGCTCTATTTCGCCGAGCGCCTGACTCGGCACTTGCGGGGCGCCAAGGTCTATCTGAAGCGCGAGGACCTCAACCACACCGGCGCGCACAAGATCAACAACACCGTCGGGCAAATTCTGCTCGCCCGGCGCATGGGCAAGCGGCGCATCATCGCCGAGACCGGCGCCGGCCAGCACGGCGTCGCCACCGCCACGGTCTGCGCGCTGTTCGATCTGCCCTGCGTCGTCTATATGGGCGCGACCGACATTGAGCGGCAGAAGCCCAACGTCTTCCGCATGAATCTCCTGGGAGCCGAGGTCCGGCCGGTGACCTCCGGCACGGCCACGCTCAAGGACGCGATGAACGAAGCGCTGCGCGACTGGGTTGCCCATGTCGAGGACACCTACTACCTCATCGGCACGGCGGCCGGGCCGCACCCCTACCCGGCGATGGTGCGCGATTTCCAGAACGTGATCGGCGAGGAGGTGCGCGCGCAGATGATGAAGGCCGAAGGACGGCTGCCCGACACGCTGGTCGCCTGCGTCGGCGGCGGCTCCAACGCCATCGGCCTGTTCCATTCCTTCCTCGACGAGCCCGGCGTCAAGATGATCGGCGTCGAAGCCGCGGGCTTGGGCATCAGGACCGGCCGGCACGCGGCCTCGCTCAATGGGGGATCGCCCGGCGTGCTGCACGGCAATCGCAGCTATTACCTGCAGGACGGCGACGGCCAGATTCTCGACACCCATTCGATCTCGGCGGGGCTCGATTATCCCGGCATCGGCCCCGAGCACGCCTGGCTGTTCGACCGGAAGCGCGTCGAATACGTGCCGATTTCCGACCGCGAGGCGTTGGAAGGTTTCCGGCTGCTGACGCGGCTCGAAGGCATCATTCCGGCGCTGGAATCGGCCCATGCCGTCGCCGAGGTGATGAAACGCGCGCCGGGCCTGGCCAAGGACAATCTGCTGGTGATCAATCTCTCCGGGCGCGGCGACAAGGATGTCGACACCGTCGCCAAGGCGCTGGGGGCGAAGCCGTGAGCCGCATCGAAGCGCGCTTTGCCGCCCTGGCATCCGAGGGCCGCGCCGGGCTGGTGACATATCTCGCCTGCGGCGATCCCGACCGTGCGAGTTTCGAGAAAATTCTCGCCGCCTTGCCGGCCGCGGGGGCGGACCTGATCGAGATCGGCATGCCGTTTTCCGACCCGATGGCCGACGGCCCAGCGATCCAGGCGGCGAGCCGGCGCGCGCTCCGATCCGGCATGACGCTGCCCAAGACGCTGGCGGTGCTGCACCGCTTCCGCAAAACCGACGCCGTCACGCCGGTGGTGCTGATGGGCTATTACAACCCGATCTACCGCTATGGCGTGGCCCGATTCCTCAAGGACGCCAAGGCAGCGGGTTGCGACGGGCTGATCGTGGTGGATTTGCCGCCCGAGCATGACGAGGAGCTGTGCCTGCCGGCGCGGGCGGCGGGGATCGATTTCATCCGCCTCGCCACGCCGACCACCGACGACCAGCGTTTGCCCGCCGTGCTGCGCAACACCGGCGGCTTCATCTATTACGTCGCCATCGCCGGCATCACCGGCACAACCTCCGCAAAGCGCGGCACGATCGAGCAAGCGGTGGCGCGGTTGAAACGCCACACCAGGCTGCCGGTGGCGGTGGGTTTCGGCATCAAGAGCCCTACCCAGGCGGCGGATGTTGCGCGCGTCGCCGACGCGGCGGTGGTGGGCTCGGCGCTGGTCGAGCGCGTGGCCGCCAATCTCGACCGCAAAGGCCGCGCCAAGCCCGGCCTGGTTGCGGCTTTACTCAAGGATGTCAAGGCTTTGGCCAAGGGCGTGCGTCACGCGCGCGGGCCGGCTAAAGGATTGGTTCGGAAGGCCGCCGCGCAATGAACTGGCTCACCAATTTCGTCCTGCCCAAGATCCGCGCCGTCGTCGCCAAGAAGGAGGTGCCGGACAATCTCTGGCACAAATGCCCGGGCTGCGGGCAGATGCTGTTCCACCGCGAGCTCGAGGCCAATCTCTATGTCTGCGGCAATTGCGGCCATCATCTGCGGATCTCGCCGGACAAGCGCCTGGCATTGCTGTTCGACGGCGGCAAATACACCGTCATCGAATTGCCCAAGGTCATTTCCGACCCGCTCAAATTCCGCGACCGCAAGCGCTACAGCGACCGGCTGAAGGAAGCGCAAGGCGTCAAGGGCGGCGCGCCGAACCGCGACGCCGCGATGGTGGCGCACGGCACCATCGGCGGCGTGGCGGCGGTGATCTGCGCCTTCGATTTCGGCTTCATGGGCGGCTCGATGGGCATCGCGGTCGGCGAGGCGGTGCTGACCGCGGCGCGGCTCGCCGTGCTGCAGGAGGCGGCGCTGGTGATGGTGCCGTCCTCGGGCGGCGCGCGCATGCAGGAGGGAATTCTTTCGCTGATGCAGATGCCGCGCACCACGCTGGCGGTCGAGATGGTCAAGGAATCGCACCGGCCTTACATCGTGATATTGACCGATCCGACCACCGGCGGCGTGACCGCCTCCTTCGCCATGCTCGGCGACGTGACGTTGGCCGAGCCGGGCGCGGTGGTGGGCTTCGCCGGCGCGCGCGTGATCGAGGAGACGATTCGGGAAAAATTGCCCGAGGGCTTCCAGCGCGCCGAATACCTGCTCGAACACGGCATGGTCGACATGGTGGTGCATCGCCGCGAGCTGAAGGCGACGCTGGAGCGGATTCTCGACCTGCTGTGCCGCAGCGGAAGAAAAGCGCCGCTGGCGCTGGCCAAGCCGCGCCCGCTGCCGGAGAACCACCCTGACGGAGCCTGAGCCGGCCAGCGACCGGATCCTGGAGCGGCTGCTGGCGCTCCACCCGAAGCTGATCGATCTGTCGCTTGAGCGCGTCCAAAGGCTGCTGGCCGAGCTCGGCGATCCCCAGGACAAGCTGCCGCCGGTGGTGCATGTCGCCGGCACCAACGGCAAGGGCTCGACCGTCGCTTTCCTGCGCGCCTTTCTCGAAGCCGGAGGCTTGCGCGTCCACGCCTATACCTCGCCGCATCTAGTGCGCTTTCACGAGCGCATCCGCTTCGCCGGCCGGCTGATCGAGGAAAAGCATCTTGCGGCGCTGCTGGAGGAGTGCGAGCGTTTCAACCGCGGCGCGCCCATCACCTTCTTCGAGATCACCACGGCGGCGGCGCTGCTGGGTTTCGCCCGCGCGCCGGCCGATATCGTGCTGCTCGAAGTGGGGCTGGGCGGAAGGTTCGACGCAACCAACGTGATCGCCCGTCCCGCCGTAACAGTCGTTACGCCGGTCTCGCTCGACCACCAGCATTTCCTGGGCGAGACCATCGCCGCGATCGCCTTCGAAAAGGCCGGGATTTTGAAGAAGGGAGTGCCGGCGGTGGTGGCGGCGCAGCCGCCTGAAGCCGAAACCGTGATCGAGGCGCGGGCGCGGGAATTGGGCGCGCCGCTCTTCCGCGAAGGAAAGGAATGGAATGTTTCGCGCGGCGCGGATGGCGGCCTGGCCTATCGCGGCAAGCGCGATTTCGACCTGCCGCCGCCCGGGCTTCTGGGCGAGCACCAATACGGCAATGCCGGAACCGCGCTGGCCGCGCTCGATTGTCTCGGCGGATTGAAGCTCGGCGCCGATGCGCTGGCGCGTGGCGTGAAGGCCGTGGAATGGCCGGCGCGGTTGCAGCGTCTCGCCAAAGGGCCGCTGGTTTCGGCGCTGCCGCCGGATTGCGAGCTGTGGCTCGACGGCGCGCATAACCCGGCGGGCGGCGCGGCGCTGGCGCGGTTCGTCGCGGGCTGGAAGGACAAGCCCACGCGGCTGGTCTTCGGCATGCTCAAGACCCACGACGCCGCGGCGTTTCTCGAGCCGCTCGCGCCCTTGGTCGAGAGCCTCGCGGCGGTGGCGATTCCGCGCGAGGCCAATTCGCTTTCGGCCGAAGAGGCCGCCGCCGCCGCGCGCAATGCGGGCCTGATCGCTTCGGCGCAGCCGAGCCTTTTAGCGGCCGTGACCAGCGCCGCCAGGCCAAGCAGCCGTATTTTGATCTGCGGCTCGCTTTATCTGGCGGGGCGGGTACTGGAAGAGAACGGGTAGGCGGCACTAATCATTGCCGAAGCGCGGGCCAGGGGGCATGGTCCGTTCACGGTAATCGAGGGGGGAGTAATGGACCAAACAACGTCAACCATCACGCAAATTTCTTTCGCGCTGAGCGCGATTATCACGGCCATTCCGCTTTTCATAATTTTGCAGCGAACCGGGCGGTCAAGGTGGTGGATAATATTGGTTGTCCTGCTGTCGACCTTGGGAGGCATTATTCTGCTGTGGATACTCGCATTCGGGCGCTGGCCCAAAGCACCCCCGATAACGAATGATCCGAATTTGAAGCCGCGCGCGTCCTAAACCGGACGGCCAGAAATCACAGAACCGACTGCACCCATTCCATCAGCTTGGATTTGGGCATGGCGCCGATCTTGGTGGCGGTGACCTGGCCGTTCTTGAACAGCATCAGGGTCGGGATGCCGTGCACGCCGTATTTGGTCGGCGTCTGCGGGTTCTCGTCGATGTTGACCTTGGCGATGGTCACCTTGCCGGCCAGGGCGGCGGCGAGGTCGTCGAGAAAGGGCGCGATCATCTTGCACGGGCCGCACCACTCCGCCCAGAAATCGACCAGCACCGGCTTCTGCGCGCGCAGCACGTCGGCGTCGAAAGACGAATCAGTGACCTTATTCGGCTTCATTCCATTCTCCCAAACACCAAACGAGCCGCGGAGCTTAGGCGAGCGGAGGAAACCGGGTCAAGCGCGGCTCCCGCGCATTTGAGCCATGCCGGATGCATGGCTCAAGGGCTTGAAACGCAAATCTTATGCGCCAAGGCGCGCGAGCGTTGCATCGTTAATAGGCATCAATGCCGGGCCTTCGGTCCACAGCAGCGCGCAGCGCACGGTCTTGCCGGGATAGACCCCCTGGATCGCCGCGCGATAACCCGCCAATTGCTCGATATAGGCCGGCGGCACTTGCGATTCATTCTCCGGCACCGGGCGCAGCGTCTTGTAATCGACGATCAGAACCTCGTTTTCGCCGACCACCAGCCGGTCGATGCGCCCGGAAATGGCGCGGCCATTGACCAGCCCCACCACCGGCACTTCGGCCTCGGATTCGGGCGAGAACAGAGCGGCGAAGCCGGGATGCGCGAGCACCGCCAGGGTCTCGGCGGCGATCGAATCCTGCTGCGCGCGCGGCAGCTCGAACACCGGCCGGGCGAGGAAGCGGCGCGCGGCGGCGGCGCGCTTTTCGGGCGCCAGGCCGGGCAGGTTTTGCAGCAGGCGGTGAACCAGCAATCCGCGGCGGAAATCCGCGCCGTGCGCGCCGCTCAGCGGCGAGATCACCGCCGGCTCCTCGCGCGAAGGCCGCGACGGCGCCAGCGGCTTAGGCGGTGAAGGCTCGGGCGGGGGCGGTGTTTTGGCCCAATCCGGCAGCGGCGATTGCACCGCCTGGCCGAAGCGGGCGGGTTTGCGGGCCTCTTCCGCCTTGCCGCGCTGGCGCGAGACCAGGCGCAGCCCCTCGCCTTGCCAGCCGTCGCCGCCGATCAGCTTGGTGGCGTCGAACGGAAAGCCTTTGGCATCCGCCGCCTTCAAGCCCGCCTTGACGAAATCGTACCAATTGCCGGCGCGCGGGCTCTGGCCGCCGTGCCAGCCGCAGATATAAAGCCGGTCCTCGGCGCGGGTGAGCGCGACATAAAGCAGGCGGCGGTATTCCTGGTCGCGGCGCTGATCCGCGGCCTGGCGCGCGGCCAATGCTGCGGGCGCGGCGCCCTGCTTGAGCCAGAGCGGCAGACCTTCCGCGCTCCACACCAGCGGCGGCGATCGGTTCGGCACCTGGAGCGTATCGGGCAGGAACACCACCGGCGCCTGCAATCCCTTGGCGCCGTGCACGGTGATGACGCGCACCTCGTCGCGCCCGCTGTCGTTGTTGAGGTCGCGCTTGGCCTCGAGCTCGCCCAGCACCAGCCAGTGCAGAAATCCCTGCAGCGACACGCCGTGGCCGCGCTCATAGGCCAAGGAAGCGGCCAGCAGCTCGTCCAAGGGATCGGCCGCCTCGGGCCCGAGCCGCGCCAGCACCTTGCGCCTGCCGCCGCGCGCGCCCAGCACCTCGGCGAACAGCTCGTAAGGCGGGACGAAATCGGCGATGCCGAGAAGCTCGGCCAGATCCTCCGCCGCGGTGCGGAATTCCGGACGCTCATGGGATCGGCGGCGCAGCTCGTTCCAGAGACTCCCTTGGCGCTTCCAGGCGAGCTCGAACAGCAGCTCGTCGTCGAAGCCGTAAAGCGGGCCCTTCAACACGCAGGCCAAGGTCAGATCGTCCGCCGGCAGCAGCAGGAAATTGGCCAGCGCCACCATGTCCTCGATCGCCAGCTGGTCGGCGAGATGCATGCGGTCGACCCCCGCCACCTCGACGCCGCGCTGCTTCAATCCCCGCACCAGCGCGCCGATGAACGGCGTGCGCCGGCGCACCAGCACCATGATGTCGCCCGGGGTTATGCGGCGGTTGCGCGCCTCGAGTTTCTCGCGGGTGAGATCCTCGATCTTGGCCGCCACCGCCAGCGCCAGGCGCGCCGCCGGCAGGCGGCTTTGCGACTGGATCAAGGGCGCGTCCCACGGCCCGGGCGGCTCGCCCTCGTCCGGCCCGACCATCGGCCATAGCTCGACCAGACCGGCGGCATTGGCGCGGTCGGCCTGGTGGCGGATGCTCGAGCCGTCGAGCGTGACCCCGTCCGATGCCGCCGCTGCGGCGAAGACGGCGTCGACCGTCTTCAATACGGCCGGGGTCGAGCGGAAGGAGGTTTCGAGCTCGACCAATTCCCATTTCGCCAGGGCCGCCTTGACGCGCCCTTCGAAATGACCGCGCATGCGCAGGAATTCCGCGGGATCGGCGCGCTGGAAGCTGAAGATCGATTGCTTGACGTCGCCCACGGCGAAGACGGTGCGCAGCTCCTCGCGCGCGCTCTGGCCGGAAAAGAAATCCTCGGCCAGGGTCGCGACCACCCGCCATTGCTCGGGATTGGTGTCCTGCGCCTCGTCGATCAGGATGTGATCGATGCCGCCGTCGAGCTTGTAGAGCACCCAGGGCGCGACGCCCGGCCGCTCCAACAGCGCGCAGGATTTGAGCACCAGATCGTCGAAGTCCAAAAGCGCGCGCGCGGCCTTGAAGGACTCATAGGCCGCAAGCACGGCGCCGCCCAGGCGCAGCAACGCCGCCGTCGCATCCGCCATCAGCGCCGCGTCGCGCCGCGCGCGGATTTGCGCGACCCGGGTGAACTCCGCGTCCATCGCCGCCGCCAGCTCGGGCACGGCGTCTTCCAGCTTCTTGGTCATAAGCCGTTGCCGCCGTTCGCCTTTTTTGGTGAAGAAGGCCTGTCCATATTCATCGAATTCCGCTTCGCGCAGCTTGGGATGTTCGAGCCACAGGGCGAGGCGCGCTCCGGCCTTCTGGTCGCTGACCGCCGCACTCGCGCTCAGCGCCGCCGCCGCGCGCCGCAGCCGGGGCCCGTCGAAAGCGCCGTCCCGGCAGGCGGCCTTGAGAACGGATGCGGCGGTCTCGGAGGGTTTCAACCCCAGCGCCGCGCGCAACCGCGATTCCGCTGCGGCCGGGCCGCGGGCCAGGACATCGGCCAGCCGCGCGCGTTCCGGCGCGAGCGCGTCCATCAGCTCGGCGAAGCCTTCCTCCGGCACCAGTTGCGTCACCCGCGCCAGTGCCGCTTTGAGATCGCCGTCGCGCCCGGCGCGGGCGCGCGCCAGCACATGCGCGCGCGCCTGCTCCATCGCCTCGCTCGCATTGCGTTCTTCCATCACCTGGAAATGGGGCGGCACCCCGGCCTCGATCGGGAAGCGGCGCAGCAGCGATTCGCAAAAGGCGTGGATGGTCTGGATGCGCAAGCCGCCGGGCGCGTCGAGCACGCGGGCGAACAATCGGCGCGCGCGGTCGAGGGTTTCGGGCTCGGCTTCTTCGCCGCTCAGCTCCTTCAACGCGCGCCGCAGCCTGGCGTCGGAAATTGTCGCCCAGTCGCTCAAGCGGTCGTTGACGCGGATCGCCATCTCCGCCGCCGCCGCCTTGGTGAAGGTGAGACAGAGAATTCGCTCCGGCCGGCTGCCGGAGAGCAGCAGGGACAGCACGCGGTCGGTCAGCACCTTGGTCTTGCCGGTGCCGGCCGAGGCCGCGACCCAGACCGAGGCGTCGCGGGCGGATGCCCGGCGCTGGTCGCGGGCGGGATCGGATTTCATGACTCGGTCCCCGCGCCCAGCAGCCATTCCTTGACCCGCGCCAGGTGGACGTAATCGGAATAGCGCGGCGCCTTTTCCGGCTGCGGCTGCGAAAGATAGGGCGTCCTCGGATCGTCGAAACGCGCGACCAGGCCTTCCAGCCCGCGCAGCGCCTTGGCCGCGAGCGCCGCGACATCGGCGGCGTTTGCGGCGGCCGGTTTTTCCTCGCCCGCGGGTTCGCCGCCCGACAGCCGCCAATAGAGCAATGCGCTGACCGCGGCCGCGGCCACGCCCGGGAATCCGCCGGCCTGGGCGATGGCGGCTTCGAGGGAAAGCTGCGGCGCGTAGCCGGATTTGATCTCGCCGGTCTGCGGCAGGCTGCCGGTCTTGTAATCGAGGATGGCGAGGCTGCCGTCCGTGAGGCGGTCGATGCGGTCGGCCTTGCCCGAGAGCGTGAACGGCCCGGCCTTGGCGGGCAGCACCAGCGTGCCTTCGATTTCGCTGAAGCTTTGCGCGATACCGGCGCGGCGCTCGCGCTCGAAGGCCGTGAGCCAGGACGCCACGCGCTCGAAACGCGGCCACCAGAATTCGCGCACGCTGATGCGCTCGAGGTTGCGGCCGAATTCCTCGCGGCCGATGCGCAACAGCGCCGCTTCCGCGTCTTCCGGGAGTTCGCCCGGATATTCCTTGAGGAAACGGTCGAGCGCGGCATGGATGAACAAGCCGCGCTCGGCCGCCCCGGGATCCTGATCGATGGGATCGAACGCCCTGAGGCGCAGGATATGGCGCGCATAGATCGCGTAGGGATCGCGGATCCAGGTCTCGACCGCCGTGACCGACAGGCGGCGCGGCCGCGCCTCGAGCGGCGGCGCGGGTGCGGGCGCGGCCATCGGCTTAGGTTCGCCCGGATCGTCGAGACCGCGCTGCCAGGCGAGCGGCGCGCCGTCCTTGGCGTTGTCGCCCCACAGCTTTTCCTCGAGCTTGAGCGCGCGCAGCACGGTTTCGAGCCGCAGCAGCCAGCGCGACGGCACGGTGGGCGTGCCTTCGACCCGCGCCGCGCGCGTCAGCACCACCTCGCGCGCGCCCAGGCATTGGGCAAAGTCGTGCGCCGCCGCGCCGATGCGCCGCTCCGGCGGAGGCAGGCCGAATTCCCGCCGCATCGGCCGCGACAGCCAGGGGTCGCTGTCGGCGCGCGGCGGCCATACGCCTTCGTTCAAGCCGCCGAGCACGAGCAAATCCGCCTGCTGCAGCCGCGCCTCGAGCAGGCCCCAGATGAACAGCCGCGGATGACGGCCATAGGCGGGCCGCACCGCCGCTCCGGCCAGCAGCGCCTCGAACAGCGCGGGATAATCCGATCCTGCGAGCGGCGGAAAGCCGCGCGCGGCCTCGAGCAGCCCGCTCACATGCCGCGCCGCCGCCTCGCCCGCCTCCGCGCGCCACAGATTGGCCGGGCCCGGACCCGCGTCGCTCGCCGCGAGTTCCTCGGCGGCGGCGACATGCGCCGCAACCAGATCGGCGAGACGGGCATGTTTACCCTCAAGCGCGGCGGCCAGCGGCGACAAGGCGCGGCCGAGACGCGCGACGAAGTCCTTGAGCCCGGCATCCGTCACCGCCGCTTCCAGCCCATCCAATCCCGGCGCCGGTCGCGGGCCGCGCAGCGCGGCCAGTTCCAGCTGCCGCGCCAGATCGCGGAAACGCCCGGGCGCCATTCCGCCCGCGGCCAGGGGGTGCTTCAACAGCGCCAGCAGCGGCAGCGGCGCCAAATCCTCGGCCGCCGCCTCCAGCACCAGGCGCAGGAACACGCCGGGCGGCGTGTTGGCGAGCGGTGTTCCGGCGGAATCGTCGATCGCGATGCCCCAGCGCCGGAGCTCGCCGGCGACACGGCGGGCGAGATCGCGATCGGGCGTCACCAGCGCCGCGGTGGCGCCGGGAGCTTCCAGTTTCTGGCGCAGCAGCAGCGCGATCACCGTCGCTTCTTCCTGCGGCCCGGGGCAATCGACCCGGCGCAGGCCGGAAAGCGCCTTGTCGCCGATGCCGGAGATCGCGCCCCAGCGATGGCTGACATCGGCCGGGCGCAGCGCCTCCTTAACCAGCGCGGTTCGGGATTCCGGGCCGCCCTTGACGCCGGGCGCATGCCAGGGCTTGACCTGCTTGGGCGAGACTTCGAGCCGCGCCAGCAGATTGGCCAGAAGATGCTGCGGATGGGTTGGATCGGCGGATACCGCCTCCCAGGTCTCGGCATCGGCGCCGAGATCGAGTCCCGGCAGCACCACCATGCCCGACGGCAAATCCGCCACCACCTTGATCAATTCCGCCACCGCCGGCACCGAGCCGGTGATGCCGGCGGCGATCACCGGATGCGCGGGCGGCGATTTGATCCAGCTTTCCGCCTGGCGCCGCAACACCGCGTTGCGCCGTGTGGCCTGGTCGAGACCGCCGAGAGAGGCGAGTTCCTTCGGCCAATATTCGGTGACGATGTCGAGGAATTTGAGCACCTGCTGCCAATGCACGGCATGGCGCTCGGGCGCCAGATCCTTGAGCTTGGCGAAATCGCAGCCCTCGGTCGCCGCCTCGTCGAGAAACCGCGCCAGTTCGGCGGCCAGGGGCGCGGCCTGCGCCGCGCTCAAGGATTCCGCGCCGGCGGATTTGCTCCAGGCCAGCACCAGCCGCGCCAGTTTCAGCAACCGGGTCGGTTCGGGAATGGCGGGCGGGATGTCGGCATCGTCGCCGCCTGCCTCGCCTTCCTCGGCGAGGATGGTCAATTCCTCGGCGTCGAGATCGCCCACCGGCATCAGCCGCGGCAGCAGCATCGGTTTGCCCCGGCCCTGGCGCAGAAAGGCTTCGCCGAGCGAGCGCGCGGCGCGGCGCGTCGGCAGCAGCACGGTCATGCGCGCCAGAACCAGCGGATCGCCCTTGGCGCGGTCGAGCAGCCCCGCCACCAGCGCGTCGAGGAACGGCAATTCCGGTGCTATCGAATAGACCGCGCGCCCGGCCATGGTCAGTGTTCGATGCGGCGGTTGCGCAGACGTTCCGACGCTGCGGCGAGGCCGGCTTGGGTGCCGATGTGATACCACTCGCCGTCATGCACCAGCCCGGCCAGCCGGCCTTGCGAGATCGCGCGGTCCCATAAGCGATTGATCGAAAACGCCCCTTCGGGCGCGCCCGCGAACAGGCGGCGATGCAGGATTTCCACCCCGGCGAAGACCTGGGGCGCGATCTCGCGTTCCTGGCGGCGGCGCGGCAGGCCCAAGGGATCGAGGAAGAAATCGCCCGGCCCCTCGTAACCGACGGCGTTGGTCGTGCGCTGCATCAGCAGAACCGCGTCGTGCCGCCCGGTGGCGAATTTACGCGCCAGGCGCGACAGCGCCGGCCGCTTGCCGTCGAGCCAGAACACGTCGGCGTTGACCGCGAAAAACGTCTCGCCCAGCAGGGGCAGCGCCTTCTTGATGCCGCCGCCGGTTTCGAGCGCCGTGTCCTCGCGCGAGAATTCGATCGCGATGTCGCGGCGCGGCTTGAGGTGGCGCTCGATGGAATCGCCCAGGTAATGGAGATTGACCACCGCGCGCTTGACCCCGGACGCCGCCAGGCGGTCGAGCACGTGATCGAGCAGGGTGCGGCCCTCGAACTCGATCAGCGGCTTGGGCAGGGCGTCGGTCAGCGCGCCCATGCGCTTGCCGCGCCCGGCGGCGAGAACGATGGCGGTTTCGGGCATGGCGGGAGCCGCGTTCATGCGGCCGGGCGGCTCGGCGGAACGCGGCGCGCATCATTGGGGATATGGGCGTCGAGCCAGCGCGCCACCGGCGCGAGATCGGGATGCCCGAGACTCCGTTGCAGCAGCCGCCAGACGCGCGGGATATGGGCGAGGTATTGCGGCTTGCCGTCGCGCGCGCTGAGCCGGGTGAAGATGCCGATCACCTTGGCGTGGCGTTGCGCGCCGAGCACGGCGTAAGAGGCGTCGAACGACGCCCGGTCGAGCCCGGGGAAAGCCGCGAGATAGCGTTGTTTCATGCGCGCCGCCAGATCGGGGCCGATGTCGCGCCGCGCATCCTCCAGCAGCGAGACCAGATCGTAGCTTTGCGGCCCCACCACCGCGTCCTGGAAATCCAAGAGGCCGCAAGCCATCAGCCCGCTGCGGTTGGCGACGCGCATCAGATTGTCGACATGATAGTCGCGCAAGACCAGCGTCGCCGGGGCGCGGTGCGCCGCCGGGAGAGCCGCGCGCCAGGCCGCGAGATAGTCCGCGCGCAATTTGGGCTCGGTCGGCCTGCCGGTCACCGCCGGCCAATACCAGTCGACCAGCAGCGCGGCTTCGTTCAACAGCCTGTCGTCGTCGTAAGGCGGCAGGAAACGCGCCTCCTTGGGCTTGAAGCGCCGCGTGAGCTCGGCCAGCACGTCGACCGCGAGCGCGTACAGCGGCTCCTCCGCCTCGCCCCGCGCCAGCAGCCTTGTATAGGTGTCGTCGCCCAGATCCTCGATCAGCAGCAAGCCGTTCTCGGCGTCCTGGTTGAGGATCGCCGGCGCGCCGAAGCCCAGGCCGCGCAGCAGCCGCGCCATCGCGAGATAGGCGCGTACATTCTCCTGCGGCGGCGGCGCGTCCATCAGCAAAGCGCGGCGGCTTTCGCTGTCGAACAGGCGCACATAGCGGCGGAAAGACGCGTCGCCCGGCAGAGGCTCGCGCTTGGCGTCGCTCCAGCCGGCTTGATTCAGGAACCGCTCGATATGGTCGCCGCGCTCAACCACGGCCCAAATCCTTCAGCCGCGCCTGCCACAGGCCCGAGCCGGACAGCGTGGCGATGCGCGCGCCGGCGCTTTTGCCCATCGCCAAGGCCAGGTCGAGGCGTTCCGCCGGCAGAAACGCGCCGAGACGCTCCGGCCATTCGATCAGGCTGACGCCCTCGGCCAGCGCTTCCTCCAGCCCGAGCTCGCGCAACTCATCGGGCGATTCGATGCGGTAGAGATCGAAATGCCAGACTGGGATGGCGGAGTCGCCATCGTAAACCTCGACCAGCATGAAGGTGGGACTCGGCACCTCGGCGGAATCGAGGCCGCGGGCGCGGATGAAGGCGCGGGCGAAGCTGGTCTTGCCGCTGCCGAGCGGACCCGACAGCGCGATCACGTCGCCCTTGCGGACGCGCGCGGCAATGCTGGCGGCCAGGCCGCCGGTTGCCGCTTCGTCGGGCAGGTCGATCGTCAGAGAGGGCGCCCCATTCACGGCACCCTTTTAGGCGGCGGCGCGGCCTGCCGCAAGGATGCGACGGGGTTGCGGGAAATCGGCCGCGCCGTCATGTTGGGCGCGGGGACGATTCATGGCGGACAGCTTCAAGACGGATGTGGCGGTTATCGGCGCCGGGCCGGTCGGCCTGTTCGCCGTGTTCGAATGCGGCATGCTGAATCTGCGCTGCGACGTGATCGACGCGCTCGACCACAAAGGCGGACAATGCACCGCGCTCTATCCCGAAAAGCCGATCTACGACATTCCGGCCTATCCCCGAATCGACGCGCGCGAGCTGGTCGAGAATCTGGTCGAACAGGCCAAGCCGTTTTCGCCGCGTTATCACCTCGGCCAGGCGGTGACCGGCCTGACGAATCTTCCCCAAGGCGGGTTCCGGCTGAAGACAGAAAATGCCGCGACGATCGAGGCGCGCGCGGTGATCATCGCCGCCGGCGCCGGCGCCTTCGGCCCCAACCGCCCGCCGCTCGCCGGCATCGAGCAATACGAGGGCAAGAGCGTGTTCTACCTGGTGGGCCGGCGCGAGGATTTCCGGGGCAAGCGCGTGGTGATCGCCGGCGGCGGTGATTCGGCGGTGGATTGGGCGATCTCGCTGTGCGAAGTGGCGGCCAAGGTGATGGTGGTGCATCGCCGGGCCAAGTTCCGCGCCGCGCCCGAATCGGCGGCGAAGCTGCATGCATTGGCCGATTCGGGCCGGATCGAGCTGGTTGTGCCCTATCAACTCCACGGCCTTGAAGGCGGCGGCGGGAAACTGACGGCGGTGACCGTGGCCGATCTCGACGGCCGGACACGCTCGCTCGCGGCCGACATGCTGCTGCCTTTCTTCGGCCTCGCCACCGATCTGGGGCCGATCGCGCAATGGGGCATGGCGTTGGAACAGCACCACGTGAAGGTGGAACCGGCGACCTGCATGAGTTCGGTCCCGGGCATCTTCGCCATCGGCGACGTGGCGCATTATCCGGGCAAGCTCAAGCTCATCCTGTCGGGCTTCGCCGAAGCGGCGCTGGCCGCGCACGCCATCTTCCCGCTGGTCCATCCCGGCGAGGCGCTGCATTTCGAATATTCGACGACCAAGGGCGTGCCGGGACGCTGAGCTATTCCCCCGCCTGGCGCAGCGTTTCGGCGGCGTCGGGGATGTGGATGGTGACGGTGGTGCCGGAGCCCGGCGCCGATTTCAGCTCGATTTGCCCGCCATGCAGATCGACCAGGCTCTTGACCAGGGACAGGCCCAAGCCCGCCCCGCCCTCGCGGCCGTGGCCGCGTTCGAATTTCTCGAAGATGCGCGCCTGGTCCTGCTGCGCCACGCCGATGCCGGTATCGGATATCGCGAGCGCGACGCCGCCTTTTTCGCGCCGCGCGCGGAGCGTGATGGTGCCGCCCGCGGGCGTGAACTTGATGGCGTTCGACACCAGGTTGAAGAGCGCCTGCTTCAGGCGCCGCTCGTCGGCCACCATGCTGCCGATGTCGACCGGGCAATCGAAGACGAGAGCGATGCCCTGGTTGCGCGCGCGCTCATGCGACAGCGTCATCAGCGCCGACATCAGCGCGTGGATTTCGACCGGCTGGGTTTCCAGCTGCAGGTATCCCGCCTCGATGGTGGCGAGGTCGAGGATGTCGTTGATGAGCGAAGAGAGCTTCTGCGCGCTGTCGAGGATGCCGCGGCTGTACTCCATCTGGCGCGGATTGAGTTCCCCGAAATACTGGTTGGCGAGGATCTCGGCGAAGCCGCCGATGGCGTTCAAGGGCGTGCGCAGCTCATAGGACACATTGGCGATGAATTCGCTCTTGAGCCGGCCGGCGGTTTCCAGCGCCTCGGTGCGTTCGCGCAGCGCCTGCTCGACCCGGATCGAATCGGTGACGTCGAGATAGCTCAGCAGGATGTTACCGTCGGGCA
>Ga0209006_10001351_pt1 | contig 22274 bp, 19 predicted proteins | sample JacPin_JW_Ref_O2_FD_188567 | JGI IMG/M metagenome (GOLD analysis project Ga0209006, IMG submission 188567) | Forest soil microbial communities from Algoma, Ontario, Canada - Jack Pine, Ontario site 1_JW_Ref_O2 (SPAdes) (version 2) | ecosystem: Environmental > Terrestrial > Soil > Boreal... | reverse complement strand
AAAGACCTCCTGCCCGAGAACATTGAACTGATCCACGGCCCCGGTTGCCCCGTTTGCGTGCTGCCCATGGGCCGCATCGATGACGGATTATCTATCGCGCAACAGCCCGACGTTATCTTCGCCGCTTTCGGTGACATGATGCGCGTGCCCGGAAGGCAGGGAAGTCCGCTCGAGCACAAAGCGCGTGGCATGGATGTTCGCATTGTTTATTCACCTTCCGACGCTCTCAAACTCGCGCGTACTAATCCCGAGAAACATGTGATGTTCTTCGCCATCGGCTTCGAAACCACCGCTCCGTCGACTGCGCTAACCATCATGCGGGCGAAGAGTGAAGGGCTCACCAATTTCTCTGTGTTCTGTAACCATGTGACGATCATTCCCGCGATCCGGGCGATTCTCGATTCGCCCGATATGCGTCTCGATGCATTCATCGGCCCAGGCCATGTCTCGACCGTAATCGGCTGTCGTCCTTATGAGTGGATTGCGCAAAACGAAAAAACTCCGATTGTAGTCTCGGGTTTCGAGCCGCTCGACATGCTGCAGTCGATCGTGATGATTTTGCGTCAATTAAAAGCCCGCGAAGCTAAAGTCGAGAACCAGTACAAGCGCGTCGTGCCGTGGGAAGGGAATCGCGCCGCTCTCCGCGCCATGGCGGAAGTTTTCCAGTTGCGTCCCTATTTCGAATGGCGCGGTCTGGGATTCATTTCGCAGTCGGCACTTTGCCTTCGCGATAGTTACGCTCAGTGGGATTCGGAGCGGCGCTTCACCGTGCCGGGCATACGCGTGACCGATCCCAAAGCGGCCCAGTGCGGCGAGGTTCTGAAAGGCGTTCTCAAGCCGCATCAATGCAAACTTTTTGGACGGGAGTGCACGCCTGAGCATCCAATCGGCGCACTCATGGTTTCGTCGGAAGGATCATGCGCAGCGTATTACAACTACGAACACCGCAAAACGGCAATGGTAAACATTCTGAGCCAGACGGCCTGACCGCGGCTATCGCCTCGAACGCGTTCCCACCCGTCCGCTTTCGCGAGCCTCAAATCGAAATGGCTCACGGCGCCGGAGGCAAGGCCAGCCGCCGACTAGTGGAAGGTCTTTTCGCGCCTCTTCTGTTTGGAGCGATTCCCGATCCGCTAGCAGATGCCGCTCATCTGGAAATCAACGGCACCCAGGTCGCCATCACCACAGATAGTTTTGTCGTGAAGCCGCTGAAATTTCCCGGCGGCTCCATCGGCGAATTGGCAATCAACGGCACCGTCAACGATCTTGCGGTCTCCGGGGCCAAAGCCGAAGCTCTGGTCTGTAGCTACATTCTCGAAGCAGGTTTGCCCACGGAAATATTGGAGCGCGAAGTCCGCGCCATGGCGGTCGCAGCGCGCAACGCCGGCGTGAGGATCGCCGGAGGGGACACAAAAGTAGTAGAGCATGGCAAAGCGGACGGAATGTACATCAGCACCACCGGCATTGGCCGTCCGCTGGCTGGAGTCAAGGTAGATCCGAAGTCCGTCCACGTCGGCGACAAGATTTTGCTTTCTGGACCGATCGGCGATCACGGCATCACCATCCTGCTGGCGCGCGGCGAGTTAGATTTTGAAGCCGATTTGGAGTCCGACACGCGTTCCGTGTTGCCGTTGGTGGAGGCCCTGGTTCGAGAAGCAGGTCGCGGAGTCCGCTGGATGCGCGACCCGACCCGAGGCGGCGCGGCCACATCGCTGAACGAATTGGCCCGAGATTGCGGATTGGGAATGGTGCTCTTCGAAGATCGGGTACCGGTGCGCGACGTAGTTCGTGGAGCGTGCGAGTTGCTGGGCCTCGACCCATTGCACATCGCAAACGAAGGACAGTTCCTGGCAATAGTCTCCGCGGAATACGCCGACGCCGCGCTGAACGCCCTCCGTCTGGCGCCAGGCGGAGAAGAATCGCAAATGATCGGCGAAGTACGCGAACAGCCCGCAGGATCGGTACTTGAAACCACGCGCTATGGTGGCAGCCGCATCGTCGACATGCTTGTAGGCGATCCTCTGCCCAGAATTTGTTAAGTCTTGTTGCTAGCCACGGTCTTGTTGAAACAAGTGATTGTTAAACAAGGTCGTAATCAGAAAGTCGCAAGGAACGTTATGGCCACCGCATATCACCTGGCAACCCAGATCGAAGAGCAACTGGTGGAGCGAAACCGTATCATCGGATCCTTCTTCACCAAAGAAGCGCTGCGGCTAGCCGAGGCTTGCCGCGACATGTCCGAACGTTTCCTCAAAGGAGGACGCCTCCTCGCCTTCGGCCGCGGGCCCTACGCAACCGACGCGCAGCATGTGTCCGTAGAATTTGTGCATCCCGTAATCGTCGGTAAGCGCGCGCTTCCGGCGCTTGATCTCTCCATGGCATTTCGCCCGTGGATCGAGTCGATCCTGCACGCCGAAGATATCGTGATGGGGTTCGGGCCGCCAGAGGGCGATCCCGAAGTCTGGGCCACCTTACAGCAAGCCCACATTCGCGGCGCAATGACCTTCGCGCTGCCGGGTTTCGAAGGTTCGTATTCTATCGATGCAGGCGAACAGAATGCATTCATTCATCAGGAAATGATCGAGATTCTGTACCACACGCTGTGGGAGTCGGTGCACGTGTTCTTCGAGCATCGCGAACTGGGCCACGATGTTGGCGAATCCTCCTTCCTGTATCCGTTTCTCGGCCAGAAAAAGCAGAGCACTGCAGAACTGGTAGGTGACGTGGCGAAGTCAATCGTAATGAAGGTCGATGACGATGCCAAACTGCGCACCCAAGTAGCCGCCGAGCAAGCGGAGCAGATCACGACGACCGCGCTCGCCATGCACGAGCGGTTGCTGCGCGGTGGCAAGTTGATCCTATTCGGCAACGGAGGATCCGCCACCGACGCGAACGATTTCGCCATCGATTGCATTCTTCCTCCTTCCGGCTATCGTCCGATTCCGGCGGTCTCGCTATCGGTGGAGCCCGCAAACATCACTGCCGTGGCGAACGATATCGGCGCCGACGCGATTTTTCTTCGCCAACTAATCGCTCAGGCTCGGCCCGAAGACGTCGCCGTCGCCATCTCCACCAGCGGGGGTTCGCGCAACATCATCACCGCGCTTGAAGAAGCGCGCAAGCGCAACATGCTCACGGTCGCGCTACTTGGTTACGATGGTGGCGAAATCAACCGCAAAGGACTGGCCGATTTCCCGATCGTGGTGCGCTGCGATTACATTCCCCGCATTCAGGAAATCCAAGCTTCGATCTATCACATTATTCGCGATGCGCTGGAGGTGCTCGACCATGGCCAAGCTTGAACTTTTCGGCGCCGCGCGCTGCCCGTACACCGGCGAAATGCGCGACTGGCTTGAATTCCGGCGCCGTGAATTTGTTGAATATGACGTCGAGGCCGACGCCCAGGCCCGCGAACGTATGCGTACCGTCGCTGGCGGGCAGCGCAATGTCCCGCTGCTTGTCGAAGACGGTAAGGTGGTAGAAGTCGGCTGGCAAGGCCGCAGTTGCATTGTGGACGCGGAGTAAACGATGGCCAGCGCCTGCTCCATTTGCGTGCGGGGGGTGGTGCAGGGTGTGGGATTTCGGCCCTTCGTATATCGTCTGGCGCGCGCCAACACTCTCGCTGGATGGGTCTTGAACGGCGAGCAGGGGGTGGAGATTTATCTTGAAGGCGCCGACCAGTCGCTGCAAGCCTTTGTACACGGTCTAAGAACGCAGCCTCCTCCAGCAGCCAGTATTTCCGAGTTGAGTGTAAGGCCGGTAACCCCGTTGGGCGTGAATGAATTTACGATCCGTGAGAGCCAGCATCTGCATCGTCCCACGGCTAGAATTTCTCCCGATCTACCCGTTTGCGATGACTGTCTAAGGGAACTCTTCGACCCGGGAGATCCGCGTTACGGCTATCCGTATATCAATTGCACAAATTGCGGCCCGCGTTACACGGTTGTGCAGGGCCTGCCTTACGATCGTTCGAATACCACCATGAGAGCATGGCCTCTCGACGATCATTGTGCGGAAGAGTTCGTCGACCCAGCGAACCGACGATTTCAGGCCCAGCCCGTAGCTTGTCCCGAATGCGGTCCGAATTATTTTCTTGAGGAACGGGGCGAGAAAATAAGAGCGCGAGCGAGCATCCACGCAGCAGCGCAACTGCTGAACTTAGGTAAGATTCTCGCGATCAAGGGATTAGGCGGATATCACCTGGCCTGCAACGCCCGAAACCCCGCGTCCGTATCGGCTCTACGCGATCGCAAGTACCGCAAAGAAAAACCTTTTGCTGTCATGGCGCGGGATATCGCGGAAGCCCGCAAAATTGTTGAGCTCTCCGCGGAAAGTGAAGAGCTCCTCAAATCCACCGCGCGCCCTATCGTGTTGGCTCCTGCAAAAACGAAATTAATCGGAGTAGCTCCGCAGAACTATGAACTAGGCGTGATGCTCCCTTACACTCCGCTGCACTACTTGCTCTTCGCCTCCGGAGCGCCGGATGTTCTGGTGATGACCAGCGCCAACCATTCCAGCGAACCGATCGCGTATGACGACGAAGACGCGGTCGAGCGTCTATCCGCAATCGCCGATGCACTCCTCGTCGGCGAGCGGCCCATCGCGCGCAGAGTAGACGATTCCGTTGCCCGGAATGGAGCTTTCGGGCCTGCGATCCTGCGCCGGTCCCGAGGATACGCTCCCGGGGCGGTGGCGCATTTGCCCGGCAAGCGCCCGATATTGGCCTTGGGCGCGGACTTGAAAAACACGATTACCCTGGCGGTCGACGGGCAGGCCTTTGTAAGTCAACACATCGGAGACCTTGATCATTATCAGGCCTTCCGTGCATTTACCGAGACCATCACAGACCTGGTGTCAATGTATGAAGTCGATTGCGACGACCTCCTGATCGTCCACGATAATCATCCGCAGTACGCGTCCACGCTTCATGCCTCAGAACTGAGAGGTTCAAGGAAATTGGCGGTTCAACATCATCGCGCCCATGTGGCTTCGGTGTTAGCTGAACGCGGTGAATGGGAAAGGCGGGTAATCGGAGTGAGCTTTGATGGCGCCGGTTACGGCGACGATGGCAGCATCTGGGGCGGAGAAGTTTTCGTCGGCAGTGTTCAATCCGGCTTTGATCGAGTCGCGCATCTTCGCAGTGCTGCGCTGCCGGGTGGCGATGCGGCTGCGCAGTATCCCGTGCAAGCCGCCGCCGGATTTCTGGCGCAACTAGATATTTTGCCTGATATGATCGCCGACCCCTTCAATTTTCCAGGGCGATTCGCGGGAGCCATGAGATTAGTAAAAAAAGGCGTGCGAACATTTTCCACGACATCAATGGGTCGGCTATTCGACGCCGTCGCGGCCTTGCTCGGCTTCACCCGCGAAATATCTTTTGAAGGACAAGCTGCGATGTGGATTGAGCATCTTGCCCGCCGCGCTTCGAGCCCCGACTTCTATTGGTTCCCATTTAGCGGGGACGAATTAGATTTTCGCCCCCTGCTGCGAAGCGTGATCATCGATCGGCAACGCGGTCGTGATATCTGCGAAATCGCTAGAATCTTTCAGAGAGCTGTAGCTGTCGGCCTGCGTGATAGCGTGAGCGCGCTCGCCGAGATGCATTCCATCGACACTGTGGTTCTTTCCGGCGGAGTCTTCCAAAACGAGTTGTTAATGGAAGACGTGAAGTCGCTGTTTGACGATGAATCGATTTCCGTATGGACAAATCGCGAGGTACCGTCCAACGACGGCGGCATTAGCTTGGGCCAGGCTGCGATAGCGGCGTTCGCGGACGCCCGCGAGGTCAGTGAGAATCGGACTTGCTGAAAATCCTATGCATGAACTTTCGATCGCAATGAGCATCGTTGAAATGGCCAGCGAAGAGGCCGAGCGTCGTGGAGCTCGGGTCAATGCGGTGCATCTGAAACTCGGAGTTCTGTCCGGAGTGGTTCCGGACGCTCTGCTTTCATCCTACGAAATCGCTTGTGACGACACACCGTTGAAGGGTTCGCGTCTTCTGATAGAAGAAATTCCCATCATCATCTTTTGTTCTAGGTGCGACGCGCAACGCGCTCTGCATTCCATGCAATTATTTTGCTGCCCCGATTGCGGAACGCCGACCGGCGACGTGATTCAAGGGAGAGAACTTGAAGTGGTCGCCCTCGAGCTCAACTAGGATTGGAGAAAGACGAATGAGTCCCGAACCGCGGCTAGTGGAAGTTCGAAGGAACGTGCTCAAGCAGAACGACGCGATTGCACGGACCCTTCGCCTCCGCTTCCGCAGCGCCGGAGTATTCGTGGTGAGTCTCGTTTCGAGCCCTGGATCCGGCAAAACCGCGTTCCTCGAAAAGACGCTAACTCTGTTCCGCTCTCGCCATCGCGTGGCCGCGCTGGTCGGCGATTTAGCCACGGAGAACGACGCTGCCCGACTCGCTCGCAGCCACGCTCCGGTCAAACAGATCATCACCGGAACGCTCTGTCACCTCGAAGCTGCGATGGTCGACAGAGCCATCGATGAGGCGCGGTGGAATCTGAATGATCTCGATTTCCTCTTTATCGAGAACGTAGGGAATCTTGTCTGCCCTTCGTCCTATGATCTCGGCGAAGATCTTCGCGCCGTCTTGTTGTCGGTGACCGAAGGCGAAGACAAGCCGCTGAAATATCCGACGATTTTTAATAGTGCCGACATTGCCATCATCACCAAAAGCGACCTGGCCGCCGCAGTCGAATTTGACGAGCGACTAACGCGCCGCAACATTCAAGCAGTTCGACCCGGTATGCAGGTCTTCCAACTCTCGGCGAAAACTGGAGCTGGAGTGAATGAATATCTTGATTTCCTGACCCAACGTCTCAGCGAGTCACGAACCGCCGCCGCCGTTTAGAATGTTCAGGCAGTAGATCGGGACTCAATTCGAACCATACATGGTCGCGCTCCTCTCCATTCTCGCAGTTGGGTTTTTCCTTGGTATGCGTCATGCGACCGATCCTGACCATGTAATCGCTGTCTCAACAATCGTCACCCGGCAACGCAGTCTCAGCCGTGCAGCCATGGTTGGAGCGTTTTGGGGACTGGGACATACCGTCACGATTTTCGTGGTGGGTGCTGGAATTATCCTGTTCAATCTGGTCATTCCCCCTCGCCTCGGGCTGAGCATGGAATTATCCGTTGGCATCATGTTGATCATTCTGGGGATCGTTAATATCGCAAGTTTTTTGCGATCTGTACCCGACGCCCCGTGTCCCGATGCCATTCACTCGCACGCTCACAGTCACGGAAACTACGTCCATACCCATCCCCATACTCACGAGTCCGGTTCGCTTCCCCTCCCATCCGACGACAATTCGAGCAGATATCAGCATCTCCGGCCGCTGGCCGTGGGTCTGGTTCACGGATTGGCAGGTTCCGCGGCGGTCGCGCTACTCGTACTTACCACGATTCGAAATCCCCACTGGGCGATAGCCTACCTGCTAGTGTTTGGAGTCGGCACGATTGCCGGCATGATGGTCATCACAATGAGCCTGGCGACCACGCTCAAATTTGCGGGAAAGAAGCAATCCATCGGGCGCAAGCTCTCCGTCGCGTCAGGCCTGCTCAGTCTGGCATTCGGCTTCTTCGTCGTCTACCAAATGGGATTCGTAAGCGGGCTTTTTACCACCCACCCGTTATGGACCCCGAAATAGTCGCGTGAATAATTTCCTGGCGGATGTGGACTTCCATTAGCGTCTCCATCCTCCCACTCCATTTAGCATACGAAGGTGAGCAACCCGCAACGCATCGGCTTGGCGCGAGCTCTGTCTAGGATGGGCTTATGCTCGCGCTCCAGGGCTGCAGTTTTGATTCGTGCGGGCCGAGTAACTCGCAATGGGAAAATATCGCGAGATCCTGAGACTCCAGTGCGAGTGCCTCATGATCGTATCGAGGTTGACGGGTCGCCACTCGGCAAAGCGCCACCGGTCTACCTTGCGATGAACAAGCCGCGTGGCATCGTCACGACGGCGTCTGACGAGAAAGGGCGCGAGACCGTTTACGATTTACTCGATCCCGGGTTGCCCTGGGTGAGCCCCGTCGGGCGTCTGGATAAAGCAAGCGAAGGATTGCTTCTTTTGACCAATGACTCGGAGTGGGCAGCCAAAATAGCCGAACCCGTCAGTCATCTGGAAAAGAAATATCACGTGCAGGTGGATTGCGTAGCAGATGACAGGCTGATCTCAAAACTTATTCAGCGAACCGCAGACGGCGTTGAAGATTTGGGAGCGAAGTTCGCCACTCTACTTCGCCGCGGGGATAAAACCAGCTGGATTGAAATAACTCTCGACGAAGGAAAGAACCGCCAGATCAGGCGTCTGCTACAGGCGCAGGAGATCGGGGTTTTACGTCTCGTGCGCGTGTCGATCGGCCCGCTCGCTCTGGGCCATCTAAAAAAGCGGCAGGTACGAGAGCTAACGGTGGACGAAAAAAAGGCCCTCGATCAGGCGTTGCGAATCGCAGCTCGTCGATGAACCTTTACCTCGTCAGACCGTGGGTTCCGACGTAATCCTGCGCCTGTTGCAGCACTTTACGCTCATTGCTGTACGCCACCTGACTCGAAGCATCCGCGAGCGGAACCCACACCGCGCGCTTTACTTCAATTCGCATCTCAGGGGCGAGATCGTCGATGTCTCCCGACACATACCGCATGAGATAGAAACTCACGATTTTGAATACCCGTTTGCCGTCGCCCCACGTGCGGACGTAAACGTACTTATTGTCGGCGAGTTTGGTAACGGCTTCGGCAACGATCCCTGTCTCTTCCCGCACCTCCCGCACGGCCGCGTCCTGAGCTTTTTCGCCGGAATCCACAACTCCCTTGGGAAGACCGAATACCGCGCGGCGGGGTGTTCGAGCTCTTTTTGTAGGCGTGTCGGAAGGCTCAACGTGTGGTTCGGATTTCTGCGGTTCGATCAAAGCGACGTGCAATACTCCGGCGATCTCTCGGAGCACCACGCCGCCGGCTGAAATTTCACGAGGCACAAGGCTCTACCTAAGCCGAAACCGTATCAGAAAGCGGCAAGTTTGGCAGCCTCTTCTTGAATCCGCTGCCATGCGCGCTTCACATGGTGAGCCTCTGTGCGGGTTTGGCCCACACACAACCGGAGCGTGAATTTGCCCTCCAACTTTGTGTGCGTCAGGAACAAATCGCCGCTCAGATTCAGCCGTTCCATCAAAAGTTGATTGGCCGGATCTCCCGATCGCAGACGGAAGCAGACGAGATTGAGCTGTACCGGAGCGGCCATTTCGAAGCGCGAATCGTCCCGCACCCAAATCGCAAACTGTTGCGCCAGCCGAACGTGCTCGCGAATGTGCTGCTGCAGGCCTTCAATCCCGTAGTAGCGAATTACAAACCAGAGCTTGAGCGAACGAAACCGGCGACCTAGCTGGATATGCCAGTCGCGATAATCAATCACCGCCCCTGATTCCGTTGCCTGATTGCGCAAGTATTCCGGCAGCACCGAAAGCGTCTGGATAAGGTGCTTGCGGTCGGCAACATAAAAAACGTTGCAATCAAAAGTGGTGAACATCCATTTATGAGGGTTGAAGCAGTAACTATCCGCGCCTTCAATGCCATCGTGTATGAATCGAAACTCTGGACACAGCGCAGCCGTCCCGCTCATGGCGGCATCTACATGCAGCCAAAGATTGTTTTTGCGGCAGACCTCTGCAATTTCGCGCACGGGATCAATCCCACAAGAAGACGTTGTACCCACGGTCGCACAAACAAAGCAGGGTATTAGTCCCGACTTAAGGTCAGACTCGACCTGCCTGGCCAACACCGCGGCAGACATGGCAAAATTCTCGTCCACTTCGATCTGCCGTAAGTTGTCGGATCCCATGCCCGCGAGCTTCATCGCCTTCTCAATCGAGGAGTGCGTCTGCGTCGAGCAATAGGCCGTCAGGCGTCCATCGCAGCCTTTACGATTGCTCGCGAACTGAGTCGTGCGCTCGCGCGCCGCCAAAAGCGCGCAGAGCGAAGCACTCGAAGCAGTATCCTGAATCACTCCTCCGCCGCTGCTTGTGGAAAGAAATTTCTCGGGCAGTCCCAGCATCGGCACCAGCCAATCCAGCACGTGCGTCTCCAGCTCAGTGCACGCCGGACTTGTCGACCAGAGCATTCCCTGCACTCCCAACCCTGAAGAAAGCAGATCGCCAAGGATCGCGGGTCCAGAGGAATTCGAAGGAAAGTAAGCGTAGAAATTAGGCGATTGCCAGTGTGTGATACCGGGAAGAATGATCCGGTCGATGTCGCCAAAAATGTTTTCGAAAGCCTCACCCTTTTCCGGAGCGTGCGCCGGCAACTGTGATCGGATCTCTCCCGGCTTTACCTGCGACAGCACGGGAAAACTCTCAATCCGCGCATGATAATCGGCGATCCAGTCAATGACCGCGTGGCCCTGTCGTCGGAATTCTTCGGGCGACATGTGAAATGATTTTGTTTCAGACATGGGGTCCAATCTCTGTCGAACTATTTCAATCGTCCGTAAAACACGCGCGTGTCATATTCAAACTCAATCAGGCCGTCCAAAGCGTGCGCTCGAACAATCCGTTGCAACTCCCGCATCATCGCCGCGTGGCTCGGATGACCCTCCAACGGCGCGTAAGATGAAGACAGCAACCGTCCCGCCGCGCCCGCATAATCAAATCGTTGGATCAGGCTAAAGGCGCGCTCTTCATAGGGCACTGGTGCGAAGAATTCCGAAATCGTAGCCGTAGTGCGTTCATGCCGCACTTCTTTATAGTCTGTGCCGTAGGTTAGCAAAAGTTGTTCGTAGTCCCGTAAGAACGGCGTGCTCGCCGTCCGTCGCTCGTTCCAGATCAGGACGCACCATCCCTTGGGCCGCAGAATACGCACAAATTCAGCGCGAGCCCTGGGCAAATCGAACCAGTGTGCCGCCTGGGCGCTGGTCACAAAATCGACCGAGGCCGACGCCAGCGTAGTCTCCTCTGCCGATCCCGCGATCGAAACTAACCGTGGATAGGCCTCCAGTTGATGGTTCCCCATCTCGCGCATGTCGGTATTGGGTTCGACGGCAAAAACGGAATTCCCATTCTCCAGCAGCAAACGCGTCCACGCGCCCGTACCCGAAGCCACATCGGCCACAATGTCAGTCGGCAGCAGCCCGCAATCGGTGCGGAGCAAATCCATAACTTCCGCGGGATATCCCGGACGATATCGGACATAATTCTCCACCCGATCGGAAAAACGAGTCGTAGAAGATTTACCCATGCGATTTACCCACGCCGTTTAGTGTAACTCGTTCAAACCGTGCCCCTGGCACGGTACAATCTTTGATTCCGACTATGATTCTGCGGCAGTGTCCCCAAGGAGCTTCATGAAACTTCTCTCCGGTGCAGTGTTGTTTCTCATATTGATTGGTTCGAATCTGCAAGCTTTTGAAGCCGCCGCCAATGTGAACGACGGTGACAAATCGAACAACACTGACAAGGCCCCAAGCTGGGTCATCACCGGATTCCGCGATGTCTCAAGCGAACTCGATCTGGAAAAGAAATTCATCGCCGTGCCCGACGCTAAACTGGCCGAGGATCATCTGCGCACCCTCACCCAAGCCCCCCACATCGCCGGTTCTCCCGAGGACAAAGCGACTGCCGACTATGTGGCAAAGAAGTTTCGCGACGCAGGTCTTGACACCGAAATCGTCGAGTACAAAGTGTGGATGAATTACCCCTCCGAAATCCGCGTCGATCTCACCGCGCCCCAAGGAGTCGAAATGCACGGGCCCCATCGCGAACATGTCGAAGGCGACCCCTATCAGGACGATCCTCGCGTGGTGACCCCGTACAACGGCATGTCGCCTTCGGGCGATGTCGAAGCCGACGTGGTTTACGCCAACTATGGTTCGCCCGACGATTTCGACAAGCTCAAGCAGATGGATGTGGATGTCCGCGGCAAGATTGTAATCGTCCGCTACGGAGAGAATTTTCGCGGCGTAAAGGAGTTCGTTGCGCAAGAGCGCGGCGCCGCTGGTGTCATCATTTATTCCGATCCGAAAGACGATGGATACTATCGTGGCGATCCATATCCTAAAGGACCGTGGCGCCCCGCGACCGGTGTGCAACGCGGATCCGTCGGATACATGTTCCAGTTTCCGGGTGATCCGACTACGCCAGGAACCGCCTCCACTCCGAACCTGCCGGATACAAAACGCCTGACTGCCGCCGAGTCTGAACAGATGCCGAAAGTTCCCGTGACACCGATTTCTTACGCCGATGCCTCGCCGATTCTGGAACATCTCGGTGGCCCGCAATCGCCGCGCGAGTGGCAAGGAGCGTTGCCCTTTACCTACCACGTCGGTCCGGGACCGTCGAAAATAAGGATGCACCTTAAGCAGGACTATCAGTTCCGCACAATTTGGGATGTAATTGGAAAAGTTCGCGGAACCGCATTCCCCGATGAGTGGGTGGTGGCAGGCAACCACCGCGATGCCTGGGTTTACGGAGCGGTCGATCCGAATAGCGGCACCGCGGCAATGCTCGAATCAGTGCACGGTTTTGGAGAACTGCTGAAGTCGGGATGGAAGCCCAAGCGCACGATCGTGATTTGCAGTTGGGACGCGGAAGAGGAAGGACTGATCGGCTCTACGGAATGGGGCGAAGATCATGCACAGGAACTGGCAAAGGCGGCTGCGTACTTCAATATGGATGTTGCGGTGTCCGGTAAGAAGTTCGGAGCCTCGGGTACTCCCACATTGAAAGAGTTTATTCGGGAAATCGCGAAAGCCGTGCCTTCCCCGCAAGGTGGAACCGTGTACGATTCGTGGAAACAGAGTCAGTCGACTTCGGATCACCCGCAGGAAACTAGCACCTTCCGTCCACCTCCAGCCGCCACTCACAATGATGTTCCCGTAGGGGATCTCGGCAGCGGTTCCGATTACACCGTTTTCCTGCAGCATCTCGGTGTGCCCTCTACCGATATCAGCTCGAGCGGGGATTACGGTGTTTATCATTCTGTTTTCGACAATTTCGCATGGTTCAAGAAATTTGGCGACCCTGATTTCCTCTACGAGCAGGAGATGGCTCGCGTCTACGGGCTCGAAATCCTGCGCATGTCTGACGTTGACGTGTTGCCCTACGATTATGAGAACTACGGCAAGGAAATTCTGGTCTACCTCGACGCTGCCCGAAACAAGAGTAAAGAGCGTTTCGGAGAGCGTTCGCCAGACTTCGCGGCAGCTTTCGAAGGGGCTCGACGCCTGCAGGACATGGGCGCAAAAATGCTCCAGAAGCAGAGGAAAATGCCGGCTTCGCCGGAACGCCTGAATGGTAAACTTCGGGAAGCGGAGCGGGCGTTATTGATTCCAGAAGGGTTACCGAATCGCCCGTGGTTTCGCCATGCTATTTACGCTCCGGGACAGTACACAGGATATGCAGCAGTTGTCATTCCTGGCGTCAATGAGGCGATTGATCGGGGTGATCGCCATCGCACCGAGCAACAAATCGCCGCGCTGGCAGCCGCCCTCAATCGGGCGGTTAAAGCGCTGGATTAGAAACTGAACTGGAAAGCTGGGCCGGAAAGTTCTCCATGGATCAAAGTGAAGTTTAAGAAGTGAAGTAAAACTCAAAGCAGTATGGCATTAGCAAGAATCATTACGCGTTCCCAGCCCTGCGCACGACAGCTTGCGCTCGATCTGCTCGCTCGTGGATATGCCGTCGAAATTGTTTCGCCCGATAAGATTCCCGACAATCTCGCCGACCTCGAACTCCGCGTCGATGCCGGTCCGGGCGACCAATTGATCGCAAACGTGGAATCTCACGATGGGGATCGCTCAGCATCGCTCGATTTCGTGCATCACCTGAAGGCGCCCATGATCGATTTCATTCGGCGCCCTCTTCAATCCGCAGGATCAACCGGCATCATTGAAGTGCCGATAAGCTTCGACGGTGAAGCGGGCTTCGATGATGTCGAGGTGCCCGCTGCCATTTTACCGCTTGAACCCGTTAGGTTCTCGCTGGCTGCTCGCGTTTTGCAGCAAGCGGATTCTGTCGTCGAAGAACCGACGACGCCACCAATGCCAGAAGCAGTGGTCTCGCCCGGCGAAGTGGGTGACTCCGCTGCGCGCGTAGAACTCGACAACCGATCTTCTGTGGCTGAAAGCATCGTAGAGGCTGCACTGATTGCACAAATTCCGATCGACGAAACAAAGATCGAACCGAGTCCGATCGAACAAGAAATGATGGAGCCAGCGGCGGTTGACTTATCGGCGCCGGAACGCTCAGAAAATCTCGTGGGCGAAAGAACGACGTTCCAAGAAATGACAGTTGACGAACCGGTAGTAGAAAGAACAACGACGATCGAGAAAACGGAGCAATGGAAAGCGCCTGTCGCACAAAACAACCGTTCCACCAGGCCGCGTCCGACCATATCGCGTCCGACCCCATCGTTCGTGCGACCGGTGTTAACCTTGGCCGCTGTGGTGTTGCTGGCGTTGTTGCTGGGCTTCGGCCTCCGTCGCAACGGAAAAGCCGCAGCACAAATTCCGGTACCAGAGCAGGGAACCGCAAGCGCGTCCAATGTTGCATCGAACGTTGCTGCTACGTTTCCTGTGCCCTTACCGAACAAATCAGTTCAGCTACCAGCGCATACCGGGGAAGAAAATTCTAATTCAGCACAGGCTCCATCTACAGCCACGAAAGCTAAAGCCACGACCGCGGCATCTCCGCACAAAAGCCAGGCCGCTGTTTCGCCGAAGCGAAACGGCGAGCTAGTCGCGCACGACACAGTCACTTATCTTGATCCCCGCTTTAAGCCGTTGCCCAAAGCCTCGAAACAGGTTGCTGGAGTGCATCCTATTTCGCACAAGCGCGGGGGAGGAGTCGTAGCTGCCAACAAAGTTACTTACCTCGACCAGATTCCAGCTGCAAAATCGCCGAAGTAAAAGCTGCGTCTTGCCATCGTTCGTGCTCAATCAGGGAACCAGCGATATATTGCCATGGCTTTTCCCGTATCGAACGGCGTTGCTGATTTTCATCACAAACTCGAAGCCCGAAAGCAGTTTCACGCTTTCCCCATAGATCTTCCAACGAGCGCAGCGCACGACTCGATAAATCTCTGCTCGGCCGTATCGAAAGCATGCGCAAAATAACTTTCGATGCAAAGCTCCGCCACAACTCGCTTGCGAGCCGCCGGATTACTTGACGCATTTCTCGTGGTTGAAGTGTTAAAGATGGGCACAACAATATTCGATTTCACCAGGTCTGACCCAAGATATCGGGAATCGGCCGCGACATTATTAATCACCACCGTCTCCCCAGTAGTGGCCGCAGCGCCGCACAATCCCTTGTCCAGCGGAATCCTCAAAGTAGGGCTGAAGCTTCCGGCGTAAGGACCCAACAGCAGAGCATCGAAGGCGGGCTGTTCCATAAGATAAAATCCGACCCAGTTGTAGCGCGTCATGGTTTCATGAAGGCGCTGGGCGATTTGCTGCATCAGAGCCTTCGCTCCGCCCGAGGAGCGCGCGTACTTTTCGAATTCCTCCAGCAGTTTGTCGTACTGCGACATTGGCTGTGACATCGGATCGGGAATCTCCTTCACTGGCCTCGCGGATAATCTGAATTTTATGATCGCTTGGCTGGGTCGGTCCCCGCTAGTTACTGTTCGGTATAGGGTTGGTACCGCCCCCCAAAAAATTTCGCCTAAAATATTGATTCTATTGCAGTTATCTTCAAAATATTCAAGAATAAGGACTTAACTCGCCAAAGAGCCAAAGAGAGCCAAGAATAGCTCTGGGGCAGGTTTCCAGTGTCGTCTTAGTTAGACGAAATGAAGAAACTGCCCCAATCAGGTTTCATTGTTGCGCGCGATGAGTATTGAGTCGATTACTTTCGTGGAGGAGAGAAGGAGAACCAGCCATCCGAACGAACGATGGCTGTGGTGGCCGGCGTGCATGGCGTGCACCGGAATAACGACCGACGCGCGGTACCTGGTGAAATCGCGATCTTTCAACAGATACAGGCGACTACACTCATTGAGAATTGCATTCCCACGCGCGCGTACGGGCCGGTTAGTTGGTGAAACGAAGGGATTTTTTCACCGATTAGCCGACGCCCTCCCTTGTCGTATCCCCAGTCTCGCTTTCGCATCCGGCCTGTGGCCTCATTGAGCCAGCACGGGGGGGTGCCGTACGCACACAGAACAGCGTTGGTTCAATAAGATCAGAGTCATTGGTTATGGTCTTGGAGTAGTCGTCTTTTTCTCGGTTGTAGCGTGGAAGCTTTGGATTCGCTGAATCGGAGACACTACAGGTTAGGCGATTTCACTAACTGAGAATTTCTACCTCTTGGGCGTCACCGATTGCAAGGGCTTGGGGACACCACTCAGAACTTCCTCAATGAGTGTAATCGCGATATTGCAACAACTAACTCGCGGATACCCGTTCTAAATGCGAGACCAATTAGGGGGTCACCTCGAACACGACCCCGCAAGCCGCATTGGCGCTACACGAGGGGTCACCGCCAGACGTGGCGGTGCCATATAGATTGCCGTGCCCATCCCGAATCAATCCGGCCATAGGAAGCCCGCCATCCGTCCCGCCCGTAAAACGATAGAGCACGGTTTCCTTGCCCGCCGGAGTGATTTGAAAGACCGTGCCGCAGCCGGGACCCTTGCAGCCGGAACTACCGCCTTGATAGGTGGTGCCGTAGAGATTTCCTTTTGCGTCCCGAACTAAACCAGCCCACGGAGACGACCCGTCGGAACCGCCAGCGAAGTTGTATAGTGTCTTCTCCTTCCCAGACGAAGTTACTTCAAATACTGTGCCGCAGCAGGGACCTCCGCCAAAAGTTGTACCATACAGATTGCCGCTCGCGTCCCGAACCAAACCCGCGTACGGAGACGCCCCATCCTTGGGGGAGTCGGTAAAACTGTGAAGCACCTTCTCCGTGCCGGTCGGAGTTACTTCGAAGACTGTGCCCACACCGTCAGAGCCGCCAATCGAGGTCGTGCCGTAAAGGTTGCCCTGTGGATCGATTACTAATCCGGCTTCGGGAAGCCCACCATCAACCCCGCCCGTGAAACGGTAAAGCACCGTCTCCGTGCCATTTGAAGTCACCTTGAAGACCGTGCCGCAGCCGAAACCGGAGCAGCCCGATCCGCCGCCCCACATGGTTGTGCCATAGAGATTGCCCTTGGTGTCCCGTACCAAACCCGCCCATGATGGAAGAGACCCATCCGATCCGCCGAGGAAGGTATAAAGCACCTTTTGCGCACCGGACGAAGTTATAAACTCAAAAACTGTGCCGCAGCCTGCGTTCTCGTCGTTGCAATTACCAGACTCGGTGCCGCCAGCCTCGGTGGTCCCATAGAGCTTGCCACCGGATAGAATCAGATTGCCAGAGGGGTCGGTGCCGTCTCTGGGCCGTCCTTTGAAATTGTGCAACAGAGTCTCCACGCCAGCCGCAGTTATCTCGAACAGCGTGCCAACCCCGGGGGTACCGCCCACCGCAGTCGTGCCGTAGAGATTGCCTTTCCCATCGCGCACTAATCCGCCTTGAGGCTCCAAGCCGCTTTTCGTGCCCGGAAAGGCGTAAAGCACGGTTTCCGTTTGCGCCCATGCCGATTGCGCTACCACAATCGACAGCGCAGATATCAAAGCGAACGTCAGCGCGGCTTGAAATGTCGCGATCACAGTCCGCCTCAAAAGACGTGTGGAGCAGATGCTAGAACTCATCGACTGATCTTTTCCCACAGCATTGATCTGGTACGAAGTCATCACATCCCCCATCTCTCTGCCCCGGTTTTGCGAAAACAGAGTTTACAACGAAGAAGCAGACTCTCACCGATTGAGTGCCTGCTTCGTGGCTGACACTTTACGCCCGAACACGGCGGATTTCCATAGCTGTTGAAAACAGGCGATTTTACGCAGAACCCGGTCGATAAGTGAAATGGGGATGTTACGTCAACTGACCAACCCGTTGGGGCTACAATTGGCTGCCGATGACGAAGTTCTCAGACTGGCCGGGATGGTTACAGGTTCTTATTCTCCTGCCTCACGCGATTCTCGGCTACATCGCAACTTGGTTTTGGTGGCCGAAATCGAAAGAAAGTTGGTGAAAATTCGGATTCGCGGCAGCGTACCTTTTGGTTTTCTTCCTGGTAATGCGTTACATTTTCGATGCAAAGTGAACTGGCTTCTGAATGAAATCGCGATCTTGCGACAGGTGAGGCTAAGCGGCGGAGGGCATGAGATGTGTGAAAGGTTGGCTTTGTGCGGAAGCACTTGCCGCCTGTTAGCCGCAGAGCCGTTCTGAGCCTACCCACAATTGAGCCAGATCTCTGAGGTTGTGTTTGTAGGTGCGCGTTACCAGGTATTCCTTCCCACCTTTTACGCGCAGCCTGTACTCCCCGGTCGATAAGGGCTGGATCTCATCGACGGCCGAGATATTTACGATGACCGATCGGTGAATGCGGATAAAACCGTAGGGTTTAAGTTTTTCTGCCATCGACGAGAGGGACTCATGCACTAAATACGAGTTAGGCCGATGTTGCAGCGAAACGTAGTTACCTTCCGCTTCGACGGCCAGGATATCGGCTAAATCCAAGAGCAGGATTTTACTCTTTGCCTTGAACGCGATTCGGGGCGCCTGTCGTTTTGCACTGACCTCCAAATGCTGCAACACGCGCATGAGGTTTGCGGCATCAAGCCGGACCACCGGAAGCAATGAGGTGCCGCCAGCTTCGCACAACTCATCCTTTGTTGATGCAAGGGCTGTCGATGAAAGCGCTGGCGATGCCAGGGCCGTCGATGAAAGATTGTAATCGCGCATAAGCTTGGCGGAGTCAATCGAAGCTCCTCGCATTGAGGTGGCCGAGACGTCCCGACCGGCGTGAGAAGCTGGTTGAACGAACATCTGACGCGCAATGGCCTGCTGATCCAGAATTTCGCGGGCGCTCATGATGGATTCCTCGCTTCGAGGCCTGTAGGTTATTTCTGCCCAGCGCTCACAGCTGACGGAAAGCTGGATTCCGCTCCGAAATAACATTCGATGGATTGCAACTTTCCGTCCTTGATTCGGAGATACTCCACGTTACGGAACGATTTGCCATTCCTGGTATGGCAAAGATACTTTACAAAAGCGTCGTCCGGGCCAGTTGTGACTCGCTCCAGGTCAAAGTGTTTAATGAAATCAACCTGGGTGTCCCAGCACCGCGTTTTGAAAGTACTCTTGCTGATGTGGTCGTCCCCGGCGGCGCTGGAAAAGGTGAAGTTGTCGGCGAGCAGGGTGTCGAAGCTGCCCAGATCCTTATTTTCCCAGGCCGCGTACCACTTACGGACCAACTCCCCGTTAGTTAAGTTCTGCACTCCCCATGCTCGGGCGCTTGCAAGTCTCGGCAAACTCACGGAACCAACCAGTGCGGAGGCTCCCATGGTGAGCAGATTGCGGCGCGACACTGCGACTCTTGTCCCTCTCATCGTCATTGTCATCGTCATTGCTCGTTCTCCTTGTTCGTGATGTAGTCTGAAGCGCTTCGCCCCACCGCGATGTTGCCTGGGCATACGAACCGGTCGGTATGTAACAGTGCTACACAGCTCCTTGAGACACCGATGCAATCAACCTCACTTGCGGTTGCCCGGCGCGCGCAGGGATTGTACCCAGTCCACGATGTTTCTGATCCCGGCTTTCATCACTTTCGGATCCTGAGCATTCTTTGCCAGCGAACCATAGCCTTCGACCATTGCAATCAGTAAGCCGGCCGCGTCAGCGGGTTCCACGTCGCGGCGAACGCTTCCGCGGGTCTGGCCCTCACGCAGAAGGGAAGCAACGGCCTTCCGCCAGGCATTGAAGATCGTCGCCAACCGTTTTCGAAACCCCGTGTCTAGAGGAGACATCTCCTGCGCCAGGTTGTTCAGTTGGCAGCCGCCCCGCACATCCTCGAGTCGAACGGGGATACGTTGAACCGCGCCGATCAAAGCGCGGATAGGATCCTTGACGCCCTGCAGAGGGTACACCCACTTGCCGTGGACGTCGGGCGCGATGATCTCATCGACAACGGCATAGCCCAGGGCTTCCTTGCTTTTGAAGTGATAGTACAGTGCGCCCTTGGTGACCCCGGCAGCCGCCAGAATGGTGTCGAGACTGGCGCTCTGGAACCCCGATCTGTAGATCTCGCGGGATGCCGCCTGCAGCAAGCGCTCCCGCGTGCGCTCAGAGTCGCGCAGTTTCGCCCCTCCGCGTTTGGGACTGTTTCGCGCTGCCAACATACCAACCAGTATGTATGTTAACTTTCAGGCCGTCAACAGAGATGACGGGCAATCACGATTTGGCAGCCTGGCTTTTAGCTGCTGACGTTCCGAATCCCGTAGGCTGCTTACGTGAGTGTATGAAAAGTTGGAGAAAATGGCCTTTGCAGCCATTTGGTGATCGTCCCAGAGGATTGTTAGGCGGCCACTGGTTTTCGATCTCTGGAGTGTTGGACGTGTTGTGTCACGTAATTGGTCTGGACGTGGAGTCCCACATGCTCCCTCAGTTGTGACTCAGCAGTTAGTGAAGTTGTGGGCCGGTACTGCTCTCAATCCCAAGCTAACTGCCGGAGCGCCGAGTGGTATCTGACGTAAATCGCCAGTCGTTAATCGCAGTGATGAATCGGCAGTCACCCCGGCACCACGACTTTACCGGAGGAATAAGGACATATGATCACGCTTAGGCAGTTGCGGAATTTCTGGATACTCGCGGTGGCAACGATGGTTCTGGTTTGCTTCAGCAATGCGGTCGCGCAAGCGAGCTACAAAATTCAGGATTTGGGCGTTCAGCACCCTAACAACCTGGGCATGACCATGGGCCTCAATAATAGCGGCTGGAGTTTGATCATGGATCAGCGCCTGGATCCTTTCAGCGTTTCCCTTTCCGCCCACCTCGTGTCAGGCACCGTGAGGATCAGCCTCGGCCAACTCAACCTCGAACTGGGCACGCTTGGAGGAAAGAACAGTTCGATAAATTGGAATGGAATCAACGATCGCGAGGAAGCTGTCGGCATGTCCGAAACGTCGGTTCCAGATCCGAATGGCGAAGATATTTGCGGTTTCGGCACACACCTTACGTGTCTTCCCTTTCTTTGGCAAAACGGCGTCATGAGCGCTCTTCCAACCGCGGGTGGCAATAACGGGCAGGCCAGCGCCATCAACAACAAGGGACAAGTCGTAGGATATGCGGAAAACGGTGTCGTGGACCCCACGTGCCCTCCTGGCATGATTGACCTGCCGGTGTTATGGCAAAAAGTCAAAGGCAAAGCCCAAGCGCAACCTCTTCCTACGATCGGTCACGATCCAGACGGGGTTGCATTCGGCATCAACAATCAAGGTCAGGCGGTAGGCTACTCGGGCACCTGCACCGCGGTGAATCACGCCGTAGTGTGGGAAAACGGCATGGCCACCGCGCTTCCGAACCTGGGAAATGCGTACGCCGTAGCCTACGCCATTAACGACCGCGGCCAAATTGTTGGGCAAGCCATTAACTCTGACGGCACACCCTTGGGCGCTCTTTGGCAGGACAATACAGTCACCAGCCTCGGCGGCCTTCTGCCGGGTGATGAAGCCTCCTTCGCCACCAGCGTCAACAACCGGGGCCAGGTGGTGGGAAGCTCCTTTGCCAACGGGGGCTGGTCCCACGGCCTTCTCTGGAAGAACGGCGTGACGATCGACCTTAACACTTTATTTCCGGAAAGTTCCCACCTCTTCGTAATCTCGGCGAGCAACATCAACGAGAGCGGGCAAATCGCGGGTATGGCGGTCGAAACGTCCGGCCAGCATGCGAACAATATCGTCCACGCCTTTCTGGCAACCCCGGTAGACGAAGACATGGGCAAGACGATTGCAGAGGTCGTAACTATGCCTCCGACAATCAATTTGCCCGCGGCGAAAGTTGGCAAGCAGCTTCCGCCGAGATCCGCTCACTGCGCAATGCACGCGAAAAGCACTCTCTGAGCTTCCGCACCGCGCATTTCAGCCCTATGCTGCGCGAAGGCGAAAGGCCGGAAATTGTGCAACATGGGTCACGCAAATATCGACGTGACCCATGTTGTTTATTGCGAGAGCTGGTGAGAAGAGCCCTCGAAGGAGCTCACTGACACACACACCCCATGCCTTCCCGTGTTCGTCATTGCGTTGAGTGTCCAAAATGCTTGACTCGATATTTGCCTGGCTTCAGCCCTTACCGTAACGGGTCGTACTTAATGGCGCTGGCTGCAGGATTCGCCGATGAATGGACGCTGTACTGCGCCTGCGGGAAGCCGCCCATTTCCAGTCGA
>Ga0209006_10001350_pt1 | contig 22274 bp, 24 predicted proteins | sample JacPin_JW_Ref_O2_FD_188567 | JGI IMG/M metagenome (GOLD analysis project Ga0209006, IMG submission 188567) | Forest soil microbial communities from Algoma, Ontario, Canada - Jack Pine, Ontario site 1_JW_Ref_O2 (SPAdes) (version 2) | ecosystem: Environmental > Terrestrial > Soil > Boreal... | reverse complement strand
GCGGTCGGAGGTGTCAATCCCGGCGCCCTCCCGCCAGCCGCATCCGGCCAGTATCCGGTTCTGGGCTCCCGTTCGCTGGCTCAGGACGATCGTAACCAGGCCCTGGTCCTGGAAAGCCAACAGTACGGATTTGGTCGTCTGCTTCGGGTGCTGCACGAGATGCTCGGGAGAGTAGTCGCGTCGAAAGCAGAGGATCGACCCCCTGGCCGAGTTCAGTGAGGAGAGCGGATCTTTCAGCTCCGCAGACGTGGCAGGGAGGGCGGCAGCCATTATGGCTGCACATCCGAGGCGCAGAGCTACCGAGCGATCAGCCGCCACCATCCGTACTCCCCAACGACTAATAGCAGACCTCCCCTCGCTCCGCTCGGGCCGAACATGGCTAGGCGGAGAGACGGGGCAGTTGGACGGTATTCAACGACCGACAGCGGTAGAGAAAGGCCGGCAAATTGTCCCTGTGAAGCCGAGCCCATGCGCTCCCGGCACAAGCCTCGGGAGAGAGGCGATAATTTGATTCGTCCACGGTCACAATGGTATGTAATGTCAGAGACTTAATTCGTGGCGGAGGACCCAGTCCGGCCAAACGGGTCTCCCGATAAGGGGAAAATCCCTGGCCTCAGGGAATTTTGCAGGGAAATCACCCAAAACTCGTCTTCCGCGAAACCCCGCTAGCGAGATAAACATCGGAAATCGCAGATAAATTCGTGGAGCCGGGTGCAAATCCCTACCGACCCGTGCAGGGAAAAGCAGGGAATTGCGTTCGAGGCACGGGGCTCGAGGGCTTCGCCCCTCTAACTCTCGGTCCGATTCGGCGGACGCCTTCAGCGGTTCGATTCGCTTCGTCGCTGTAAGCCAGGAGGTTAAAGCCCGACCGAGCGCGCCGAACTTTTTCGCGCGTTCGCCATTATCCATGGCTTGACGGGGCATCTTGGCTACCCCATAATGCACGCCAGGATTGCCGTTGACCATTTGGTTGAGCGGTCCTCTAAGCGAGCCGGCATTTCCAGAGCAAGAGGCTCGGATGTCCGGGCGCTCGAAGATGTGAGATTGCGGCCCATGGGGTCGGATTGACTGCTTCGAGGCCCAGACTCCGTTCCTCGGTTGGGTGGTCGCCTCTTCCTTTTCGGACAGCGTGTTCCGGAGATCGAGAAGAGGAAGCCGCAATGTCCACCGAGAGAGCCCGCCGTAAAGCCGTCATCGCTTCGCAAGATGGCCTCACTCCTAATCTGAAAGCCAAGTCGCGCGCTCGCCGGGAGCGCCAGCGCGCGCTTGCCGAGATCGTCGATCACGCCCCGAAGCGGCGCGACGATCTGCTACCGAGATTGGCGGTGTCCTACGTGCCGATCGACGAACTGCTCCAGGCGCCGCGTCGCGTTCGCAGGGCGGAAGCCCCGCGAGTCGCGCGCGTCCGCGCCAGCATTGAAAAGTTCGGCGTCTGCCAGCCGATTCTTGTCAGTAAGGACAGGACAATCGTTCACGGCCATGGGGTCGTCGAGGCCGCGCACGCTGCCGGGCTGACAGAGATCCCGGCCATCTTTGTCGAGCACTTGTCACCAACGGAGCTCCGGTTGCTGTCAATCGCGCTCAATCGCACAGGCGAAACAGGGCGCTGGGACGAAGAGGCGCTGAGAATCGAATTCGCCGAGCTCATCGATCTGGGCGAGGACGTTGTGGTCTCGGGGTTCGAGGCGGCGGAGATCGATTTCCTCCTGCTGGACGACGAGTCGGACGACGGCGTTGAGGAACTCGATCCGGCTCTCGCCGCGGCAGGGAGGGCCATCTCGCGGCCTGGAGACCTCTGGGTCCTGGGTCGCCACCGCCTGCTGCAGGCCGACGCTCGCGACCCGGCGAGCTACGAACGGCTGATGCTGTCGGGCGAGCAGGCGCGACTCGTGCTGACCGACGAGCCCTACAACGTACCCAACGTCGGCCACGTGACCTCGCAGAGACGTCACCGGGAGTTTGCGATGGCGGCCGGCGAAATGAACCGCGAGGAATTCGCAGCGTTCAACCGGGCCTGGATGTCGAGCGCAGCCTTCTACGTCATCGACGGCGGGCTCATCGGGACGTTCATTGACTGGCGCAGCGTCGAACTCGTCCTCGCCTGCGGTCGAGACCTCGGGCTCGACCTCATTAACGTCATTGTCTGGTCGAAGTCGAACGCTGGTCAGGGAAGCCTGTGGCGCTCACAGCATGAGCTCCTGCCCGTGTTTAAAAAGGGCGCGGCACCTCCCCTCAACAACGTCGAACTCGGGCGCTTCGGGCGCTGGCGGTCGAATGTGTGGTGCTATCCCGGGGCCTCATCGGTTGGCTCGGACGCGCGCGAGGGCCTCGCAGTCCATCCGACAGTCAAACCGCGGGCGTTGCTGGAAGACGCCCTGCTCGACGTCAGCGCCCGCGACGAAATCGTGCTCGAGTCTTTCGCCGGCTCCGGCTCGACACTCATTGCCGCCAGGCGACCGACCGCATCTGTCGAACGATCGAGATCGACGGCCTCTACTGCGACGGCATCATCCGCCGTTGGCAGGAGATGACTTGCGGCGAGGCCGTCCTCGAGGAGACCGGCGAGACCTTCGCGACCGTAACGGGCCAGCGCCAGCGTGAGGGAGAAGTCTGATGGCCACGTCCAAGCCCCCCAAACCGCCCGGGCAGTACGATGTCGGTTATGGCAAGCCTCCGGCGAAGGACCAGTTCAAGCCGGGCCGGAGCGGCAATCCCGGCGGTCGTCGAAGAGGCCAGCCGACCCCAAACGAAATCTTCATGCGGGAGGCCGCACGCCTTGTGAAGGTCAAGCGGGGTGACACGGTCGAGACGATCACCAAGCACGAGGCGATCATCCGCAGGTTGCTGCAGGCAGCGATGGAGGGTGACATCGGGGCGGCGCGCTTGGTTCTTTTCGCGCTCGGGCAGAACGCTCCCGGCCCGTCTGAAGGCTCGGCGGAGGACGAGACCGCAAACCTCGCCCTTAGCGCCACCCCGGACGACGAGACCGTGCGCCGGATGGTGGCGCGTTTTGCGCATCTGCAGCGGAAGGAAGAGGAGGTTGATTCATGAGCGAGGTCGACGAAGCGCTCACAAAAGTCGACCCGCCTTCCGCCTCCATGGAAGGAGGAGGACGCCGCTCGATCAAACCCGACCTGTTCCAGTTTGAGGCGCTCACGACCTTCGCGCGCCTCGACTTTTGGTGCTTCGTCGAGTTGATGTTTCCTGTTCTATATCCGGGGCACGAGCTGGTCTATGCGGGCTACCTCGAACTGATCGCGACGCTCCCCATGCGGGTGGGGCAGCGTAGATACCGCAACATCGTGATCAATCTGCCGCCCCGCCACATGAAATCGGCCCTCGCCTCGATCCTCTACCCGGCTTGGCGGCTTGGTTGCGATTCGACCGTCAAATTCATCTGCATCTCTTATGGCGACGATCTGGCGCATGACCTGTCCGCTCAGACCCGCAAGATCATGCGCTCGTCGCTCTACAAATTAATTTTTCCGTCAACGGTCCTCGATAAGAGCGCCGTCGACCATATCCGCACCACCATGGGCGGATATCGCTACGCCACCGCCGTCGGCAGCGACATCACTGGCTTCGGCGCCGACGAGATCGTCATCGACGATCCGGTCCAGCCCGAGGACGCGCTCTCCGAGCGGGTAAAGCAACAGCTGCGCGACTGGGTCAACAGCTCAGTCCACACGCGTTTCAACGATCCGAGCAAAGGCGCCCTCGTCCTGGTTATGCATCGACTCGCGCCCGACGATCTTGCGGGGACAATAGAGCCGTCCGCTGATTTTGTTCTCAAGTTGCCGTTGATTGCCGAAAAAGCCGAAGGTTATACCTATGAGAACCGGACGATCATGCGGCGGGATCCGGGCGAGCCGCTTAACCCGAGCCGCCTGAGCGGTGCTGAAATCGAAGCGCTGAAGGGGAGGATCGCCCCGCACGTCTTTGCCTCTCAATACCAGCAGCGCCCCGCGGCCGGCGGCACAGGATATTGCTCGATTGAGCGCCTCGCGCGTTATGCCGAAGCACCGCCCTTCGAGCTGATCGTTCATTCCTGGGACATCGCGAGTACGAAGGGTGGCGGCGACTGGACGGTCTGCGCCAAGTTCGGCCTCGCCAAGGAATCGGACGGCCGCGACATTCTCTACCTTACCGGCATCGTCCGCATGCAAGTCGAGTTGCCGGACGTGCGCGAGGCGAGCATTGCGCACGACTCGCACGACAAGCCGGCGATCATCGTCATGGACGGCAACGGCATCGGCAGAGGCCCATACCAGGACCTCTGGGCCAGAGGATTCCGGCACCTTTTGCCCGACGAATCCATGGCAAGCTCGGCCTCCGACAACCTCAAGATCCGCCGCTTCAGCGAAGGGCTGTTCAGCCTCTACGATGGCTTGGTGCGCCTCCCGAATGCGATGCCAGGGCGCGCGCTTGACACCTTGCTGGCCGAAATCGCGGCCTTTCCCGATGGGAAGCACGACGACCAGGTCGACGCCCTGAGCTACGTCGCGGCGTACCGTGCGAAGGTCATCCACGAGGCCCGTCGCTGGGGGTCAAGCTCGGGCGATTGAGGCTTCCGCCGTCCCAAGTCCAGATCGTCCCGCTTAAGTCGCGCGATCAGGAGCTCTACGAACGGCGACGATGGCGTCGAGGCTGACGCGCTTTTCAGCGACGGGACGTTCGCGAGAAAATCCTTCTGCGTCGGCTGCGTCGCCGCCAAGCGACTCCGGTCCACTGTATCTCGATGTCTCTGCGATGCCGGCAGGCGAAGCCGCCAGCAATCCGTACGCCGCCGGGCGTCGTCTCTAGATTAAACATTCGCCGCCCGCGAGCCCCGCTCAACTCAAACAGAGGAGGTGGTGGCAACCTCGACCAGAGGCGGCAGCGTCGCAAAAAGATCGCTTTGACCACTCGCGTGAGGTGGGGTCGTGGGCTTTTCGCAGGCGTCTCGGGATTGACGATTGAATGGGCCTCAGTGGCGCCTGCAGGGACAGAAATCCGGATTGCCCTGAACCTCCAAGAACGGACCGAACCGAAGCTAGGCTCGCGACAGGCTCGCGAACCAAGATGTGGTCACACCCGCAATCGGGCCGCCGCGCAGGTCTTGACTGATGTGGTCACAAGCGGCTGCCCGCAGCGCGGTCGAGACAAAATGTGGTCACGCCTCGCAGCCAGGTCGACTCGCGCTCGGAGGCATCCGGTATGGAGGGGTATCCATGAGGTCTGTCGGCATTCGGATAGCCAAGGCTCGCCTCGCTGAGCTCGCGAGGGACGCCGGGCAGGGTGAGGTCACTATCCTCACCGATTACGGCAAGCCCATCGCTATGATTTCCTCCATCGAACAGGCGACCAATGCAGAGAGCCGCTCTGACGCAGGCGAATTCCGCGAGGCTCTCCTCTCGCTCCCCTATCATCTGGATTTGGGTTTCTAGAGCTACCGAGCTATCCGACCGAGAGGAATGCGTTGGACACTTGGCCTATCGATACCCCCTTGTTCGCGAGCCTCGCGCCTCAGTCGACACAATAGCCGGGGCTTCGATATTGGCTGAAGATGCATAGTGAGCCCGTTTTTCTCTCGACGGCCTCACTCGTCGAGATCAAAGGCGGCCATCGAACGATTTCCGTCGAGCCAGAAGCCGCATATCTGCGCCCTGCGAGATTGGCTCGATGGTCTCACCTCAGCCTTCGGCGACAGAATTCACCTTGTCGAAGCCGCAGTCGCCGTTCGGGCGGGTAGACGCAGTGCTCGGAGGCTGCGAAGCGCGCCACGCGAACGTCGTTCCCGGAGGCGCGGATCTCGCTGACTGGAATCATCGCCACGCGCAGATCAAGTCTGAACTCGGCGCGCGCGAACAACGCAATAGCTGCTAAGGCGTCCGACGTAGCGGGCGCATCCGCGTCTGAGACGGCCAAGCTCACGCCGTCTCCTCCAAAGGCAAAAGGGAAAGGTCGCCGTCCGAGCGAATTTGCGACGGCCGCGATGGCACCGGCACCAACATGTTGACGGCCTTGTAACGCCCCGCCGCAATCGCCGCGGTCGAGCCGGTCACGTCGGTGAAACCGACAAACGATTCGTCCGGCAGAGGCGAGAAACTTTCCGCCCGCACGACCTCGGCGAAATCGCTGAAGACAGGAAGAGAAAGATAAAAATCGCGCTGGTCGGCTATCAGACCTCCCCGCTCTTGTGTACCCGAAGGGTAACGCTTTGCGAGCGCGGTCTGGGCGCCGCGATAGTGAACTTATTTCACTTCCGTCCAGCCAACCGTCTTGCACAGGAGGCGAACCAGCACACACCCTTTCGTCTTCATAGTCTGTTTTCCCACCATGACGTCAACTGAATACGACATTCCTCGCTTTGGATCGAATGCGGTGCCGGAAAACTCGGTGTCTGACGACCGTTTCAACGACATAATCAGCTGGTCGCCTGGAGCCTCGCCCTTGCTCGTGTCGCGGATCCAGAAGTTCGTCGCACAACTCTTGTCACCACACGGCGCGATTCTAACTCGGGCGTTACCGTCATCTCGCGACCACATGCCGTCCATATCCGCAGCTTCAGCTCCCGCCATTTGTATGAAGGCGACAAAGAGTCCAGCGGAAGCGCGTCGCAGCCCGGTCAGCATGATCAAGCCTTTTTGGATTGAGCCTCCTTTTCTTACGTAGGCCACGTGATCCGGTTTCAATGAAGCGCCGTACAATTGCATCAGGGCCGGAGATCGGTATGCGAGGTTATGGAGTGGCGTGGGTCGCAGCGGCGGTTGTTTTCCTCGGCCTGGACGCCGTCTGGCTTAGCTTCAGCGCTTCGCTTCTCTACCGGCCTCTGCTCGGAGGCCTGCTGCGGGACGGTTTTCTCCTCGCTCCGGCAGTGCTGTTCTATTTGATCTACACAGCCGGCATCGTCGTCTTCGCGATCTCGCCTGAGTTCGCGTCGGGCCGGTGGGTTGCCGCTGGGCTTCGCGGCGCGTTCCTGGGGCTGTTCGGCTATGCCGTCTACGACCTGACCAATCAGGCGACGCTTCGGGACTGGCCCGCGGTCGTCACGGTAGCCGACCTCGTATGGGGCACGCTCCTGACCGCAGTTGCCGCGATTGCGGGACTGCTGGCGGCGCGCGCAGTCGCGGCTGCGAGATAAGCCCCGCTCAGTCCTTCACCAAACCGGAGAGGCATCAAGCCAAGGAGGGTCACGAGCGCGCTGGCGCTCAAAGCGTTCAATCGAACGAAGGCAGCGTATTCGGTCTGCGAGTAGGTGTGGATAGGGACAGGTGCATACCTGTCGATCCCAAGAAAGGTCGCCAGAGCCAGTGTGAGCAGCGCGAAGACAAGGATCCTTTCAGACGGGCGGAAAAAGGCCGCCGCAATCAGTGCGCATGGGACCATGAACATCGCCACACCAGAGGCCGCGCCAAACGCTTTTGCGCTCACGATCACATTGGCGAGGCCGGTCAGCGGTAGAAGCGCGCGTCCGAAAACCGGAGACCGTCGCGAGATTGCGGGGATCGCCAGGAAAAACGGGGTCGAAAGAAACGTCAGTAGTGTCGGCGCGATATGTCGGCTCACCGACGAGTATACGTATAGGGGATAAAACGGCTGGTTCGAGGCGACCAGAAGCGCAATCGTGTTGCAGCTTGCAACGCGCGGATCGGTATTCGCTATGTAGGCTGCGATCCAGCGCCATCTGTCGCGCGCGAAAGCGCCGAGGCGCGTCAAGTCGGGCGCAAGCGATAGTGACTGACGCCCCATTCCTCTCCATTGGCGTGCCCGAACAGGCCTGCTGTAGCAAAGAAGAACAGACGCCAGCGACGCCGCCATAGATCCGCGTCGGCGCCATAGACCTCAGTCAAGATCGCGTCGATTGCGGTCCTGTTCGCGTCGAAATTGTCAAGCCAGTGGAGAGCGGTCCTTCGATAGTGGCTTCCGGTCCAACGCCAATCTTGCTCAACCGCGAAAAACTCCGAAAAGCACATCATCAGCCCATGGCTCGGCATGATGCCGCCAGTGAAGAAATGCTGCGCAACCCAATCGGCTTCGTCGCCGTGATCGAAACGATAGGGTTTGCTGCGATGGGTGAACACATGGACGAAGAGCCGCCCATCCACTTCGAGCCAGTTGCGGATCCGCGCCAGCAATTCACTCCAGTTGGACATGTGCTCGAACATCTCAACCGAAACGACGCGGTCGTAAACCTGTCCTGGCTCAAAGCTGTTCATGTCGGCGGTTATGATGCGCAGGTTTTGAAGGCGACGTTCGGCCGCGGCGCGTTCGATGAAGCGCCGCTGCGAGACTGAGTTCGAAACGGCTGTGATGAACGCCAATGGAAAGCGCTCCGCCATGAATAGACTGAGCGAGCCCCAGCCGCACCCAAGCTCCAGAATCCGCTGTCCGTCTTTGAGGTCGGCACGCTCGACGGTTGCTTCAAGTGAGAGGGTCTCAGCTTCAGCAAGCGTTTCTTCGCCACTCGGATAAAGGCAGCAGGAGTATTTTCGCGCCGGCCCGAGCGTGAGCGCGAAGAAGTCATCGGGCAGCTCATAATGCTGTTGGTTGGCAGCCTGAACATCCGTTGCGACTGGAAACTGATCCATTTCGCGGACGAATTCAACTTCGCTCGCCCCTGATCGGCTGGAAAGGGAGCGGCTCGCCCGATCAACAAGCGCGGTCACTCCCAGTTTTGAAAGGACGTCGGGAAGCGGAGCGCGTTCGACGAATCGCGTCGCTGCGGCGATGAGGCTCATGAAGGGGCTCCTGATCTAAGGGCTTCGGCGGTCGACCTCGGCGGACCGGGCCAGAACGCGTTCACCCGTGCTTGGTAAACACGAAATGCGTCGCCCCGCGACCGAAGCATGTGGGCCTCCAGCGGCGGGATGCCTGAGACATAGACAAGAAACACGTACATGAGGACGGGGGCCGTCAGGCCGAACCAACCCCATGGATAATGGCCACCAGGCGCGATCGCGATCAACGCGAAGGCGACCCAGACGAGCCACTCAAAAAAATAGTTCGGATGGCGAGAGTAACCCCAGAGCCCCGCATCGCAGATCCTGGACTTATTCCTGGGGTCTCCCCCGAAGCGAACCAGTTGCCTATCCGCCGCTCTTTCGCCGAAGGCGGCAACTGCGAAAAGCACGACGCCCAGCGCGTCGCGAATCTCCAGCCCGATCCCGGGCCGATGAGCGGCTGCGGCGACCGACAGGGCGAGGACGAGAGCCGCCGCCGCCTGCACCTGAAGAAACCAGAAAAGCCGCCCGCTCGCTTTGTCGCCCCATTCGGCGCGCAACTGACGATAGCGCGGGTCGTCGCCGCCACGCGCCGTGCGCCAAACAATATGCAAGCCAAGACGAAGCGACCACAGGGCCGCCAGGCCCGCGACAAGCAGAGGCCGTAAGGCCCCGGGCGACGCAGGCACCCACGCGAGGACAATGCTTGCAAGTCCTGTCGCGAAGGTCCAGATCGCATCGATCCATCCCGAACGTCCCGTTCGCTCCGCGACCAACCAAGCGACGGCCATCGCTGCCGACAGAGAGATAAGGACGGTAAGCACTTCCAGCGCAAAACTCATTTGCCGGCCTTCATCCAGAAGCGTTACGGCAGCGGTTCAGAACCCGACAAGCGGACGTAGCCACCGGCCAAGCCGGCTGTGAAGCCGCGTATCTCCGTCGAGCGCTGCGAGACAGATGCATTCCATGTCTGGGCCAACAACAGGCTGGTGGTCGATGTCGTCGCCCGCCTCGTCGAAGTCTCCAGGGCCATAGGCGCCGCGATCGTCAAACAGCCACCCTTTCAGAATGAAGGTGAACTCCTCGCCCATATGCCCATGGGCCGGCAGTTGCAGGCCGGGCCGTCCTCGAAGAAGCATCACCCTCGCATCGGGACTTCCCGCAACGGTGATCCAACTCCATCGGAAGCCAGGTCCAAGCCATCGCCACGGGCCGATTCCGCAATCACGCAACGATTCGGGAAGCGCCATTCCGAGATCCGCTCGACGGGGCGGCCTCGCGACCGGCCCCAGAGACGTCGCCGTCCGTGCCTGATCGAGTTCTTCCAATGCTCGTCCGAGCGCATTGGCCCGCATCGGCTCCCGCGCCATGTCCTCAAGGAAGGCACCGCCAACTCGTGTAAATTTCGTGACTTGCGCGCGGCAAAGTGGGCAAACTTCGAGATGCGCGGCGACGACGAGCGATGGGCCGGCGCTGAGAGAGCTCGCGGCATAGCGCAGCAGGCTCTCGTCGCTCGGGTGACGCTCGAGCGTCATACCTGACCCTCCAGCAGGCCACGCAGGCGAGCGAGCGCGAGGCGCGTGCGTGACTTCACGGTGCCGAGAGGAATGCCGAGTTCCTGCGCGATCTCCGCATGAGGCTTCTCCGCAAAGAATGAGAGGCGAACGATCTGAGCCTGGCTTTCTGGCAGGGCAGCGATGGCCGTCCGCACCTGCTCGGCTGTTTCGGCGGCAATCGCGAATTCCTCGCTCGACCCGCAACCCTCCGTCTCATCGCTAACGTCGAAACGCGCCGTTGCGCCTCCTCGGTCGCGACGCAGGCGATCGATGCGCTTGTTGCGAGCAATGGTGAAAATCCATGTGGAGACTCCGGCCCGTTCACGGTCGAACCGGTCGGCCTTGCGCCACACGGTCAGCATGGTTTCCTGGGCCAGATCTTCCGAAAGACCGTCCGGGAGGCCGTAGCGCATCAAAAACCCCTTCACCCGCGGGGCGAAATGACCGAATAGCTCGGCGAAGGCGGCGCGGTCCCTATCCAGCGCAATACTTCTCAACAACCCAAAGCACTCCTCCTCGGAGGGAACGCGGTCGTTCCGATCCGCCTGTCTCAACGTGACAATCCGCGCCGTGCGCGGGGCAGCGTTCCCAAGCTTCTCCCCGGATGGAATCCCTGCAAGAGCCATGACCCTTTCTACGAGACGAAACTCTGACTGGATCACCTCGTATCGATTGAGAGTGATCCAAAGAACGACGGCCCGCGTATCTTATCCGGTTCTCGCGAGACCGGGAGCCGAGCCGTCCAACCGCGGAGGGGGTTTTGCAGAGCGGCGCGCAACTAGAATCGAGGAAGCCGGAGATCGCGGTCGTCGGAAGCGGGATATCAGGCCTTTCGGCAGCGTGGCTTCTGTCGAAGCGCCATCGTGTAACCCTCTATGAAGCCGCCCCGCGGCTCGGCGGGCATAGCAACACCGTGGACGTGGGCGGAGTCGCCGTCGACACCGGGTTCATCGTCTACAACGAAGCGACCTACCCTAATTTTTCGGCGCTGCTCGATCATCTGGAGGTAGAGAGCAAGCCCACAAACATGACCTTCGCCGTTTCGCTCGACGACGGTCGGCTCGAATATTCCGGCACGGGCCTGACAGGGCTTTTTGCGCAGCATCGAAACGTCGTGAGCCTGAGATTTTGGGGAATGTTGCGTGACCTCGTGCGCTTTTACCGGGAAGCTCCCAACGCCACCTGTGATCTGGGCGACACGTCGCTCGACGCCTATCTCGACGCGGCCGGCTATGGGGCGGCGTTTCGCGCAGATCATCTCTATCCGATGGCCGCCGCCATCTGGTCGACGCCGGCGGCGAAGATCGGGGACTATCCAGCCCAAGCCTTCATCCGCTTCTGCGAGAACCACGGTCTCCTTCAGCTGGTCAACCGTCCCATTTGGAGAACGTTGACGGACGGAAGCCGCGCCTATGTCGAGAAGCTGGCCAAAGCGATCCCGGAGATTCTCACGAGCGCGCCCATTTCATCCGTCCGACGTCATCCGGACTGCGTAGAGATTGTCTCTCATCGAAGAGAGGCCCGGCGTTTCGATCACATCGTCCTAGCGACACACGCCGATCAAGCGCTCGCGATGCTGGCCGACCCAACCGCCGAGGAGCAAAGGCTGCTTGGCGCTTTTGGCTATTGCACGAACAGCGTCGTGCTCCATTCGGACGCAACGCTGATGCCTCGTCGACGTCGCGTGTGGTCCAGCTGGAACTATCTGTCGAGCGATCGTGGGAACAGCAGGCGGTTGTCCGTCAGCTACTGGATGAACCCTCTTCAAGGTTTGCCAAACACGAAGCCGATGTTTTTAACTCTGAATGCGCACCGGCCCGTTCGTGAGGATTCGATCCTCTATGCGACCGACTATACGCACCCCATCTTCAACGCGCGCGCCATGAACGCACAACGGAATCTTTGGTCGCTTCAGGGCGAACGGAACACATGGTTCTGCGGCGCCTATTTCGGGGCTGGTTTTCATGAAGACGGACTGCAGGCGGGCCTCGCGGTCGCCGAGGCCCTTAACGGCGCTCGAAGGCCCTGGGTCGTCGCGAACGAGTCGGGCCGCATTGCCATAGACGAGCACACAGTCAGTAATGCTCCGGCGACCGCCTCCCTCGAGGTCGCTTGATGACGTTTTTGCACTCCGCGCTCTTCGCTGGTCAGGTCGTGCACCAGCGAACACGGCCCAAGCGGCATCGGCTTCGATACAGCGTCCTTTATCTGGCTCTCGATCTGGAAGAGGCGCCTACCGTCGGTGCAACTTTGCGATTGTTCTCGGTCAATCGATTCAATGTCTTCAGCTTCCATGACCGCGATCACGGCGACGGGTCGAGTCTGCCTGTTCTAGAGCAGATTCGCGCGAAACTGCGCGCTGCGAAGCTCGACACGGGCGGCGCAATTGTCCTCATGACGATGCCGCGCATGTTGGGGTACGCCTTCAATCCGTTGAGCCTTTATTTTTGCTATCGCAAGGACGGAGCGTTGGCGGCGATTCTCTACGAGGTGAACAACACCTTCGGACAACGACACACCTATCTCATCCCGGCAAACCCTGACGCAGATGGGCTTGTGCGCCAGGAAAGCGCCAAATCGCTCTACGTGTCGCCGTTCCTCGATACGGACATGAGCTATGCGTTTGTGGCGGCGCCGCCAAAGGAACGTGTCGCGATCTCGATAACGGCTCGGGACAAGGAAGGGCCAGTCCTCATCGCGAGACTGTCAGGCGATCGCATTCCCCTCGCGGACACGACGCTGCTCCGCGCTCTGTTTGCCTATCCATTTCTCACCCTGAAAGTCGTTGCGGCAATCCACTGGGAGGCGCTTCGGCTCTGGCTCAAGGGCGTTCGTCCTACTGAGCGGCCAACGCAACTCACTGGCCGAACGACGCCAGGGCGTTCGTCGCAGTCCGGCGCGCTCCTGGCCGAGGATGTGACCGATGTCGTCTCCTGATCGGACCGTCAGCGCGGTCAGGAGTAACGGCAGCCCCTTGCTTGAAGCTAAGGTTCGGCGCTTCCTCGCCCGCATTGGCGCCGGCGACTTGACAATACAGCTTCCTTCCGGCGCCCGATTGGCCCACAAGGGCGCTCGTCCGGGTCCGCAGGCGTTCCTCACAATCCATCGCTGGCGAGCGATCTGGCGGCTGATCCTGCGGGGCGATGTCGGTTTCGCGGAGAGCTACATTTCAGGCGACTGGTCGAGCCGTGATCTGCCCGCATTGATCGAACTCGCCGCGAGGAATATCGAACCATTAGAAGCGAAGATCAATGGGAGTTTCGCTTCGCGTCTGATTGCCCGCTTGCGTCATTTCGCGCACGCCAATACGCGAACCGGCAGTCGCAAGAACATTGCGTTTCACTACGATCTCGGCAATTCCTTCTACGAATGCTGGCTCGAGCCGACCATGACCTATTCGTCCGCCCTTTATGCAGGACCTTTCGAAACGCTCGAAGACGCACAAGCCAGGAAAATAAGGCGCATCGCCGAGATTCTGGACATCAACGGTGACAGCGAGATCCTCGAGATTGGATGCGGTTGGGGCGCACTCGCGATCGCTCTCGCCGAGCAATGCCGAAGCGTGAAGGGCGTGACGTTGTCAGCCGAGCAACTCGCTTTTGCGAAAAGTCGGATCTGCGAGAATGGTCTTGAGGATAAGGTCACGCTCGAGCTCCGCGACTACCGCGATGTTGTCGGCTCCTTTGATCGTATCGTATCGATCGAAATGGTCGAAGCGGTCGGTGAGGCATTCTGGCCCGCCTATTTTCAGGCGCTCCACGATCGCCTACGTCCCGGCGGAACCGTGGTGCTGCAGGCCATCACGATCGATGAACGCCGCTTCAACTCATATCGCCAGTTTCCGGACTTCATCCAGCGGCACGTTTTTCCGGGGGGCATGCTCCCAACCAGAAGCGCTATCCTGCGGGAGGCGGAAAAAGTTGGGCTTGCGTTTTCATTCTCCGAGCGTTTCGGCGAAAGTTACGCGCGAACGCTTTCGGAGTGGCGGCGGCGTTTCCTGGCTTCGCGGAAAACGGTTGAAGCCATGGGCTTTTCTGAAGAGTTCCAGCGGATGTGGGACTACTACCTGAGCTATTCGGAAGGCGCTTTTCGAGCGGGTGTTATCGACGTCGGATTTTATGGATTCCGGCGCTCCGCCGCACAATGATCCTGCGACATCCTTCGAGCAAGGGTTCGCGTCGCGCAGGCGTTGGGCTTGTCCATGAGGCGCGCCAGCATTGCGGGCTGGCGCGTTTTCTGCGGGTGATCGGCGCTAGCGGATTTGGCGTGCGCCGGCCAGACCGCGGTAACGTTTCATAAAATCCGCTCAGCCGCTTCGGTCGTGGTTTGCGGCCGAAAGTTCGAGAGCGTCATGCCGACAGGTCGACCGCCTTTCGCCTATTAGACCCTCTCCCAGCACGAGTGACCAGATCTTCCGATTTTGCTGACGCGGCGACGTCGCCATCGACCCATTTGTCGTCTCCGGCTCGACCTCGATCGCCGCCAAAAAAGCCAAGCCTGTTTGTCGCGGAGTCGAGCTGGACCCGCTCTGTGCCGACCTGGGCATCCACCGCTGCGAGGCGGCAGCACGAAAACTGTGAGTTCTTACCGAGACGGGCGAGACCATTGAGACGCTCGGGTGCCACGAGGGCACCCAGTTGGGAGGGCCGAGCCAAGTCGTCGCGGTGGGTCGTTTGAAGGGCCCTCAGGCGGTGGACCAATCAAACTCATGGGAACTCGAGGCGTTCAGGTGCGTTTACACATGCGCTGATAGTCTAAAACGTTTGACACCGTCGTCTAAACACAGAGCGTTGTCGGGAGCTGCGATGCGGACTATTAAAGCTTGTGCTTCCGTGATCGCGGCAGTTTTGATGGTCTGCTCGACGGCCGCAATTTCCCGAGCGGCCGATGCATCTGGCGCATCCGATCCCGCTCTTGTTGAACGAGGCGCCTATCTCGCGCGGGCCGGAGATTGCGAAGCCTGTCACACCAGTCCGGTAGGTGCGCCCCTACGCCGGAGGCGCAGCGATTACTTCGCCGTTCGGTCCTCTCTACGCGCCGAACCTTACGCCCGACCCCGTTCACGGGATTGGCGAGTGGTCGGACGACGACTTCTACCGCGCGATGCACGAGGGTGTCGGCCGCCAAGGCCAACATCTCTATCCGGCGTTCCCGTATCAATGGTTCACCAAGGTGACGCGGGATGACGTGCTGGCGATTCGGGCCTTCCTGAAAACAGTCGCGCCGTCGAGCGAACAGTCGAAGGCCAATCGGCTGATGTTTCCTTTCGACGTTCGCGCCGGCCTCGGACCTTGGAACGCTCTGTATTTCCACGGCGGCGCGTTTCAACCCAACCCAGCTAAGTCGGAGGCTTGGAATCGCGGCGCTTATCTCGTCGAAGGCCTAGGCCATTGCAGTGATTGCCACACGCCCAAGGGACTCGCGATGGAGCCTCAAAACTCCAAGGCCTTCTCGGGCGGCTCGATCGACAACTGGTATGCGCCCAACATAACCTCCGACCCGGAGCAAGGAATCGGACTCTGGTCGGAAGAGGAGCTGGTCCAATATTTCAAGACCGGCGCGACGCGGGGAAAAGGCGTCGTCGTGGGACCAATGGCGCAGGTGGTTCACGACAGCCTGGCCCACCTTTCCGACAGCGACCTTCAGGCGATCGCCGCCTACGTCAAATCCATCCGGCCCCTCGCCAGCTATAAGCCCGACCGTCCGTCCGGCGAAGTCGGGCCTCATGCCTCGGGTGAGAACGTCTATGTCGAGCATTGCAGCTTCTGCCACCAGTTGGACGGCCGGGGCAGGCCGGGCGCAGTGCCGGCGCTCGCGGGCAATGGCGCCGTCCAGGCCAAGGGGCCGGAGGACGTCATCCGCGTCATCCTCGGCGGCAATCTTGCGACAGGGACCTTCGCCCCGATGCCGCCGGTCGGAGCAGGGATGACCGACCAGGAGATCGCCGACGTCACCGACTACGTCCGCACCGCGTGGTCCAACGGCGCCCCGATTATCCACAAGACCGGCCTCGTGGCGGACATCCGCGCAAAAACGGTCAGCGGGCTCGCGGGACCCGGCGCTCGGGAAGACAACAACGACCCTTGCATGATCGGACAAAATTCGACGCCGGTTCCATCGATCGACGACCCGCAGATCAACAAGACCCTCGCCGACATGAGTCCCGAGTCGATGGTGTCGACGATCCCGGCGCTGATCACCCGCGTGAAGGAACTGTCTCCGGACAAACCGCAGGCGGACATCATCAACGGCCTGATGCTCGCCTATTGCCGAATCGAAGCCCCTACGCCTGACTTTCTCAAGCCTGATGGGCGGGACCAGCTCAATCGGTTCGGACAGCTGGTTTACAGCGAACTCACCTCGAAGGGGCGCGAGTGAGGCATGGCGGCCGATGAGGAGAACGCGCCGTCAGGATCGTTCGATGAGTCCAAGCATCTGGACCCAGCGGAAAAGGACCAGGCGGCCAGACATTCCGCGCCCCCAGCTGTCGTCATTCACGAGATCCTCCGGAAGGAGGGCGAAGCCGAACTCGGTCGGTGCCCGGGCGCCGTCTTTTGGTCGGGCCTCGCCGCCGGGTTGTCCATGGGTTTTTCGTTTCTCGCGCTGGCGCTCATCCAGAGCAACCTTCCGGAGGGACCTGCGCGCCATCTGATCGGCAGCGTCGGCTATTCGCTAGGCTTCATTATTGTCGTTCTTGGACGGCAGGAGCTCTTCACGGAGAGCACGCTGACTGCGGGGCTCCCTTTGCTCGTTCGGCGCGACTGCGGAACCTGGTTGTCTCTACTCAGGTTCTGGGCCGTCGTTCTCGCCGCCAATCTCCTGGGCACGCTGATTTTCGCGTCTCTCCTAACGATCAACGGCCTCTTTAACGACGACGTGCGGTCCGCGTTACAGGAGACTAGCCGGCAGGCCGTCAGCGGGCCGTTCTGGCCGACTGCAATCAAGGCCATTTTCGCCGGCTGGCTGATCGCCCTCATGATCTGGCTGCTCCCAAGCGCCCGGTCCGGGCGCCTCCTGGTGATCATGCTGTTGACCTATGTAGTCGCGATCGGCCGATTCTCCCATGTGATCGCCGGGTCGGTAGAGGCGTTCTATGCAATTTTGGTAGGCCAGGCGTCAGTTTATGAATACGTGATGGGGTTTTTCGTGCCGACGATCCTCGGGAACACGATCGGTGGCGTGGCGCTGGTGGCGCTCCTCAACCACGCCCCGCTTGTATCCGAATTGCAGAATTGAGGAGGCGCAAGTGGGCTGGGGGGCGAGGCGCTGCGCGCGTCATTTAGTCTATGCTGAACTGCCTTGCAGATAAGCAAAGCATGCCAGACCTTCAGGCCCACGTATCGCAGCTAGACTGACCCACAGATCCAACATTGAGCCTTGGCCGGCAAGAGGCGATGCCGGCTCCCCCGGGCCGTTATTCGCCCCCGGCTGGGCGCGTAATCATATTAGCGCCGGCTCAGAACCACAAAGGCCAGAGCAGGAGCGGCAATGATCCACAATGCTAACATCAGGCCCATGTATCTCTCCCACTTCTGGCGCGTAAGTCTTCGCGCATCAAGTTCTAAACGCGCCGTTCGCCATTATGATCCGGCGCGGACTCAACCCCCATCGCAATTTTTCAACCGACGGCGCCCGCTGCATTCATACCGCGACCGCGACTAGCCAACGCGCTTGAACTGCGCCTTCGGGATAACGTCGCCGTTGACGGGATCGTGGACGGACGCGGCCTCAGTTCTTAACTCGTTAACCGTCAGCAAAGCGATCTTACTCACTCGCTCTATGCCGTCCCAAGCGGGAAACGAGCACCGATCGATCTTGAGTTTGATCGTCATCGTCGCCTCATCGACCGTGTACGTGCCAAAGTAGGCGAGAGACTGACCGACCGGCGTGCGTGGGGTCTTCGAGGCCGCTTTGTCACGATTTGACGAGATGATCTGCGTCGAGAATTGGCCGCCGGATGTGTACACAGCGAGGCCCTGGACGCCTTCGCCCCAGACGTAATATTGCGAACCGTCTTTGCCCTTGTCGTAAATGTCGACAAGACCCCATGTGCCGACCAGCCTGTCTTGTAGCGACTTCGCCTGCGCTTGGCTTTGAGCAGGCAGGGCCAGAAACACGGCCGCCGTCGTTGTCCCCAACAGAACGTCGCGTCGATCCATTCTGCCCTCCTCTTTGTCTGGCGGGCCGATCGCCTCATCGACCTTAGGCTATGGCTCCGTACCGGGCGCGTCATGTCAATGGCGTATGCGGACCACTCGTTAGAGACGCTGACCCGCCCCCTTCTCCGAAACTGCGAGGCCCGTCAGCCGGGGACGCAGCCGGTGGCTTTAAGTCACGAACGATGTGGACATTGTGTATTTACCTTTGCGGCCGTGCGCTACTGGTGTCAAACTCTGCTTCGACCCCGCTTACGTCAAGATGACGTAACTGGATCAGGCCTGCTTCGTTGGTTTTTCCCGATGTCCGCGGGTCCGCGTGAGGCGCGGCCGCCAGACGCCAAGCACGACATTCGCGGTCGAGACCGCGAGAAGAACCCACAATGCACTCTGCTCTCCAAACGACCCTGTGATCGTCTCGGCGTCCAACTGGCCTGCAAGCGCGCCGGCGGTTCGCTTGGCTTCCTCCTGAATCGAGCCCAGAACCTGGAAGCTACCCGCGAAGACCAGAATCCCTGTTGCGAGCTTTACCCAGGCCCAGCCGGCGTCGTGGAATGCACGGTTCACGGCAATCGCCAACATGCCCGCGACAAGAGTGAGCGCGAACGAAGGAAAAAAAATCCAAGTCGCAATGTCGGCGATCGCGCCGCGGATCAAGGCGTAGCCAGCTAGGGATGTCGATGGCGGCGAAAAGCTCATGAGGACGAGCAGGGACGCGATAGACCCCATGAGCCCGGTGGCTCCGATCGTGTGGAGAAATTTGATAAGCCTTCGCAAGGCGTCTCGAAGATCGCTTCCTCGATATGTCAAAGCTATCGCGGTTTTCAGAACGGAGGTAGCGGAATCGTCGCGGCCTCGCACCAGCCCGGCCTCGCGCGCCTATTTTCTCTGAGACTGCGCCGACACCGGGTCCCGTCGGCGTCCGTGAATTTACCGGGCCGCCGAGCCGGCACCGCAAGTCTGGGCAAGGCGCTGCAAGATTTGACAGCGTGTGCAGCGAGCCGAATAGAGTCGCGCCATGACCGCCCAAACTTTTACACTCGGCACGCGGGGCTCGCCGTTGGCGGTCGCGCAGGCCGAGGAAACTTGCCATCGTCTCGCGCAGGCGCTGGGCTGGGAGCCCGTGCGCGTCGCGCTAAAAATCATCCGCACCACGGGCGACTTGATCCAGGACCGGGCGCTGGCGGATGTGGGAGGCAAGGGCCTTTTCACCAAGGAGATCGACGTGGCCCTTCTTGCGGGCGAGATCGACGCTGCCGTTCATTCGGCGAAGGACTTGCCATCGCTGATGCCCGAAGGCGTTGCGATCGCGGGCTTTCTGCCACGCGAGGACCCGCGAGACGCGCTGATTTCCGCCTTTGCCGACACAGTCGAGGGCCTGCCTGAGGGGGCGACTTTCGGAGCCGCTTCGCTCCGCCGGCAGGGTCAGCTTCTTCGCCTGCGTCCCGACCTGAGGCCGGAGCTTCTTCGGGGAAATGTCGAAACGCGGTTGCGCAAGGCGGAATCGGGCGCCGTCGGCGCGACGCTGCTCGCCATGGCGGGGCTAAAGCGGCTCGGTCTCGTTCACCGGGCTCGGGGGCCGCTCGACCTCGAGGCTTTCCTTCCCGCCCCCGGCCAGGGAGCGATCGCGCTGACCGCCCGGACTGGGGACGGCGCAGCGCTCGATGCGCTCGGCGCCATCGCCCATTCCGAGACCGGATGGGCCCTCGCCGCCGAACGCGCGTACCTCGCCGAGCTGGAAGGCTCCTGCCGCACGCCAATCGCCGGCCATGCTCGAATCGAGAACGGTCGGCTCCTGTTCCGGGGCGAGGTGCTGCGGACCGACGGGTCCGAAAGCTTCCCCATTGCTGCCGACGGGGCGCCCGCCGACGCCGAGGCGCTGGGCCGACAAGCGGGACGCGAACTCGCCGCGCGCTTGCCTGCGGGCGTGCTGGTGCACGGCTAGGCGCGTGCGCGCCATGCCGCTCCGGTCGACGCGCCCTTTCGGGTCAGCGACGCCCGGTTCCGCCTGGCCAAGAGCGCTTTGGCGCGCAGCCGGGGCATCGGCTTCGCGTCAATAAACGCTAATAAGCGCCAGTAAGCGCTAATAAACGCCAGTAAAAATGCTAGCGTTTATTTTTTTGAATCAAGCCTTTTCAATGGGTTACAAGCGTTTGGAACAAAAAATCTCTCTCCTGCCGCGGCTCCTCAAAAGTTCCAATCGGACGCCGGCGTTCCTCACTGCGCCCGTGGCCCAGGTTCGATTCCGGCGAAGGAATTCTTATAGCACGGATTTAGGTTTTAGAAAATAGATTGCTTCTTCTTTCTGTTTACCCCACACCATACCTAGTTAGCGATTATGGCTGGTCGCGCTACATCGCCCTGCCTTTCGGTCATTAGTCATGGCGGGCTGGACCGGCCATCTACGGGAATGCCGAACTATTCGATCAAGGCTTTGAGAGGGTCTTTAGCTGAGAAGGGCCCCAAAGCACCGCGACTCGCGTGGATTGCCGGGTCAAGGCCGGCCATGACAGAAGAGGCCTTCGCCAATTCTGAGTGTGTTGGCCGGCGAGCAAACCACAGCAGCCACGGCGACAAGGTTCTATCCGCCAAAGTCGGAACTATCTCGGCTATAATCAATCGTCAGCCGGCTCTTTCGCGAAAACACCAGCCATCACTGGAAGTCTTGACGCTCAATCATGACCACGGCACGAGAAGGAAGAGTTGGCGGGATTCGGGGGCCCGACGACATCGGCGTGCCGAGTGAGGTTGGCTATGGGGCAGGATCCCGTCAAATATGCTTTAGGGATAGGTGGCTTCGGCCTGTTGACCACGCTCGCCTGCGGGCTTTACATCGCCTTGATCAATGGAGGCTCTCGAAATCTAGGACTCGCGCTTGGCGCAGTGGCGGGCTCGTGCCTGCTCTTGGTATTGCAAATCTCGTTCGAACTGAAAGGCACCACAGCTTCACAGGACTTTGTAGTCGAATTTGTCGTTGACTATCAGCAGAAAAACGTTCGCAGCTCGCGGGCGTTCGACCAATCAATAGCTGCAGCTTCGAGCTACCGGAACGTTTTCGTCGAAGCTGAAGCGAGCAAGACAGTCGCGGCGGCTGCACTTGTGCTGACCAATGCCGACGCTCCGAAAATCACTCGCGACCTCGGCATCGTTTCAATTATTTCATACTTGCTGGAGGAGCAATTCGACTGGCAACTCGACCAAAGGTCTTTCAAGACGAGTACGGGCACAGTCAGCCAAGGCATGGGAGTCAGCACACCGAAAGAATGCACCTTGATTAATATTACCGCTATACAAGAAAAGCTGCAAGCGGCAGGCAACATGTTCGCGAGCGTTCAGATGGGAATACCGGGAATGCGGCTTTGTCTCCCACCAAGCGCGGTGTTAGACATAACACAGAACTCCGTAGCAATTCGAAGCTTTGTGTGCAGCGTCATTTTGACGCTCCAAGAACCGTTCTCGAGCATGACGTCAATGGACCCTCATAAGCTCGCCGTAGCAAAGGCAACTGGGCAACCGATCAAAACCGCGGACCCAATCCTTCCCAACGGATCGCCCCGGTATGCAATCGTAGACATTGCAGCACGTGCGACCGTCGAGTTTGCAGCGCTCCGAGCGCAGGATCGGGATTTGGCAAAGTATCAGAAGTGGGCGAATCGCCTTGTGGACGGAGTGAAGGCGCGATTCGTGGTGCTAGAGCATTTTCCGTTCACGTTGCATCGTATCCAGCGGCGGCGAGGTAGTTGGCGCATTCTTGCGGAGTCAAGCGGCGAAGGGCGTCGGCGATGGCTTGCCAGAGGTCTGGGATTGTACGGGCGGCGGCGGCGCGCAAGAGAGCCTTGAGTTTGGCGAAGGCCATTTCG
>Ga0209006_10001349_pt1 | contig 22287 bp, 22 predicted proteins | sample JacPin_JW_Ref_O2_FD_188567 | JGI IMG/M metagenome (GOLD analysis project Ga0209006, IMG submission 188567) | Forest soil microbial communities from Algoma, Ontario, Canada - Jack Pine, Ontario site 1_JW_Ref_O2 (SPAdes) (version 2) | ecosystem: Environmental > Terrestrial > Soil > Boreal... | reverse complement strand
TTCGAACTCACGCAGAAAAGCCGCATAGCGGTCCGACCCGAACGGATGGGAATCGCCAAAGCTATAACGCGCGAGGCGCTCCCCCAATACCACCGCCACCGCTGCGCCCACGATTCCTCCTCAGCGACCGCCAAAGCCTAGCACACGAGCCTTGCGCGGCCATCGCCAAGGCCGCGCGACTCGCCCATAATGCGCGGCTCTCTTTTTCCCAAGCTGCATGCGAGCGTCTGCGTGGCCCAATACATTTTCACGATGAACCGCGTCTCGAAGGTGGTGCCGCCGAAGCGCGTCATCCTGCGCGACATCAGCCTGTCGTTTTTCCCAGGAGCAAAAATCGGTGTGCTCGGCCTCAATGGCTCGGGCAAGTCGACGCTGTTGCGCATCATGGGTGGCCTCGATACGAGCTTCGACGGGGAAGCGCGACCGCAAAGCGGTATCCGCGTCGGCTTTCTGCCCCAGGAACCGGAGCTCGATGCATCGAAGGACGTACGCGCCACGGTCATGGAAGGCGTCGGCAACGTGTTTGGCCTCGTCGAGCGCTTCAACGCGGTGAGCGACAAGTTCGCGCAGCCGATGGCGGATGAGGAAATGAACGCGCTGCTTGAGGAACAAGCGAAGCTGCAGGACGCCATCGACGCCGCGGGCGGCTGGGAGCTGGAACGCAAGCTCGAGATCGCAGCGGACGCGCTGCGGCTGCCGCCGTGGGAGACCAAGATCGCCACGCTCTCGGGTGGCGAGAAGCGCCGCGTGGCGTTGTGCCGCCTGTTGCTGTCGGCTCCGGACATGCTGCTCCTCGATGAGCCCACCAATCATCTGGATGCCGAATCCATCGCATGGCTCGAGCGCTATCTCGAGGAATATCCGAGCACGGTCATCGCCGTCACGCACGATCGCTACTTTCTCGACAACGTCGCCGAGTGGATTCTCGAACTCGACCGCGGACACGGCATCCCCTGGCAGGGCAACTATTCCTCGTGGCTCGAACAGAAGGAGCGGCGCCTCGCGCTCGAGGAACGCGAAAACCAGACTTTGCGCAAAACGCTGGAACGCGAGCTCGAGTGGGTGCGGCAGAACCCCAAAGCGCGCCAGGCAAAGAGCAAGGCGCGCCTGCAGCGTTACGAGGAGCTCGCCTCCAAAGAGTTTCAGGCGCGCAACGAAACCAACGAGATCTACATTCCCCCTGGCGAGCGCCTCGGCGACCTCGTCATCGAGGTGAAGAAACTGCGCAAGGGTTACGGCGATCGATTGTTGATTGACGATGCCTCCTTCAACCTGCCGCGCGGCGGTATCGTCGGAATCATCGGCCCGAACGGCGCCGGCAAGACGACGCTGTTTCGCATGCTGACAGGCGTGGAAGCACCCGACGCCGGAGAGATCCGCGTGGGCCCGACGGTCAAATTGGCCTACGTCGACCAGTCACGCCAGACCCTCGATGCGAAGAAAACTGTCTGGGAGGAGATCTCCGGGGGCCTCGACATGATCAAGGTAGGCAACTATGAGACCCCGTCGCGCGGCTACGTCGGACGCTTCAATTTCAAAGGAGCGCAGCAGCAGCAGCACATCGGCGAGCTCTCCGGTGGTGAAAGAAACCGCGTGCACCTCGCCAAGGTGGTGAAATCCGGCGGCAATGTGCTACTGCTTGATGAGCCGACCAATGATCTTGATATCGAAACCCTGCGCGCGCTCGAGGAGGCGTTATTGAGCTTTCCCGGCTGCGCGGTGGTGATCTCCCATGATCGCTGGTTTCTGGATCGCATCGCGACCCACATCCTCGCGTTCGAGAATAACTCCGAAGTGGTCTGGTTCGAAGGCAACTATCAGGAATACGTCGAGGATTTCAAACGCAGGAAGGGCGAGGAAGCGGCGCACCCACATCGTGTCAGATACCGGCCGCTCGCGCGCCAATAGCGGGCAATGAGTTCCAAGGAGTCCAACGGTACGAGCCTGCGCTGGATCGGACCACTCGCCTCGCTCCTCGTATTCACAGTGGTTGCGCTCGTTCTACGACGCGAGCTTGCGCACCTGCACACCCGCGAGATTCTCGAGGAGCTGCGCCAGACGCCGCGTCTGCATGTCGTCATCGCCTTCGGTTTTACGGCGGCGAGCTATTGGCTGCTCGGCTTTTATGACTTCCTCGGCCTGCGTTACATCGGCAAGGCTGTGGCCTATCCGCGCGTGCTCATGACGTCGTTCATCGCGAACGCCTTTGGGCACAACCTCGGGCTTGCGGCTTTTACGGGCGGCGCGGTGCGCTTTCGCATGTATGCCTCCGCCGGTTTGACGGCGATCGATGTCGCAACCGTGCAGGGCTTCTGCAGCCTGACCATCGGCATCGCCCTTGCGACCCTCGGCGGCCTGTCGCTCACGCTCGAACCCACCCACACCGCTGCGGTGCTGCATCTGCACCCGCGCTGGGCGATGCTGGTCGGGATCATGCTGCTTTCGGGCGTCGGTGCCTACGCGACATGGTGCATCCTCGGCCGCACGCCCATTGAGATTCGCGGCTGGGCGCTGCGCGCCCCGCGGCCCACCCTCGGTTTCGCGCAGATCATTCTTGGGATGTGTGATTTGAGTTGTTCGACGGCCGTGTTGTGGTGGCTCCTGCCGCCGCAGGCGGATATGGGCTTCCTGACATTCGTCGGTGCCTACGCCGCAGCCGTGACCGCCGGGATCGTCAGCCACGTGCCCGGCGGCTTGGGTGTATTCGAGACGGTGATCGTGTTCGCGCTGCCCGACGTCCCGGTAAGCTCGCTCCTAGGCTCGATGCTCATTTACCGAGCCGTCTACTATTTGGCGCCGCTCATGGTCGCGACGCTGCTCTTCGGCATAAAGGAGTTGAGCGCCCAGCGCGGGCCGCTCGCGCGAGCTCACGCGCTCGCCTCGTTGTACATCGCACCGGTCGTGCCGCAGGTGGCCGGCACATTAACCTTCCTCGCGGGCTTCATTCTGCTCGTATCCGGTGCGACGCCCGGCATGGATGCGCGCCTCACGGTACTGCGCAATATCGTGCCGCTCGCAATCCTTGAGCTTTCGCATCTTGCCGGCAGCGTCATCGGCTTGGGGCTGCTCGTGCTGTCGCGCGCGCTTTTTCGGCGCGTGCACGCCGCCTATCACATCTCATTTTGGCTGCTCACGGCAGGTATTGCCGCCTCGCTTCTGAAAGGCCTCGACTTTGAGGAAGCAACCGTGCTTGCGCTCGTCCTCGCCGTGCTGGTGCTCGGGCGTCGTGCCTTCTATAGGCCGACGTCCATTCTGGACGAACGCTTCACACCCATCTGGGCGGTCAGTATTGCCGGGGTCATCGCCACCGCCATCTGGCTTTCGTTCCTGGCATTCCGCCACATCGAGTTCTCTAATGACCTGTGGTGGACCTTTGCCATGGACGCGAACGCTCCGCGCATCCTGCGCGCAACATTTCTCGTGGTCGTGCTCGCGACCGCCTATCTGCTCCTGAACGTGTTGCAGCCGGCGCGGCCTGAGCCCGGCGTTGCAGATGCCAAGGATCTGGAGCATGCGCGCCGCATCATCGCCAGTTCAGATCTCACCGTGGCCAATGCAGCGCTGAGCGGCGATAAGCGCCTGCTCTTCAGCGATGCCGGCGATGCCTTCATCATGTACCAAGTGGCGGGCCGCAGCTGGATTGCGCTCGGCGACCCGATCGGCCCGGCGGCGCGGGCGGAGGATCTGGTGTGGCGCTTTCGCGAGCTATCCGATCATCACGGCGGCCGCACCGTGTTTTATCAGGCGAGCGCCGATTGCCTGCCGCTGTATATCGATCTAGGACTTGCCGCACTCAAAATCGGTGAGGAAGCCCGTGTGCTACTGCCGGATTTCTCCCTGGAGGGCGCGGCGCGAGCTGACCTGCGCCAAGCCTGGCGGCGCGCGGAACGCGACGGAGCAAGCTTTGAGGTCATCCCGCCCGAGCGCATCGGCGAAGTCATGCCAGATCTGCGCCGCATCTCCGATTCGTGGCTGACGCGCAAGTCGGTCGCTGAAAAGCGCTTTTCGGTAGGAGCGTTCTCCGAAGCATATATGAGCAACTTCGCAACCGTCCTCGTACGCTCGGACGGCAACATTTCGGCGTTTGCCAATCTGTGGAACACTGATTCGAAGGAGGAACTGTCCGTCGACCTCATGCGCTTTGGTCCGGATGCGCCGCGCGGCGCCATGGACTATATGTTCATCGAACTCATGCTCTGGGGCCGGACACAGGGCTACCGGTGGTTCAACTTAGGGATGGCGCCGCTTGCCGGCCTTGAGAACCATCCGCTCGCCCCCGCCTGGCATCGCGTAGGCAATTTCGTGTTTCGACAGGGCGAGCATTTTTACAACTTTGACGGACTGCGACGCTACAAGGCGAAGTTCGACCCCGCGTGGGTGCCGAAGTATCTGGTCGCGCCCGGTGGCATCGCTCTGCCGCGGATTCTGATTGATGTGTCGGTCCTGATCTCCGGCGGCATGAAGGAGCTTTTTGCCCGATGAACTCGACGCGCTCATGCGCCGTCGTATTTGGGCTCCTGGGCGCGTTCGCGCAGGCGTGTGCGAGCGGCGCTGAGCTTCCGGTTCCCGCCGCGCTGCGCGTCGCGCCTTTTGGCACTGTCATGGTCTACAGGCCCGCGCAAGCTGAGCCTGCGAGTGTTGCATTGTTTGTGTCCGGAGATGGCGGCTGGAACCTGGGCGTCATCAACATGGCCCGCGCTCTGGCAGGCACCGGAGCACTTGTCGTCGGCATCGACGTGCGCACCTTCCTGACGGCGATGGCGCGCTCGAAGGCCGCCTGTCAGCCGCTTGCCGTCGACTTCGAGCTCTTGAGCCATCAAATACAAAAGCAGGCCGGATTGAAGGAGTATCACGTCCCTGTGCTGGTCGGATATTCCTCCGGTGCCACCGTTGTGTACGCCACTTTGACGCAGGCGCCGATGGGGACTTTTGCCGGTGCCATCAGCATGGGCTTCTGCGCGGATCAAGACTTTGGCGGCGCGACGTTGTGCCCCGCGGCGCAACTGCACTACACGCGCGGCAAGAAGGGCGAACTCGTCTTCGAGCCGGCGCCGCACCTCGAGCATCCATGGATCGCCTTGCAGGGCCAGGAGGACGCGGTCTGCTCAGCACAGACGGTCGATCAATTCGTCGCACGCACCGGGGGAGGCGCCGTCGTGCGCCTGCCTCATGTCGGTCATGGATTTTCCGTCGAGCGCAATTGGCTGCCGCAGCTGCTCGCCGCCTACTCGAGCATCGCCACACGACCGGAGCCCACGGCGGCGCAAGCGCCGGAGATTGAAGACCTGCCGGTCACGACGGTGCTCGCGAACGCCCGCGAAACGGATACGCTCGCGCTTCTGCTGACCGGTGACGGCGGATGGGCGGGGCTCGACCGCGAACTTGCCGCGCGCCTTGCCGAGCGCGGTGTCTCAACTGTCGGTTTCAATTCGTTACGCTATTTCTGGCACCTGCGTACGCCTGAAGAGGCGGCGCGCGATGTCACGCGCGTACTTGAGCATTTTCTGACGGATTGGAAGAAGGCGCGCTTCATTCTCATTGGCTACTCTTTCGGAGCTGACGTTGCGCCGTTCGTCGTCAACCGCCTGCCCGCGCCGCTGCGCCAGCGCTTGGCCGCCGTGAGCCTGCTTGGCATCGAGTCGGACGCGGATTTTGAAGTGAGCGTCGCCGACTGGATCCCCGGCGCGGCCTCGAGCGGCCGCATCGTACGGCCTGAACTGGCCGCCATCGAAGCACCGGTGCTGTGCATCTACGGCGAGGGCGAAAGCACCACGATCTGCCCCGGCGGCGTGAGCGGGCACGTGCACGGCGAGCGCATCGGCAACGGCCACCATTTTGGCGGCGACTACGACGTGATTGCGGACCACATACTCGCATTTGCAGGCATTATGTCGCACCATGATTGATGCCCGGATGACAACGTGCGGATGCGCTAGAATTCAAGCCGTAGCGCGCAAACCAATAACGATACGCGGCGCAACGCGACCATGTCGGTATACATAGATGCAGGGAGCCGAATCGTGCATGACCAGGAAAAGAGCCTGGCCCTGGTCTGCCCGCACTGCCTGATCACCGCGCATATCACCCCCGCCGCCGTACCAAGATTTGAAGACCTGCAGGCGCAAAAGCCGCAGTACGTCGGACTCGTGTATCGCTGCGATGCGTGCCTCGCCCCGATATTCCTGCGCTTTACCGCGCGCATGTACGCGGAAAATCGCGTGGAACTCGTTCCGCAGTTCAATGAGGTCGAACGGCCGCGTGAAACCTTCGCTTTCATGCATTTGCCGGAAGAGGTAGAGCTGTTCTTCAAAGAGGCGCTCACCTGCTATTCGAGCGGCGCATTCAATGCATTTGCATCAATGTGCCGCCGCACCGCGCAGGCGGTGTTCGCCGACCTCGGCGAGACCGGCAGGTTGCGGCTCTATGATGAGCTCAATGATGTGCGCGCGATGGCCGAGCTTGACGTCGAGACGTTCACGCGCATCAAGAGCGTGCTGTTCGGCAATGACTCCGATCCGCGTCCCAGCGCACCGTTGCTCGAAAGCTACGCCGCAGGCGTACTGCTCGAGATCGTGAAAGACCTGCTCTACGAGGCCTACGTGCGCAAGGGCAAGCTGCAGCAGGCGATGATGGTGCGGCGCTTTTTCGTCGATGAGAAGGCGAACCGTGTCATGCCGCTCGTCAGCACGACCGTCAGCGGCGGCGTGAAGTAACCCTGTCCTTCGGGGCGCCTTAAGTCCTGCGCACGCGCGCCGTTACCGGAGCCATGAGCGCATACTCACGGTCAACGCTCGCCGAGTACCACAGCGTCGCCACTCATGGCGGCGTCGCGGCGGCCGACCCGCACCGCTTTGTTTTGATGCTGATGGACGGCGCTCTGGAGCGCCTGGCCCAAGCGCAGGCATGCATCCGGCATGCCGTCGGGGTTGAAAATAACCGCCAGAACGATTTGCTGCAGGCGGCGATCGCGATCCTGGATGAGCTGCGCGCCGGCCTTGATCTGGACGGCGGCGGCACCACCGCAGTCCATCTGGATGACCTGTACGACTACATGACGCGCCAGCTACTAAAAGCAAATCTGCAGCAGCGCCCGGAAATCGTCGCCGAGATTGCCCATCTCCTCAAAGAGATCCGCGCTGCCTGGATCGCCCTGCCGCCACAGGCGCCCACGTTGCTTCCCGCTGCCAAGTAGCACAACATTGCAGCAGCCACCGGCCACCGCTTCGATGTACGACGGTTCCGACACGATCGTTCTTTATGAAGAGCTCGCCTACCAGGACATGCTGCCGGTGGCTTGGCGGCCGCTGCCCGATACGCTCGATGCCGATCTGAGTGCCGCCTTCAGCGATGCCAACGTGCGCGTCCTGCAATCGTGCGCGGCTATTGAGGAACATGGGCAGATAGAGAAGCCGGACGAGAATGCGCCGCACGCCGCTGATCTGCTGCGCATCGACCTGAAGATCAACGTGCTCTTGGACCTCGTCGGCCGAATTCTCGCGAGCAACCAATCGCGGCCGCCCGCGACGATGATCCGCTTCAACGCGCTCGGCGCGACCTGGCGCGGCACGGCGCCGTATCCGAAGCCCGGCTCGCAGGGCACGCTGGAGATATACCTGCGCGACTGTCTGCCCGAGCCGTTGCGCCTCATCGGACGGGTCACCAACCTCTCGACGGAGGGAGACATCAAGATCCGTTTTCTGCCACCGGGCGAGGCCACGGCGGATTTGCTAGAGAAACTCTCCTTCCGTCGGCATCGACGCCACATCGCAGGTACGCGTCAGCCGCGTCGCGCCCAGTAGGGCAAGTCAATCCCGCAAAGTGTGACCGCGTTCACGCGTGTCACTGCGCCGACGCGCGCAACTTAGGATTCATTTCACAATAATTTGCCGACGGGCGTTCAACAATATCCACGCGGGGGGTGCGCATCACGATGCGACCCTGATGATGTGGAGAATGAATGACGACAGCACAACAGAGCACGCTTGTGCCCGATGGGCGGCGTGAGGAGAACCTTTCGAGCCCCCTACGGCTCGTCACTGGCGCCGAAAGCACGCGCGTTACTCTGCCGACCGGAACGTCGCCACAGATCCGCGAGGTCATTGGCCTCTTGCGCCAAGTCGCCGTGTATGACTCCACCGTGCTAATTCTGGGCGAGTCCGGAACGGGCAAGGAGGTCGCGGCGCGCGCAATCCACGAATTAAGTCCGCGCCGCCAGCGCCCTTTCGCTGCGGTCAACTGCGGGGCGATTCCCGCAGATCTTCTCGAGAGCGAGCTCTTCGGTCATGAAAAAGGCGCGTTTACGGGCGCCGTAGCCGCGCGCAAGGGGCGTTTCGAAGTCGCCGAGGGCGGCACGCTGTTCCTGGATGAGATCGGCGACATGAGCCCGACCATGCAGGTGAAGCTGCTGCGCGTACTGCAGGAGCGTGTCTTCGAGCGTGTAGGCAATCACGTGCCGACACGCTGCGACGTGCGCATCATCGCCGCCACGCATCGCGATCTTGAAAGCGCCATCACGCACGGCACTTTCCGCGAAGATCTCTATCATCGCCTCAACGTCTTTCCGGTGGAAATGCCGCCGCTGCGCGCGCGCATCGAGGATCTGCCGCTACTGGTACGGGATTTCGTCGCGCACAACCTTGGCGCGGGTCGCGGTCACGTGCAGTTTTCGGCGCAGGCCCTGGCGGCGCTTGCGCTGTACCGCTGGCCGGGCAACGTTCGCGAGCTGGCAAATCTCGTCGAACGACTCTCAATCATCGGTAACGGCCGTGTGCTGCAGGCGGCCGATCTGCCGCGCAAGTACCTTCCCGTTGGCGGCCTCCTCGACTGGCCGCAACCTGAATTTCTGGATGAACGCGCCGTAGATGCGCTGCTCGAGTCCGAAGAGACGCGCGCGGCCGAAGCCATGGCGCTTGCAAGCGCAGTGGCTGCGCCCGAGGTTGCGAGCGAGGATGCGGTCACGGCGGAATTGCCCGTCGATGGCCTCGATCTGCGCGCGCACCTGCTTGCCATCGAACGGCAGCTCGTCGAAAAGGCGCTTGCACGCGCCGACGGCGTCGTGGCGCACGCCGCGCGCCTGTTGTGTCTGCGACGCACGACCCTCGTCGAGAAGCTGCGCAAACTCGGGATGATCGGTAGCGACGTCGCGACGGAAGTTTGACGCGCGCGGCGCCTGGGAGGCCGCCAACCTGTGAGGCGCCGCACGTTTTCTGCGCCAATTGTCCTCGGCACAAGTCTTGCACTTGCTCTTCGCGTTGATACCCACGCGAGTGCGGAAGTCTGAATGAGCGAAGATTTCACCCCAGCGCCGGAGAGTGCCGCAAGCGGCAATCGCGCGACGTGCGAACTTGTCGCGTACGCGGCGGCATCGCAGCGCCTCGCAGAGCTCGCGCGGCGCGTCGCGGCAAGCGATTGCACCGTGCTGATCGTCGGCGAGTCCGGCACCGGCAAGGAAGTGCTCGCGCGCTTCATTCATCGCTATTCCGCGCGTTCCGGCGCAGCCTTCATCGCCGTCAACTGCGCCGCCATTCCCGAGAACATGCTCGAGGCGATGCTCTTCGGCTACGAACGCGGTGCATTCACCGGTGCGCACGCCGCGCATGCCGGCAAATTCGAGCAGGCGCAGGCGGGCACCCTGCTCCTCGACGAAGTGACCGAGATGCCGCTCGGCCTGCAGGCGAAGATCCTGCGCGTGCTGCAGGAGCGCGAAGTCGAGCGCTTGGGCGGACGGACGCCGGTGGCGCTCGACGTGCGCGTGCTCGCAACCACCAACCGCCGCCTGCGCGAGGAGGTCGCCGCCGGGCGCTTTCGCGAAGATCTGTATTACAGACTCGCTGTGTTTCCGCTGGCAGTGATGCCGCTGCGCGAGCGCCGCGACGATGTGCTGCCGCTTGCGATGCAGCTCCTCGCGTCGCGCTGCCGCCCGGGCGAGCGTATTCCCGCATTGAGCGCTGCCGCGGCTCACCTCCTCCTCACCTATTCCTGGCCGGGCAATGTGCGAGAGCTCGATAATCTTCTGCAGCGCGCACGCATTCTCGTGAACGGGCCCGTCATCGAGCCTGAGCACATCCAGTTCGAGCTCCTGAACGATTCTGCCCCTGCATCCGCGCCACTGACTGAGCGGCGCGAGACGAATGGCCTTGCGGCGTCACTCAATCAAACCGAGCGGGACTTGATCCTCGATGCATTGCGCGCCGGCGACACCAGCCGCCGCGCCGTCGCCGAGCGTCTCGGCATCAGCCCGCGCACGCTGCGCCACAAGCTTGCCCGCCTGCGCGAGGCTGGCATCCCCGTGCCCGCCGCGTAACCGAAGCCCTTCGGGAGATTTGCACCATGAGTCAGATGGAAATCAATCAAGTCCTCGCACAAATCCGCGCGCTCTCGGCACAGACACAGGCGAAGCCAACGGCCGGCGCGACCCCGGCGGCCGGCGGTAGCGAGTTTGCGAAGCTGCTGCGCGACGGCGTTGCAGAGGTCAATCAGAGCGAACAGCGCTCGAGTGCGCTTGCCACCGCGTTCGAGCGCGGCACGCCCGGTGTCGAGCTGCCGCAGGTGATGCTCGAAATGCAGAAGGCGAGCGTGTCGTTCCGCGCACTGACTGAAGTGCGTAATCGCCTGGTGACCGCGTACCAGGACATCATGAACATGCCAATGTAATGAAGACGGGATTCTCTCATGAGCACTGAAGCCGTCGCGCTCGGCGCAAATCCTCGCTGGCTGGCGGGCGTCAAGCCGATCCTGCTGCTGGTCGGCGTCGCCCTCGCCGTGGCCGCCGGAGTCGTTGTCGTCCTTTGGTCGCGCGGCCCCACCTATACACCGCTGTTCGCGAATCTCGGCGCTGAAGATCAGACTCAGGTCGCGCAGGCACTCGATGCGGCCGGAATTCCGTATCAGCTCGAGCCGGGGACCAATGCCATCGCGGTGGCGTCCGATCGCGTGAACGATGCCCGCCTCAAACTCGCGGGCCAGGGACTTCCGCAGGGCGACGGCGGCTTTGCCGTCATGACGAAGGATCCGGGCTTTGGCTTGAGCCAGTTCATGGAGAGCGCGCGCTATCAGCACGCACTGGAGTCAGAGCTTGCGCGCACGATTTCAAGTCTACGGCCCGTGGAGTCCGCGCGCGTGCATTTGGCGATACCGCGCCAGTCCGCGTTCGTGCGCGACCAGAAGAGTGCCACGGCGTCGGTGTTCGTTCAGCTCAAAGCCGGACGCCGGCTCGAGCAGGAGCAAATCCAGTCCATCCTGAATCTTGTCGCATCGAGCATTCCCGACCTGGAGGCCACTCACGTGACCGTCGTGGATCAGCTCGGCCGGCTCCTGTCTGCGCCCCAGGCCAACGATGAGGTGGCGCAGCGCGAAGAACACTTTGCCATGGCCCATCGGCTCGAGGATGACTACACGCAGCGCATTGAAGCCTTGTTGACGCCGCTCGTCGGCGCGGGCCGCGTGCGTGCACAGGTCGTCGCGCAGCTCGACACGTCGGTGACCGAAGAGGCGCACGAGGAGTATCGCCCCGAGAGTCAGATCGTGCGCAGCGAGCAGTCTTCCGAGCAAACTAGCCGCGACGGCGCCGGCAGTGGCGGCGTGCCGGGATCTCTTTCGAATCAGCCGCCAGCGGCGGGTGTGGCTGCGCCGGCTGCCGCCGCCGCGGCCGGCGCGGCCGCCGCAAAACCGCCAGCGACCCCCTCAGGGGCAAAGCCGCAGGCCGGCGCCGCCGCCGCGGCCGCGACTCCGGAGCCGCCGCCCGCTCCGGAGAGCACCTCACACCAGTCCACCAAGAACTACGAGCTTGATCGCACGCTCGCCTACACGCGCCGTCCCTCCGGGCGCCTGCAAAAACTCTCAGTCGCCGTGCTCATCGACAATGTGCACACCACTGCCAAAGACGGCAGCGTGAAGGACACCGCGCTGACAGCACAGCAAATCGAACACATCACGAGCCTCGTAAAAGATGCCGTCGGCTTTGATGCTGCGCGCGGCGATACGATCAATGTAGTGAATGCGGCATTTCATGCCGAGGCTCCCGAACCCGTAGGGCCCGTGGAACAGATTCCGCTCTGGGAGCGACCGATGGTCCGCGAACTGACCAAACTCGGCGCCGGAGTGATCGTGCTTCTGGTATTGACCTTTGTCGTGCTGCGCCCACTCGTGCGCGGACTTCTGGCGCAGGCCAAAGCGACGGCTGCTCTGCCGGCGCCCGCCCCTGACAACGCGGGCGCCAGGGCGCCCGCCGCCGCGCTCCCGGGCGCACAGAGTGCGCCGCTTGCCTATGAGCAGCAGCTTGCGCAAGCACGCTCGCTCGTGAGTCAGGACCCGAAGCGCGTCGCGCAGGTCGTACGCACCTGGGTTGCTCAGGATGAATGAGCGCGTCGAAAAGCGCACCGGCACCGACCGCGCCGCGATCTTGCTCTTGAGCCTGGGCGAGCAGGAAGCGGCGCAGGTGCTCAAGCACATGGGCGCAAAAGAAGTGCAGCGCGTCGGCATGGCCATGGCGCGCCTTTCCGGAGTTTCGCGCGATGATGTCAGCGAAACGCTCGCCAACTTCTCCGCGGTCGCCGAAACGCAGACCTCCGTTGGGCTCGGTGTGGATGAGTTTCTGCGCAAGGTGCTCGTGGAAGCACTGGGCGCGGACAAGGCGGCAAGCGTCATCGACCGCATCAACATTGGCCCCTCGAGCAAGGGGCTTGAGGCTCTGAAGTGGATGGACCCGCGCGCGGTGTCCGAGCTCATCCGTCTCGAGCACCCGCAGATCATCGCCATCGTGCTCGCCTATATCGACCCGGATCAGGCCGCACAGATTCTCTCGCAGCTGCCCTCCGGACTGCGCGCAGACGTTCTCATGCGCATCGCGACGCTTGACGGAGTGCAGCCGAGCGCGCTCTCCGAGCTCGACGACATCATGGAGAAGCAGTTTGCCGGCAAGGCAAGCGGCAAGAACTCCTCGCTCGGCGGTGCCAAGGCGGCCGCCGATATCGTCAATTGCCTGGAAACCAGCCATGAGAGCGAGGTCATGGAGCAGATCACCGCCATGGATGCCGCGCTCGGATCGCGCATCCAGGATTTGATCTTCGTCTTTGACAATCTCATCGACATTGACGACCGCAGCATGCAAGAGCTCCTACGCCAGGTGCAAAGCGACAAGCTGCTGCTCGCGTTGAAGGGCTGCGACGAAACCCTCAAGGAGAAGATCTTCAAGAACATGTCGCAGCGCGCCGCGGAAATGCTGCGCGACGATCTCGAGGCCAAGGGGCCGGTCAAGCTCGCCGACGTGGAAGCGGCGCAAAAGGAAATTCTCGCCAATGCGCGTCAACTCGCCGAAGCCGGCACCATCGCACTCGCCGGCAAGGGTGATGAATATGTCTGAACCGGCGCGCGCGCGGCCGGCCGCCGTTGTCGAGCGCTGGGCGGCGCCGGCGGTGGAAGGTCCGATTGTCGGGCGCCGCGTGGATGCGAGCAGTGTGCGCGATCGACACGAGGAGGCTGCGCAGCACGCATCAGGCTATGAAGCCGGCGTTGCGGCCGGCCGCGCCGAAATGCAGGCGCGTCTTGCAGAAGTACAAGCGCGCGTGACCCGCCTTGATTCGATTCTGAAACTCCTCGCGCGCCCGCTCGAGGAACTCGACGCCGCGGTCGAGCAGGAATTGGCGCTTCTCGCCCTCACGATCGGTCAGCACCTACTACGACGCGAACTTCGCGCCGATCCTGCGCAGATCATTGCCATCATCCGCGAATCGGTAGGCCGACTGCCGGCAGCGGCGCGCGATGTTCGAGTGCATCTGCATCCGGATGATGCCGCAGTGGTACGCGAACGCTTGCCCGCGCCTGCTACCGAGCGCGCGTGGAGCATCATCGAGGATCCGGCGCTGTCGCGCGGCGGATGCCTGGTGCGTACGGATACATCGCAGATCGACTCGCGCCTGGAAAGTCGCGTCACCGCGGTTATCGCCGCCGCATTGGGCGAGGAGCGCGCCTCGGCGCGCAGCGAGCCCGCCGCTGCTCCGACGAGTGAGCCATGACGGTCGCAACCGAAACTCAGCGCGGCCCGATATGGCGCGAGCACTTGGCGCTGCATTCGCGCCGCATCGGACGCATTCCGCCGCCGGCCGTCGAAGGCTATCTCACCCGCATGATTGGCCTCACTCTCGAAGCAGTCGGCTGTCAGGCCGCCGTCGGTGACTACTGCGACGTGCTGGCAAGCGACGGCACGCGCCTTGAAACCGAAGTCGTCGGCTTCTCGGGCGAGCGTTTGTATTTGATGCCTACGGGGGATTTCCACGGCCTTGAGCCCAACGCGCGCGTCGTACCGCGCCAGCGCGCAGGAACCGTCCGGGTGGGGCCGCAGCTTCTGGGGCGCATCGTCGACGGCGCCGCACAGCCGCTCGATGGCCTAGGTCCCCTCGATTGCGAGGAGCGCGTGCGTCTGATCGGGCGGCCGATCAATCCGCTTGCACGCCAGCCTATCAGCGAGCCGCTCGATGTCGGCATTCGCGCCATCAACGCCCTCTTCACCGTGGGCCGCGGCCAGCGCATCGGTCTCTTCGCGGGCAGCGGCGTTGGCAAGAGCGTGCTGCTAGGCATGATGGCGCGCTACACGCAGGCCGACATCATCGTCGTCGGCCTCATCGGCGAGCGCGGCCGCGAAGTAAAGGAATTTGTCGAGCGCATCCTCGGGCCGCAGGACAGGAAGCGCGCCGTCGTCGTCGCGACCCCCTCAGACACCCCGCCGCTCATGCGTCTGCATGGCGCATGGCTTGCCACCGCCATCGCCGAATATTTTCGCGATCGCGGCGCAAGCGTGCTCCTCATCATGGATTCGCTCACGCGCTTCGCCCAGGCGCAGCGCGAAATCGGACTTGCCATCGGCGAGGCGCCGGCGACCAAGGGCTATCCGCCCTCCGCATTCGCGCGTCTGCCGCAACTCGTCGAACGCGCCGGCAACGGCACAACCGCCGGGGGCTCAATTACCGCCTTCTATACCGTGCTCACCGAGGGTGACGATCAGAGCGATCCGGTCGCGGACGCCGCGCGCGCCATTCTCGATGGGCACATCGTGCTCTCGCGCCGCATCGCCGAGAGCGGTCAATACCCGGCGATCGACGTCGAGGCCTCTGTGAGTCGCGCCATGCATGAAATCGCCTCGCCGGCACAGTTGGAGCTCGCCAGGCGCTTCCGGCAGACGCTCTCGATCTATCAACAGCACCGGGATCTGATTGCGATCGGCGCCTACCAGCGTGGCACGGACCCGCGCGTCGACGCCGCCATGGCGCTCTGGCCGCGCATGCAGAAGTTCCTGCAGCAGGGAATCCAGGAGCGTACTGGGCTTGCGCAGAGCGCAGCAGCACTCGAGGCCGTATTGAAGGAAGTTCCGGAGCCCGTGACTGACACGAAGGTGACCACATGAAGCGAGTGGAAAGGCTGCGCATGGTCGAGCGCGCCATTGATGATATTGAACGTCGCCGCGCCGAGTCGCTCGCCGCAAGCGAGAAGCGTCTCAATGCTTGCACAGAGAAACTTGCAGAGCTCGAGGCCTATCACGGCGCCTATACGCGCCAGTTCAATGAGCGCGCGGAAGCCGGCATCGGCGGCGCGGGCCTGCGCGATTATCAGACCTTCCTCGCGCGTCTCGCAGAAGCCGTGCGCCAGCAGACCACGCTCGTGACGCGAGCGCGCACCGAGCGCGACGCCGAATTACTCAGCTGGCGAAACGCCGCACAGCGCGCCGAGGCGGTGGGAAGGCTCGTCAGTCGCTGGAAGAACGAGGAACAGCGCCTGGGTGAGCTCTCCGAACAGCGCGAGTCCGACGATCGCGCGCAACGTCGTTCCCTAACCGAGCGAGCAGCACATGGCGCTTAAAAATGTACCCACCGCGAGCACGGCCAGTGCGAAAAGCGCTGCAACCTCGAGTGCCAACGCAGCTCCTGCGAATGCAGGCGCGCCGGATTCCGCACTCGCGGCCATTGCTACCAATTTTCTCTCGGTGCTCACAGGATTCGGCGCGCAAGCAACGCCGTCGCCACCCGCGGGACCCGCGAAATCCAAGGACGATGCCGCGCCCGCAACTGCCGCGCCGCCCGTGCCTACGGGTGGCGCGGGCGTCGCTGCACTGCCAACCGCTCTTCTGGGCGCGGCGCAAATTCCCCCTGTCCCCCTGGCCGCGCCTGCGTCGCCGCCGCCGAGCGCGCCCACTACGTCAAGCGAGCTGCCGCTCAGCGTCACGGCGACCAATGCAACGCCTCCACCTCCTGCCACGCCTCTTGCCACGGCCGCCGTCGCGCCCCCTGCTGTGACGCCGCCGACGGTTATGCCCTCATCTGCAGCGCCAGTCACGCAGGCGGCGAGCCCCAGCGCGCCGCCTGCGGCCGCCGCAAACACTCCTCCCGCTCCACCGTCGAGCGCGGCCAAACTCGCCAACCCGGCAAGCGCCGTGCCGCCCAATAGCGCCGCCCCGGACGACGACGATGTCAGCCCCGCAACACCCGCTCCGACAGCCGCCGCATCTGATGCGTGGCTGCTGCCTCCCGGGATTCGCCTGCCCACTCTGCAGCCCGCGCTACCGAGTTCTCCTGCGACTGCATCGACACTGATGAGCGCGGCGGCGAGTGACGCGGACGAGGCCGAGCCTGGCTCCGACTCAACCGAGTCGACTGATTCAGATCTGCCCGGCACGGTACCCGTCGCCAAATCTGCGACGGAATCCCTCGCCAGTGCGCTCAGCGCGGACGCCAGCGCATCGATCACTCAGGCAAGCCCCGCATTGTCCACGCTGCCGGATAGCGCGCCGAGCGCCACAGCAGCAGCCGCGGCCGCACAGGCCGCGCCGATGCATAACGCTGCGCATATGCAACCCGCAATGGACACACGCGCGCCGACGGAGCTGCGCTCGCCCGTTGGCAGCGCTGCCTGGACCGAGGAACTTGGAACGCAGCTCACCTGGATGAGTCGGCACGGGCAGGACAGCGCGTCGCTGCGCCTCTCGCCCGATCACTTGGGGCCCGTCGAAGTGCGCATCGAAGTGCGCGACGGCGCGACGAGCGTGTGGTTCGGCGCGGCGCATGCGGACACCCGCAGTGCTCTTGAGCAATCCCTGCCCCGGCTGCGCCAGCTCTTTGCCGAGTCTGGCCTGCTGCTGGCCGACGCCGGCGTCGCGCGCGATGCACCGCGCCAGAATACCCGCCCCGGCACGCCGATTTCGCTCAGCGGCAGTGCGCACGAACAGACTATCGCCACTTCCAAGGTCTCACCCGCCTCCACCCACTCGGGTCTCGTCGACACTTACGTGTAACGGCGAGTGCGGCGCGTGACGCACGTCACGCGATCAGCGCCAATTTTCCGTCGTCGCGGGCATGGCATGAGCGTTGCAATCGTTCTTGCGAGTCGTGCGTTGAACGTCACCAAAGGTTTTTAAACGATGGCCGAGATTCCTGTCCTGGAGCCTGCGCCCGCCGAAAAGTCGAGCGGCAAGTCCAAGCGCAAGCTGCTCTTCATCATTGTTGGTGCAGTGGTCGTGCTCGCCGCCGCAGGCGGCTGGTTCATGCTCGCCGCACGCAAGTCCCATCAACCTCCCCAGGCCGAGGCCGCCCCGCACGGGCCGCCTGTGTACATCGCGCTTGATCCGCCCTTCGTCGTCAACTTTGAGGCACAGCAACTCGTGCGCTTCCTTCAGGTCACCGTGCAATTGATGACGCGGGATCCGCAGACCGTCGAGCTCTTGCACGCGAACGACCCCGCGGTCCGCAATGACTTGCTGCTGCTGTTCGGCAATCAGCGCTACGAAGTGATCGCGACACGCGAGGGCAAGGAGACTCTGCGCAAGCAAGCGCTTGACGTCGCGCGGCATGTGGTCGAGCAGGCGGGCGGCAAAGCGGACCGGGTCGAAGCGGTGTACTTCACCAGCTTCGTCATGCAGTGAGCGCCGCGCGATGAACGAACAAAAGGTCCTCAACCAGGACGAGATCGACGCGCTGATCCACGGCGTGGATGTGGGCGCCGTCGCCACCGACTCGCCCGCGGCTTCCGCCGAAGCCCGCCCGTTCGATTTCCAGAGTCAGTCGCGCATCGTGCGCGGCCGCATGCCCACGCTCGAGATGATCAATGAGCGCTTCGCGCGCCTGTTTCGCACGAGTCTCTATAACCTGCTGCGCCGCTCGCCTGAGATCAGCATCGGTCCGGTCGAGATGAAGAAGTTCAGCGAATACGTACACACGCTGCATGTGCCGACGAGCCTCAATCTCGTGAAGATCAATCCGCTGCGCGGTACCGCGCTCATCGTGCTCGATCCAAAGCTCGTGTTCGCCGTCGTTGACAACTTCTTCGGCGGAAACGGCCGGCATGCAAAGATCGAGGGCCGCGAATTCACGGCAACCGAGACGCGCATCATCCAGCTCCTGCTGCGCAACGGCTTCACCGACCTGCGCGAGGCGTGGTCGCACGTGCTCGCCATCGAGGTCGAATACCTGCAGTCGGAAATCAACCCGAACTTCGCGAATATTGTCAGTCCCTCGGAGATCGTGGTCGTCACGAGCTTCCATGTGGAGCTCGACGGCGGCGGCGGCGATGTCCACGTCAGCATGCCCTATTCGATGCTCGAGCCGCTGCGCGAGGTGCTGGAAGCGGGCGTGCAGGCCGATCGCGAGGAGCAGGACGAGCGCTGGATGCACTCGTTGCGCGACGAGATTGACGACGCAGAAGTCGAGCTCACCACGGTGCTCGCCCGCGGTGCGCTCACTCTGGCGGAACTTGTCGATTTGAAGGCGGGCGACATCGTGCCCTGCGACTTTGCCGGCACGGTAACGGTGCTTGCGGAGCAGGTGCCGATATTCCGCGGCTCCTTTGGCCTGTCGCGCGGCCAGCAAGCCGTCAAGGTCGAAGCGCGCGTGCGCCGACCCAAGCAGCCCACAGACTCCAAGATTCTGAAGAACGCCTGAAAGGTATACCTATGAACGCTGCAGCAGCCGAGGCGCGCGCCGCCGAATTCGAGAACCTCAAGCCCGAGGGAGGTCCACAGACCAATCGCGACGTGAACATGGACGTCATTCTCGACGTCCCGGTGACACTGTCGATGGAGGTCGGGCGCACGCGCATTCCAATCCGCAATCTCCTGCAACTCAATCAGGGCTCGGTCATCGAACTGGATCGGGCGGCCGGTGAGCCCCTCGATGTTTTCGTGAACGGTACTCTGGTCGCACACGGCGAAGTCGTCGTGGTCAACGAGAAGTTCGGAATCCGCCTGACCGACGTGATCAGTCCGGCCGAACGCATTCGCAAGCTCAAATAAGGGCGCCTGCCCCTGCGATCCCGTCTGACATGAATTTCTCTCCCCTAAGCTTGGTTCTTCTCGTCCCGGTCGCGCTCGCGCGCGCGGACGTCGGCCGCGTGTTCGCGGCGCCCGCGACGCCGCTCAAGGGCGCACCCAGCGTCGTCGGCAGCCTGGGCGAGGTGACGTTTGCGCTGGTGGTGGTCCTCGCCGCAGTGTTTGTGGCGGCGTGGCTGCTGCGCCGGGTGCGTGGTTTCGGCAGCGTCGCGCGTGGCGCACTCGATGTCATCGCCGACCTGCCGCTCGGCCCCAAGGAACGCGCTGTGTTGGTGCAAGTCGGGAAAACTCAATTATTGATTGGCGTGGCGCCCGGACGTGTCACCACGCTGCACGTGCTCGCAGAGCCCGTGGACGCCGCGGCGCCGCCTGCGCCTGCCGGCACGGCACGCCCATCCTTTCAGGCGCTCCTGATGAAGAGTCTCGGAAAATCATGAGAGCCTCACGACTCACCTTGAGCGCGCTCATAACTCTCGGAGCGCTCGCGCTTTCGACGCAGGCACTCGCCGACACGGGAATCCCGGCCTTGAGCGTGCAAAGCGCCGCTGGCGGTGGCCAGACTTACAGCCTGACACTGCAAATCCTCGCGCTGATGACGGCAATCACGCTGTTGCCGGCACTCGTGTTGATGATGACCGGCTTCACGCGCATCGTAATCGTGCTCGGCATCCTGCGCCAGGCACTCGGCGCCGGCCAGACGCCCCCCAATCAGGTACTGATCGGGCTTGCGCTCTTTCTGACCCTGTTCGTGATGTCGCCCGTCATCACACGCATCAATGATGAGGCATTGCAACCCTACATCGCGGGCACGATCGACTCCGTCGCCGCGCTCGAGAAGGCCATCGTGCCGCTGAAGAAATTCATGCTCGATCAGACCCGCGAGAGCGACATCGCAACCTTCGTGCGCATCTCGGGCGGCCACGGTTACGCGTCCCCGGATGCGGTGCCGCTCACCGTGCTGGTACCGGCCTTCGTCACGAGCGAGCTTAAGACTGCATTCCTCATCGGCTTTCTGATTTTCATACCCTTCGTCATCATTGACCTCGTCGTTGCGAGCGTCTTGATGTCGATGGGCATGATGATGCTCTCGCCCGTGCTCATTTCGCTGCCCTTCAAATTAATGCTGTTCGTGCTCGTCGACGGATGGACGCTCGTGATGGGCACGCTCGCCGGGAGCTTCTACTCATGAACCCCGAGATAGTCATGGCGATCGGGCGACATGCGCTCGAGATGACGCTGCTCCTGGCGGCTCCGCTGCTCCTCGTAGCGCTCACGACCGGGCTCATCGTCGGTGCCTTTCAGGCGGCCACTCAGATCAACGAGATGACCCTGTCGTTCATCCCCAAACTCATCGCCATGGCCACCATGCTGATGCTGGCGGGGCCGTGGATGTTGAAGTTGCTCGTGGCCTATACGCGCGATCTCATTCAGAGCATTCCCGGGTTGATCAACTGACCATGATTACACTCACGACGGGGCAGCTCGAGGGCTGGATTGCCGAGATCTTCTGGCCTTTCATACGCATCGGCGCATGCTTCATCGTGGCGCCGGCGTTCGGCGCCGCATTCGTGCCGGCGCGTCTGCGCATCGGTCTTGCGGCTGCCGTCGCACTCCTGGTCGCGCCGCTCGTGGCGACGCCGAGCGGCATCACACCCTTTTCCGCAGCTGGCGCCATCGTCACAGTCCAGCAGGTGCTGATCGGCATTGCGCTCGGCTTTGCGCTGCAGCTGCTGTTCGACGCCGTCTCACTCGGAGGTCAGCTCCTCGCGAACAGCATGGGGCTCTCCTTCGCCTATAACGTCGATCCGCTGCGCGGCACGAGCACGCCGGCGCTCGGCCAATTTTATACCCTCCTCGTGATGCTGACTTTCCTTGCGCTCGATGGACATTTGGCGCTGATCGAGATGCTGGTGCAGGGGTTTCGCACACTGCCCGTCGGGGCCACGGGCTTGGATCACGCCAAGTTGTGGACCATCGTCGAATGGGGATCGCAGCTCTTTGCAGGTGCCCTGTCGGTGGCGCTGCCGGGCGTCACCGCCCTTCTGATTGTGCACATCGCCTTCGCAGTCATGAGCCGCGCCGCGCCCACACTCAACCTCTTTGCCGTGGGCTTTCCGGTCATCATTGTCTGCGGCCTTGCGATCGTCTTCCTCGGCCTTCCGGGTCTGCAGGCGAACTTCATCTCACTACTGCACGACGCGTTTGATCTTCTGCGCGGCCTGTCTTCCGCGACGGTGTGAACCATGGCTGAAGACACACAGGATCGCACAGAACTTCCGACGCAGAAGCGACGCGACGACGCGCGCAAGCGCGGCGAAGTGCCGCGCTCGCAGGAGTTGAATACAGCCGCCGTCGTGCTCATCACAGGCATCGGACTGCAGTTCCTGGGCGCACGCGTGGGCACCGCATTGAGCGGCTTGCTGCATTCGGACCTGGCACTCTCGCGCGAGCAGGCGCTCGACGAGAGCCAAGCCGCGGCCGCGCTCGGCAACTCGCTGCTCGCGGCCTTCAATGCCTGCATGCCGCTGTTGGGTCTCACGGTCGCCGCAGCGCTCCTCGCACCGCTCGCGCTCGGCGGCTGGAACTTGAGCGCGGAGGCGCTGATTCCGAATTTCGCGCGTCTCAACCCACTCGCAGGATTTGGCCGCATGTTCTCAGCGCGCGGTGCGGTGGAGCTTGCCAAGGCCTTCGCCAAGTTTCTGCTCGTCGCCATTATCGGGTGGGTATTCATGCGCTCCAAAGCCGGGGAGCTCCTCGGCCTCGGCGCCGAGCCGCTCAAGGCCGGGATCGCCCATGCCATCACCCTCGCAGGCTCGGCAATGGTGCAGATCGCCGCTGGGCTCGCCTTGATCGCGGCGATGGATGTGCCGTGGCAGCTGCACCAGTACACGCAACGGCTGCGCATGTCGCGCGAGGAAATTCGCCAGGAATTGCGTGAGAGCGAAGGCGCTCCTGAGGTGCGCGGACGCATCCGTTCGTTG
>Ga0209006_10001348_pt1 | contig 22288 bp, 18 predicted proteins | sample JacPin_JW_Ref_O2_FD_188567 | JGI IMG/M metagenome (GOLD analysis project Ga0209006, IMG submission 188567) | Forest soil microbial communities from Algoma, Ontario, Canada - Jack Pine, Ontario site 1_JW_Ref_O2 (SPAdes) (version 2) | ecosystem: Environmental > Terrestrial > Soil > Boreal... | reverse complement strand
ATTGCCGAATCGAAAATATTCGCCTCCCGTAAGTTGCGCGACGCTCTCCGAAACGTTCCGCCGCAATTGATTCATGGTCAGCAGCACCGCCATCTTTGCCGCTCGTAACGGAGGCGCGATTTCGCTCAGACACTCCCAGGTCTGCGCCGCGCGGTTCGTGTCCGCATCTGCATTCGGATCCTTGCTCATGCATCCGCCTGGAGGGCCGGGCTCACTGTTGTTCAACTTCGACGCCTCGCCTTCGATCTCCGACTTCGAACTGGAAAAACCCAGGCTGTAGATGGCCGTGTTCGTGTCGCTGATCTCACGCACTGCCTCATCCAGTTTCATGTGGCTGCCGTGATCGATAGTCTCGCTAAGCAACAGAATCGCGCGTCGATATTGCGGTGGCTGTTTTCGCAGCAAATCAATCGAAAATCCCAGACCGTCGAGAATCGCTGCTCCGCCATTTCCCGGGGTCAGCCCGCGAATCGCGCCGTCCACCACATCCAGGTCGGCAGTGAAATCCTGCAGCAGCGTCGGCGTGCCGTCGAAGCCAACAACCGCAACCTTGTGCGGAACACCGCCCACGACGGCCTCGATTGTGGTCGCAAGATGGATATATTTGTCGAGTTGACGCGCTCCCCCGCCACCGGTCTCAAGCGCGATGACTAAAGCAAGCGGCTCGTCGTCGGTGTTCTCCTCAAGCGCAACTTTCTCCTCGACGCCATCATCTGTAATCGTGAAGTCGCTCGCAGAAAGCGTGAACACAAGTTCTCCCGACTTTGTTCGAACCAGCGCTGGAACAAGAACCAGGTTCGACCGCGCGCTAAGGACTGGGTTTGGCGAGGTCCCAGGCGAGGTAGGAGGAGTCGAAGTCTGCGCCAGTGCAACCGGCATGCAGGCGAGCAGGATCACGAACCGGACGATGATCCGGACCATGATCCGGACGACAAGGCCGAACTTCATGAGCATTACCTTTTAATTTCCCCGAAAACCGCGGGCGGCGTCATCGGCCAGCAAATGGTGACCCCGGAGGGAGTCGAACCCCCAACCCTCAGATCCGAAGTCTGATGCTCTATCCAGTTGAGCTACGGGGCCATTTACCGGCAATCGCGCTGCGCAAGCTCGGCGCATCTTCGCGCTTCATGTCAGGCTGCGTCATCGATTTTACACCCACGACTTTACGCCTACGACGCCCGCGTCACTCCGCCTGCGGCCTTACAATGCTCTCTTGCGCATTCTCATCTCAGCCGGCGAAGCCTCGGGCGAAATGTACGGCGCTCAGCTTATCGAAGCCTTGCGCCGCGCCGCTGCTCAGCCTGCGCGCTCCGCGCGGACGGGCGAGGCGCCGGTCCCCACAGGGGCATCGCAACTCGATTTCTTCGGCGTGGGCGGGGACCGCATGCGCGCCGCTGGCTGCGACACGGTCGTCGACGCCAAAGATCTCTCCGTGGTCGGCATCACTGAAATCCTCAGCCATCTGCCGAAAATCTACTCACTCTACCGCCATCTGATTGCCGAAGCCGGCAGGCGCAAGCCCGACCTCGCCATCGTCATCGATTCTCCGGCGTTCAACTGGCGCGTCGCCCGCCAGATGAAAAAGCGCGGCATCCCCACGGTTTATTACGTCGCGCCTCAATTCTGGGCGTGGCGCCAGGGACGCGTGCGCCTGATCCGCGACTACATTGACAAAGCTCTGGTAATTTTTCCCTTCGAGGAGCAGTTCTACCGCGACCGCGGCGTGGACGCCACTTTCGTTGGCCATCCTCTCGCCGAACTCCCGCATCCCGCAATCGAACGCGACGACTATGCCGCGCAAGCGCAGCTCGAAATTGCCAAGCCCTGGATCACGCTCATGCCCGGCAGCCGCGTTAAAGAAGTGCGCATGAATCTGCCCACGATCCTGGAAGCGGCAGCCCAACTGGGCCCCGGCTACGAGTTCCTGCTACCCGTCGCGCCCACACTGGATCGCAAATTCCTGCACCACCTGATTGTCCGGCAGACCTTCGCCCACTGGAAAACCGTTAGGCCGAAAATCACCCTCGTCCCCGAATCCCTGCCCGCGCTGTGGCATTCCCGCGCCGGAATCGTAGCCAGCGGTACGGCCACGGTCGAAGCCGCGATGATGTGCACGCCCTTCGTCATGGTCTATCGCGTCTCGCCGCTCACCTACGCGCTGGGCAAGCCGCGGGTAAGAGTGCCGCACTTCGCCATGGTCAATCTGATTGCCGGCGAAAAAATCGTCCCCGAACTGGTGCAACACGACTTCACGGTCCCGAAAATCGTCGCACACCTGAATGAAATCCTCCCTGACGGTCCTCCACGCGATCGGATGCTGGAGGGCCTGGCCCGCGTCAAAGCCCGCCTTCGCGCTCCCCAACCCGCCTCCGGCCCCCCGCAGCACCCTGCCGACCGCGCCGCGGAGGCCATGCTTTCGATTCCCGGACTGGTCAAAAGCTAGGAGCTAAAAGCGAATAGCTGTCGCTAAACCTTGTGCTCCCAGCATCTTTTGCGTAAGAATCTTCATCATAGGGAATGGTGGCTGTTCCCCGGGAGACTCCTCTTAATGCTAACTCCGCTCCGGCGCGCTAAAAGCGTCCTCGCTGGTGCCCTGTTTCTGGTGCTATTTTTCGCGACCGTCCCCGCCCGGGCCGCGGATAAAGCCCGCCTGCGCGTCGATGATTACCAGATCGAGGCCGAGCTCTCTCCGCACCTTCACCAGATCACTGCCCGCGCCAAGGTCAAGTTCACCGCCCTGCAGGACTTAAACGTCGCGGTCTTCGAGCTCAACAATGCCCTGCGCGTCACCCGCGTGCTTGACGCCAGCAATAAACCGCTTAACGCCGAGCACCTCACCCAGGATTTCACCGTCCGCGTCCCACTCACCGACGGCTTGACCAAAGGCTCGTCGACCACGCTCACGTTCGAATATGAAGGCGCCCTCGAAAACGCTGACGACAGTCCCGTCCCCGGCCTTAGCCTGGCCTACATCGGCGACGACACCAGCTATCTCCTCTACTCCGGACGCTGGTTCCCAGTCAGCGGTTACGGCATGAACCGCTTTACTTCCACCATCAGCATCACCCTGCCGGCGCACATGCTCGTCGTTGGCAGCGGAAAGTCCACGGTCACCGAGAATGGTCCGTCGACGAAACCCGGTTCCAACGGCCTGCCCACCAAGACTTTTACGTTCACCTCGGCGAAGCCAAGCTTTCCCGGGACCATCGTCGCCGGAATTTTTCAGGAGTACAAAAGCGACGACGCCGGCATGGACCTGCACGTTTTCTTCAAACCCACGCATCAGGCGCTGGCCGCCACCTACGCCACCACCGCGGTGCAGGAGTTTACTTACTTCATTACTCTCTACGGCATCCCGCAGTCCCAGAGACTCAATGTCGTTGAACTTCCGAGCGACACCGTCCCCTACACCTGGGCCCCGGAGATTGCCGGCATCGCCGGTCATTCCATCACCGAGAAGCCGAACTACCGCCTGCTGGCCAACGCCATCGCGCACCAGTGGTGGGGCGTCTCTGTGAGTCCCGCGGCCAAGGACGATTGGTGGCTGACCGACGGTTTTTCTCGCTACTCCGAGGCTATGTACGTCGAGAGCGCGGCCGGAGCCGCCGGCCTCGAAGAAGCCGTAAAAGATATGTCGGTGGGAGCTCTCGCCTATGACACCGTGCCACTGTCGAGCGCCAGCAAGCTCGATTTGTTCTCCACCGAGTTCCAGTCTCTGGTCACCGACAAAGGCGCGATGATTCTGCACATGTTGCGCTGGGTGCTGGGCGAGGACAAATATCTCAAGACCATGCGCGATTTCGCCACGCAGTACGCCGGAAAATCCGCCACCGCCGACGACTTCCGCACCGTCGCCGAGAAAAATTATGGCGACCAGCTGACGTGGTTCTTTTCCCAGTGGCTCGATTCCACGGGCGCTCCAGAATTCAAGGTGAAATACACCGTCTACCGCCTAGGCACCGACAAGGGCTTCCGCGTGACCGGAGAAATTAATCAGGATCTCGATCTTTTCCGCATGCCCGTCGATCTCCGCATCGATACCGACGGTAAGACAGAAGACAAGCGCATCGAAGTCGTGGGCACCGATTCGCCGCTCACCGTGGAAACCTTCGGCCGACCGCGCCGCATTTCTATTGACCCAGACCACCACGTGCTCACCAACTCGTCCGACGTCAAGCTCTACGCTTCCGTCCTGCGCGGGCAGGCTCTGCAGCAGCAGGGGGACCTCGCCGCCGCGCTCACCGAGTTCAATAAAGCTCTCGATCTCAACAAGAACAGTTCGCTGGCTCACTACCGCGTGGCCGAGATTTTCTTTTTCCAGCGCAACTACCAGGCCGCCGCCAATTCTTACCGCTCCGCGCTCAACGGCGACGGCGAGCCGCGCTGGACCGAAGTCTGGTGCCACATCCAGCTGGGCAAAATTTTCGACGTCACCGGCCAGCGCGAGCGCGCCATCAACGAATACCGCCAGGCCGTCCAGACCAACGACAACACCTTCGGCGCTCTCGAAGAAGGCCGCAAGTACCTGCAGAAAGCCTACGAGCGCCCCAAAGAAAAACCGCAGCAATAAGGCGGCAGTCGTGGGATTGCTCGCTGAAGCACTCCATCTTCGGACGCCATCGGCTTTGAAATCCAGCCTTCCGTCTACGATTTGCAACACCATCACCCAGCTAACCTTTTCCCTCCTGCCGAGGTCTAAACAACTACGCCGCCTGGGAACTTTTAGGCTCCCGGCTGCGTATCTCTGATCAGATGGTTGGGCGGGATTGAGACCCCTCGCCTGAACGTTACCCGGGGCCCCCACGCTCCTCCCCGGAGGTGTGGGGGCATGTTTTTCTTTTTCACTTTCTATGCGGATGCTTCTCGACATTGTCAGGCAGTCGCTGTCCACGCTGTGGGCGCACAAGCTACGCTCCTTCCTCACCATGTTTGGAATCGCCTGGGGCGTAGGATCGCTCCTGCTTCTGGTGGGGCTCGGCGAAGGTTTCCGCAGCGGCCAGGAACGGGAACTCGCCACCCTCGGACAAAACATTATGTTTATGTTTCCGGGCCGTATTCCCGCGGTCGAAGGCAGCACGCAGTCCGGTCAGATCTATTACTTCACCTACAAGGACTACCTCGCGGTCCGCGACCAGGCCAAGTTCGTGGGCGCTCTGTCGCCGGTCTTGAACCGCGAAGATATCCGCGCCGTCAGCGATTACGGTTCCACCAACGGTCAAGTCTTCGGCGTGGGTTCCGATTACAACCACATTCGTACCGTTCCCATCGAGCCCGGCCGGTGGTTCAACGCGCAAGATAACGTCGAGCATCGCCGCGTCGCCATCGTGGGCTGGGAGCTGCTCAAGAATATGTTTCCCGGACGTCCCGCCGTCGGCTCCACCATTCTTCTCAACGGCGTCAGTTTCGACGTGATCGGCGTGGTCGCCAAAGTCGGACGCGACGGCAACAACGGTACCAACGCGCGCATTTTCATTCCCGTGGAGACCATGCTCGGTCTTTTCCCACTGACCAAGGCCAATTCCGAAGACGCCATTTCGTTCCTCAACTACCAGCCCATCCGCAAGGATCTCCACACCGAAGCCAAGGAAGAGGTTCACCAGATCATCGCCCGTCGCCACGGTTTCGATCCCAAATTGCAGGACGCCTTCGGAGACTGGGACACCATCGAAAATATGAAGCGCGTCGGCCTGATCTTCGACGGCATGGATTGGTTTCTCGGCGTGGTGGGAGTGGTCACGCTCGGTCTCGGCGCCATCGGGATCATCAACATCATGCTCGTGTCGGTCACCGAGCGCACCAAAGAAATCGGCCTGCGCAAAGCTCTGGGTGCAACCTATCGCACGATCTTGACGCAATTTTTTATCGAAGGCGCGTTCTTGACCGCCTTCAGTGGAGGCATCGGCCTGGCCATCGCCACCGCCTTCGTCACACTGCTGGCAATGCTGCCATCACCCGAAGGCTTCGACACCCCAAGAATCATCCCCGCGTCAGCCCTGGCAGCCATCGTTTCGCTGGCAGTGGCCGGAATCGCGGCCGGCCTCTACCCCGCGCGCAAAGCCGCCCTGCTGCCGCCAGTAGAAGCCCTCCGACAGGAGTAGAACGATTTCAGATTGAAGATTTTGGATTGAAGATTGCGCACGCTAAAGGTTTTCAAATCTGCAATCTAAAATCTGGAAAGTTGCCGACGCTAGAAGCTAGAAGCTGTTTCCCATGATTGTCGATCTCGCAACCCAAGCCTTCACCGCCCTGCGTCACAATCGCAGCCGCACTCTGCTCACCATGCTGGGCATGGCTTGGGGCATTGCCACGGTCGTCCTGCTTCTCGCCTACGGCACCGGGTTCGAACGTGGGCTCTGGTCCGCCTTCCGTTCCTTCGGCACCAACTTAGTCTTCATTTTCCCCGGCCGCACCGAACTCCAGGCCGGAGGCACCAAAGCCGGAACCCAGGTCCGCCTCACCGTCAACGATCTCGATTACATTCGCACCGAAGTTCCGCTGCTCAAGCGCGTCTCTCCCGAAGTGAGCAAACAATGTCTCGCGGCCTTCGGCACGCGCAGCGCCACTTACGGCGTCAGCGGAGTCTACGCTTCTTACGCTCACATGCGCCGCCTCGACATTTCCGAAGGCACCTTCTTCAGCGAAGCCGACGACTTTACCCACACCCGCGTCGCGGTCATCGGCTCCGATGCCAAGAAAAAACTTTTCTCCGGCCAGAACGCCATCGGACAAAATCTCCGCCTCGACGGAATCTCCTACCAGATCGTCGGCGTGATGAAACATCAAATTCAAAACGGTGACGACAACATCAACGAGCACGTCTACGTGCCCTACAGCGCCATGAGCGACCTGGCCAACACCTACTATCTCACCGCCGTCGTCATGGAGTACGAAGGCGACCATGCCAAAGTCGTCAAAGCCGTGCGCGCGTCCATGGGCTTCCACCACAGCTTCGATCCCAAAGACCAGCGCGCCATTTTCGTGTTCGACGTCTTCGCCGACCTGCTCGACCTGCAGGTCATCTCCACCGGAATCAAAATTCTGCTCGGCTTCATCGGCCTGCTCACGCTGGGAATCGGCGGCGTCGGCCTCATGAACATCATGCTGGTCTCGGTCACCCAGCGCACCCGCGAAATCGGCGTGGAGAAAGCTCTGGGCGCGCACCGCTGGCACATCCTGTTTCAATTCCTGGCGGAAGCTCTCGTGATCACGGCCGTGGGCGGCCTGTTGGGCGTGGTGCTCGCGTATTTGATTTCGTGGTCCGTCGGCGGCTTGCCCCTGTGGAGCGCCTTCGAAGAAAACGCTAGCGAAGGCGACATCCACCTTTACATCGACTCCGCCACGCTGATCTGGTCCACGGCAATCCTAAGTTTTGTCGGCATCATCAGCGGCATGCTCCCCGCCATCAAAGCCGCCAGGCTCGATCCGATTGAGGCCCTACGCTACGAGTAGATGCAAATATTTGTAGTCTGTCATCCGGAGCGAAGTGGTTCGTTCGCGAAGCGAAGTAACCACGCAGTCGAAGGATCCCGAGCAGCTCAACGTCGGCAGCATCCCAAGAGGAGCTTACGCCACACATTCTACGCTCACTGTGGTGAGTTCCTGCTCCCTCCGCTAGAATCCTTGCGTGCCCGAAAGTGCAAACCCGCGCCTCGACCGCGTCCTAACCCAGCTCCGCCTCTACGAGCATCCGCTCCTGAATTTCGCCGCTCGCGCCAAAGCAGACGGCGTCGAGATCATCATCAAATTCAAGGACGAATCCGTCCCCGTGCACACCTACCATTTCGATCTCCATCCCCGTGACCTCGACGACTCCCAATTCGAATGGAGCTTCCAGCGCCAGCTCTACGACGCCCTGCACGACTACTTCATGGAAATGTTCATCCGCACCCCGCAAGACCGCACCGACCGCCGCCAAAAGGGTTTGTAACGCAATGTTGAACTTTGGGGGTCGTGGCCGTCTGTCGCCGCACGACAGATCTTCGGTGCAACAGTTCTGTCAGCTCAGCGGTATATTCATTGAGACGTCTCGGCAAGGACGATGTCGCCACAGCAATCTCGATCAGATGGAATCGGAGGGTCTCATGTCGCGAACGCTTCATCTTGCTAGTTCCGCCCTGGTCGCAGTCATCACGTTACTGTCCGGGTCGTTCCTGCGAGCGCAAGAACCATCAGCGGCGCCGGTGCCCACGCGAATCGCCAGCGCGAAAAAGGCCTTCATCTCCAATGCTGGAGAGCAGCGCAATCCCTCCGGAGACCTCTATTTCAGCGGCAGCCCTGCTCGAGCCTACAATCAGTTCTATGCCGCGATGAAGGACTGGGGCCGATACGAACTGGTGCCCGATCCGGCGGATGCGGATTTGGTTCTCGAAATACGCCTGGCCGACATACAGGGAAGCTACAACGAACTCGAGCTCGTACTGCTTGATCCCAGAACCCACGTCACCCTGTGGACCTTTTCGGAGCACGCGGATGCTGCTGGCCGGCAAAAGACGCGCGATGCCTCCTTCGATCAAGCCGTTTCGCGTATTTCTGACGACCTGAAAAAACTAGTCGCCGCACCTCCCGCCGCACCCGGCGTCGGGCAGAAGTAGGACGTGGTCTAACATCCCTTGACCCCGCTGCGCCAAAAGATCGAACAGGAAATCCGCGAGCGCGGTCCCCTCCCTTTCTCGCGCTACATGGAACGCTGCCTCTACGATCCCGACCACGGCTACTACTCCCGCAACGCCGAACAGTTCGGCAAGTCCGGCGACTTCTACACCTCGAGCGACGTGCACGCTGTCTTTGGACGTCTGATGGCACGCCAGTTCGAAGAAATGTGGCGCGCCCTCGGCGCACCAGAAAAAATCGCCATAGTCGAACTCGGCCCCGGCCGCGGCCTTTTCGCGCAAGACGTTCTCGACTGGTCCGAAAAAAAGTTTCCCGAATTCTTTCGGGCGATACATTACATACTGGTTGAAACCTCCGCCGCCCTGCGCCAGCGCATCGAGACCACGCTCGCTCATCACTTCGAATCTGGAAGAGCTACGTTCGCCTCCGAAGGGGCAGTCCTAGACGCGAGAACCGCAGGGAAGGGCACGACTTCAGTCGTGCCGAACCGCGGCACAGAAGAGTCGGCTTCGGCCCCTGAGGTTCCGCGTATCGTATTCGCCAATGAATTCTTTGATGCCCTCCCCGTCGAAATCCTCAGCTCACAGGGCACTCTCCGCATCGATACCCGCGATAATCGCTTCCTCGAAACTTGGGCCCCATCCTCTGCCGAAGAACTGGAATTCCTCGACCGCCACTCCATCCATCCCGAACCCGGCGAACGCGTGGAAGCCCCGCTCATCGCGCAACACCAGATGCACCGCGTCGCCGCCACCATCACTCGCGGATTCCTCGTCGCCATCGACTACGGCTACACTCGCGCCGAGCAGCTTGCTGGACGCCATCGCGGCACGCTTAAAGCTATACGTCAACATTCCGTGAGCCCGAACCCCTACGAAGCTCCCGGCGAGCAGGACATCACCGCCGACGTAAACTTCACCGCCCTGGCCACCGCCGCCGAACAGCAAGGCATGCAGAGCCAGATGCTGATCACGCAATCCCAATTCCTGATGGGTATCGGCGAGGTCACCCAATTTGCCGACGCCTTCGAAGGCTGCCGTCTGCCGCAAGAGCGCGCCAAAGTCGCGCTGCAACTCAAGCACCTGGTAACCCCTGCGGGCATGGGCGAAAGCTTCCACGTGCTGGTGGCGAGCAAGGGAGTGGAAAAAGAAAGAGTTGAAGCACTCGCAGGCCTGAACTTCGGCTCGGCGCTTGGTTGATCGAGGCTCTCCCCCGCCTCAGCGTTCGGGATCTGGCAGGCCGGCGAACGCACGCAGTTCCCCTTGCTGTTGCTCGGTCAAGTATTTCTTGCCGAAGATGAACATCGTGGGTCCGTAGAGGAGAAACACCGCTTTGTTCTCACCTTTCACCGTAACCCCCGCCCATTTCACTCGCCAACTGCATGTATCACCGGAGACCTCGAAGTCGTCCTGCCGCACATCGGTTTTGAACGTCCTGCCCACCAGATCGGAGCGCTGGTATGAGCGTTTGAAATACAAAATCGGAAACAGGCTCATAGTCCCTGCATAAATCCACCAAACGCCCAGCAACGCCAGCAGCGAGGACGACCAGGTTAGGGGTCTTTCGTTGTAAGGCAGGACGATCATGACCACACCGCACAGAACCCAGGCGATTGCGGCATCAAGTCGTTGGCGTCGCTGGTGCAGTTTACGGTAAAGAGCCTGCGCGGCAACGTATTCATCCATGCCGACCTTATATTCAAATTGCATCGGGGATTTTCCTCGTTCGGCGAGCACGACTGTGGATCCATCGGCTGCGAAAGGTTGACGATGTTAACCTTTTACTTCCGGGTAGTCATGCACTCCCCGCCCGCACTTCCGCCCCAGCCTCCCCGCCTGCACATACTCAACGAGCAATGGCGCGGGACGATACTTCTCCCCCAGCGTTTTGTGCAGATATTCCAGAATGCTCAGGCGCGTGTCGAGTCCCACCAGGTCGACCAACTCGAACGGGCCCATGGGATGGTTCAGCCCCAGCTTCACCGCCTTGTCGATGTCTGCGGCGGAGGCAATGCCTTCCTGCAGCATGAGGAACGCTTCGTTTCCGATCATGGCGTTGATGCGGCTGGTGATGAAGCCGGGCGACTCTTTGATCACCACCACTTCTTTTCCCATGCGCTTGCCCACTTCTACGGCAGAGGCCAGCGTGTCGTCGTCGGTTTCAAGAGCCCGCACCACTTCGAGCAGCTTCATCTTGTGCACGGGATTGAAAAAGTGCATACCGACAATTTTCCGGGCGCGGTAGGTAGCGCTGGCGATTTCGGTGATGCTGAGCGACGAAGTGTTCGAAGCGAGAATCGTATTGGGCCGGCAGATCTTATCGAGCAGCGTGAAGATTTCAATCTTCGATTCCATTTCCTCCGGAACCGCTTCGATGACGAGGTCAGCTTCGCGCGCGGCCTCGTCGACCGATCCGGCGTATTCCACGCGGCGGAAAGCCGCATCCGCATCGGGCGCTGCCACCTTCCCCAGCTCGACTGCCTTGTCGAGATTGGTGCGGATTTCGCTCTCGGCTTTGCGCAGCGCGCCAGGCAACAGGTCTTCGAGAATGGTACGGTAGCCGCCGAGCGCGGCGGCGTGGGCGATGCCGCGGCCCATGGTCCCGGCGCCGATCACGGCGATGGTCCGGACCTGCGCCACTGGCTAGCCCGCCTTTTCCAGGTCCGCGAGCGCGGCGTTGAGAGCGCCGCCGGCCGTGCGCAAATAGTCCGCGAGCCGCTTCCGCTCTTCGGCACTCATGTTCGGAATGTAGAGGCAAAGGCGACGCAACGTGGCGGTAATGTCGTCTACGTAATTCATGGAACGGATGAGTTCACCTGTTGCTGGCATAAGAGCTCCTGTTGTGAGGCCGAAACTTCTATTTTGGACGCGCTCACGCATTTAGTAAAGCGACAGGTCCAAACCTGCGACAGGCCCAAACCAAACTCTTTGACCACAGAGGGAACAGAGGAACACGCGTGAAACTGTGAGAACACCGCGTGGTCGACAACTCAGAAGAATTATGAACGCCTCATGAAACTTGTGTCAGAATAGCGCCGATCAATTGTTTTTATGGGTCACGACTAGGCCCTGCGAATCGAATAGGCATGAGTGAAAACGTTTTGAAGCGCTATATTTTCGCGAGCGATTTCGATCAGACGCTCACCTTCAACGACTCTGGCTATGTGCTGGCGGAACTCGTCGGCATTCCTACGGACGAGTTCGAGCGCAAAGCCAAGGGGATGGCGAAGATCAACTTGGTGCAGCAGGGCGCGGAACTGGCTTACCTGCTGCTGCACGATCCTGAGTTCAAGGCGAAGGTGCGCAAAGAGCATCTGTACGAAGCGGGCAAACGCGTCCGGCTGAAGGAAAATATTCAGCTGCTCTACCAACTGCTGGAAGCGGGGATCGACGGACACTTCTTCGATTTTTATGTGCTCTCGGCCGCGCCCGTGGAAGTGATTTACTCGGCGCTCGAGGGAATCGTTCCCAAAGATCATATTTATGGGACACAGTTTCTGTACAAGCCTTCCGGCGAGATCGACACCATCGTGCGGGCGACGGCGGGTTACGGCAAGGTCGCGGTGCTTGACCAATTGCTGAGCAAGCACGTGGTGGGGCCGGACCATGTGATCTACAGCGGCGACGGCAGCTCTGACATTCACGTGATGCTGCATGTGAATGCGCGGGACGGGTTGACCATCGCGGTGTCGGAGTCGCCCGACATCTCGCAGATCGCGAAGCGCACGGTGCTGAGCACGAGCGCGCTGGCGGTGCTCGCGCCGATTCTGGAAGAGGTGGCCGGATGGGAGCGGTCACGGATTCGCGGATTCTTTGAAGCGAACGGGATGCTGATTCAGGAGTGGGAACGGGTGCGAACGGACTGGCTGACGGTGCGTCCGGTGGCGAGGGAGGCAGCGGCCGAAGGGGTGGTTTGAGGGGCCAAATTTTTCCACAGTATTCCTGGCGGAACAGTTCTGCGGTTTGCACAAAAGCCTTGCAAAGAGCTTCTCGCCTGTAATCGCCAAGAAATATTGACGCCTAAACGCTTCCGAGTCAGGCGGGTCGGGGAGTGCTGCCTATATATCGGCAACGGGTGTGGCAAAAAAGCCACACGAAAACAGGGCTATCGAGAAGAAGAAACTGCGTGTTTGCAGGCGCAAAATTCTCAGATTGAGAACAGTGGGGTGCGACCACCGGACTCTCAAATCGGCTGTGTAGTGAACGCTGGCGCGGCGTCGGCCACTAATGGCCACTAATGCTTTTGGCCACTAATGCTTTCATTGTTCGTTCAAAGCGAGACTCAGAGGCGTATGATGCTCGGCGGAGACGTCTAAGACAGAAACATCAGGGCGCTGGCGTTGCTCTGACGGAGGGCCTACATGCCCCGCCACGTTGCTCGCACGTTCCAATCAATGAGTGTTGTCGCGCGGTACGTTGCAGCCCTCACGATTCTGCTCGGCCTTGTCGTTCAGGCCCAACAAGCGGACTTAAGTAGGCCACCGGTCACGCCGGTTGGGGTGCCGCAGGTGAGGCAGCTCAACGGGCTGCAACCCCCGTTGCCAGGCATGTCCGACACTCAGGTTGTTTCTGCGCCCCGCCGCAGCCCGCGGCAGAGCGGCGTCGCATCGGCGGAAGCAGACGGTCCACTCCTCTTGTCCGCAGTCCTCTACGACTCCGACGGCTACCAGGCAACTGCAGTGGCCGTAGCAGATGTAAACCTTGACGGCATTGCCGACTTGCTGGTGACGAATGGCTGTGTTGCCTCCGACAACTGCAATGAAGGTTCGGTGAGCGTACTGCTCGGGAATGGCGACGGGACTTTCAAGGCAGCGGCGAGTTACGTTTCAGGCGCCTATTTCACGGTGGCAGTGGCGGTGGGGGACGTAAACGGCGACGGCAAGCCAGACCTCATTCTATATTCGACAGCGCCGTACGGAGACACCTACGCGGACGCGGTTATTTCTGTGTTGCTGGGCAACGGCGACGGGACATTCCAGTCCGCCGTTTTCTATGACGCCGGGGGCGTCGCATACGACTCACGCCTCTCAGGCATGTTGGGCGCGCAGGCAGTGGTGGTCACAGACCTAAACGGGGATGGCAAGCTCGACATCGCGGTCGCGAACTACGGCAACGGCGACATTTATGACGAAAACGTGGGCGTCCTCATGGGGAATGGCGATGGAACTTTCCAGTCCGCCGTCGGGTACAACTTCTACCAACTGTTCGGATTTCAAAGCCACAATACAGGTGTCGCGGTTGCGGACGTAAACGGCGATGGCATTCCCGATCTTGTTGCGGGAACTGATCCGCTTGCTATTTTGTTAGGTAAGGGTGACGGCACGTTCTATCCAGGAAACCTTTACGGACTCTCGTCGCCAGTCGTAGCGCTGGCGGTAGCGGACGTGAATGGCGACGGTATCCCCGACCTGTTGGCGGTGGCCCACGGCGGCAATTCGATAAGCGTCCTGCTGGGCACCGGCGGAGGAAACGTCGTGCTAAAGGGGCCGTTTGACGTGGCCGGAGCGCAGTCGATAACCGTCGCGGATTTGAACGGCGATGGGGTCCCGGACTTGGTCTTGGGAGCGGGTTATTCTGTGATTACGTTCTATGGCCAAGGCGACGGAACGTTCGAGGACCCCATAGGCCCCCTAGGCTACGTGTTCGGAACTGCTGCGACCGCCGTGGCGGATTTGAACAACGATGGCAAGCTCGACGTGGTCTCCACGAGCGGTGACGCCGTAGCAGTATCCCTCAATAACCGGCAGGGCCCACCCTACACCGCGACGACCACCACACTGACTTCAAGTGCGGACCCGGCCCATACTAAGCAGACGGTTCTTTACACGGCCACTATCCATAGCCAATCGGGAGGACCAGTCAGCGGAACGGTCGTCTTCCGGGAAACCAATTCTGCCACTAAATATAGTCAGGCAATCGGGTTCGGGGGGGTATTCGGCAACCAGGCCTCCCTTCCCTTTTCTTACATGAAGACCGATTCCGTTTACGAGGTTTCTGCCACATACTCGGGCGATGCAATCAATAGTTACAGCACCTCGAATGTCGTGCGTGAGGCCATCTCAAATTTCCCAATCTCAACCAGCACGCGCCTGAGCAGCTCGGCACATTACTCCATCAGCGGCCAAGCTGTGACGTTCGTGGCCAAGATCGATTCCACGATCGGGCCCGTCCCGGACGGCGGGTCAGTAACGTTTTTCGACGGAACGAATCCGATCGGTACGATGACGACCGCCAGTGGAGTTGTCAGTTTGACGACTGCGGGATTGGTCGCCGGCACGCACGACATACAAGCTTCGTACCTAGGGAATTCATCATACAAGTCGAGCTTGGGGAAGGTCAGCGAAGTCGTGGCGGCTCCGCCCGTCGCGACAAAGACCAAGCTAAGCACGTCGGGGTCTCCCTCCGTGGTGGGGCAAGCGGTGACCTTTTCGGCCACCGTGACGTCAAGGTACGGCGCGATTCCCGATGGCGGAGCGGTGACGTTCGGTGTCGGATCCACAACCATCGGCACTGGCACCACGGCCGGTGGTGTGGCGACATTTACAACGTCTTCGTTGAAGGCGACGAGGCAGACCATCAAGGCTACCTATGGCGGAGATGGAACGTTTCAGACCAGCTGGGGCGCGGTCGAGCAGGTCGTGGAAGAGAACGCGACGCAAAGCGTGCAGCCCTAAAGGGCGCGGTGGTGCGCTTTGCCGACCAGGGAAGGCTGCAGGCGAAAGCAGATTCCTCTCCTCGCTGACGCCGTCCCGGAATGAACAAGAGGGCTAGTGTGGCGATGCCGCCGTGACAAAGGAACGGTCGAGCTTCGCTCGATTGGACAGCCGGGGGCGGCTGTCCCCACATGAGCAACTCGCAATCCAGCGGTTTGCTGCGGGGTGGGGTTGACGGTAGAATCAGATTAGCCGCGCCTTGCGGCGAACGGGACTTACGAGTCAACCATGGAACCTGGGATGTCCGGCGAGGAAAGTTCTCTTCAGGGTGATTTCGATCCAGAAAAACTAAGCCTTTGCGTGAGGGTCACGCTGGCGGCGAACCGTGCGTCGGTGGACCCGGTGGTTGCCGAAGTGATGGAGACGATCCGGCGGGTGAAGTGTGTGGATGGCAAGGAAGACGCGATTGAGTTGGCATTGCAGGAAGCGCTGGCGAATGCGGTGGTCCACGGCGCGAAGGAGGACCCCAACAAAACCGTGGAGTGCATTGTGGCTTGCGAAGAGGATCGCGGGCTGATTATTATCGTGCGCGATCCGGGGCCGGGGTTCGATGTGGGCGCGATCCCGAATTGCACGGTTGGGGAGAATGTTTACTCGAATCATGGGCGGGGGATTTTTCTGATCAACCAGTTGATGGATAAGGTGGAGTTCCGCAAAAATGGCGCGGAGATTCACATGGTGAAGAAGTAGGGGCCTCGAGGGGCTGAAGCCCTCCCGAGTTTGGGGAGCTTTACGCGGCGCTGAAGCGCCGCTCTTCCACGGTATTAGGGCGTCCTGGCGGCGCGCGATCTTCCGCGACATCGCACGTTCTTGCACATTCCTGATTCTTCACTATTCTTTTGCGGCGATTCCCAGGGATTTCATTTTGCGGTATAGGTGGCTGCGCTCGAGGCCGAGGGTTTCGGCGGTGCGGCTTACGTTGCCGTGGTTTTCGTCCAGCTTTTTGAGGATGAAGTCGCGCTCGTAGGCGTCGCGGGCCTGGTGCAGGGTGGAGAATTCGGTCTTGGCGGGGCGGCGGGTGCCGTCGCGATAGACCAGAGGCGGCAGGTGTTTGCGCTCGAAGCGGGTGGTGGTGGGATTCATGATGACGATGCGCTCGATCACGTTGCGCAGTTCGCGGACGTTGCCCGGCCAGGAATAGCGCATGAGCACTTCGATCGACTCGTCGGTGATTTCGCGGGGCTTGCGGCCGTAGGTGGAGGCGAGTTCCTTCAAAAAGTAGCGGGCGAAGAGCGGGATATCTTCCTTGCGCTCGCGCAGGGGCGGGACAAAAAACGGAATCACGTTGAGGCGGTAGAAAAGATCTTCGCGAAAATTTCCGCGGGAGATTTCTTCTTCGAGATCTTTGTTGGTGGAAGCGATCACGCGGACGTCGACGGTGGTGAGTTCTTCGCCGCCGACCGGAGCGAAGCGCTGTTCTTCGAGCGTGCGCAGAACTTTGGACTGCGTCTTCAGGCTCATGTCGCCGACTTCGTCGAGAAAGAGCGTGCCTCCGCTGGCCTTCTGGAATTTGCCTTCTTTGTCGGTGGCCGCGCCGGGGAACGATCCTTTGTGGTGACCGAAGAGTTCGCTCTCAATGAGATCTTCGGGGATGGCGGCGCAGTTGACCTCGACGAAAGTTTCGTCCTTGCGCAGGCTTTGGCCGTGGATGGCGTGGGCCACGAGCTCTTTGCCAGTGCCAGACTCGCCGTAGATTAGAACCCGGCCGTTGGTGGGCGCCATCAGGCCGATCTGCTGGCGCAGGGCTTTCATAGGAATACTGTCGCCGACGATTACGGTCTTGGAGTGCAGCTGTTTTCTCAGGTCGACGTTTTCGCGGCGCAGTTTCTTCGATTCGATGGCGTTCTTGACCACGAGCAGCGTTCGCTCGATGGAGAGCGGCTTTTCGAGGAAGTCATAGGCGCCGAGCTTGGTGGCGCGGACGGCGGTTTCGATGGTGCCGTGGCCAGAGATCATGATGACTTCCGGAGGATTCTCGAGCGCCCGGATTTTCTGCAGAGTATCGAGACCGTCGATGCCGGGCATCCAGATATCGAGCAGGACAACATCGAATGCGGCTTTTCGGATTAAGTCCAGGCCGGCTTCGCCGCTCTCGGCTGCGGAAGCGGAGTAGCCCTCATCGGCGAGGACGCCGGAGAGGGAATCGCGGATGCCCCGTTCATCGTCAACGATCAATATGTTATGCATGCTGAATGGCGGCGGCTACCGGCGTGGATTCGGGGACAACGGGCAACTCCACCACGAAGCGGGCGCCGACCGGCTGATTTTCTTCGACGCGAATGGAGCCGTGGTGATCTTCGATAATGCGGCTCACGATGGCCAGGCCCAGTCCAGTGCCGCGCCGCTTGGTAGAAAAATACGGCAGAAAAAGTTTTTCTTTTAATTCGTGAGTGACGCCGTGACCGGTGTCGGCCACTGAAATCTCGACAGCATCGCGGCTGGCGACCAGCGCGGTGGAAATTTCTATCTCGCGCACCAGAGAATCCTGCAGGGCGTCGGCGGCGTTGTCCACGAGGTTGGCGACAGCGCGTTTGATGGACTCGGCGTCAGCCATGACGCGGGGAAGATCTGGGGTCAGGGACTTGTGCAGGCGGATGCCATCGAGACGGCCGTTGAACATGGAGAGCGCGTTCTCGATGACTTCGTTGATATCGGCGGGTTGCGGCTTGGACGCAGGAAAGCGCGCCAGAGTGGAGAACTCGTCGACCAGGCGGCGGACAGTTTCGGCGGCGCTGGCAATGGTTTCGGCGCAGGAGCGAACTACTTCAAGCGAAGCCGGGTCGGCGGGAGTGGCGCGCTCCAAGTGCCGGCGGATGCGTTCCGCGGAAAGTGCGATGGGGGTGAGCGGGTTTTTTATTTCATGAGCCACGCGGCGCGCTACTTCACGCCAGGCGGCTTGCTTCTGCGCCTTGAGCAGGTCGGAGAGGTCTTCGAAGACGATTACGTAGCCCGACTTCTCGCCTTGATGGCGGAGTGTGGCAACCGTAATGGCTACGTTCAGGGAAGCGCGCTGGGCGGGCATTTCCATTTGCGCGGCGGCCATGCCCATGCGATCGGCGCGGCGCAGCAGGGGATCGAGATCTTCCAGCACTTCGGCGGGAAAAATTTCAGCGAGGGGAGAGCCGAGAATAATCTGTGGGGCGGCGTCGTGCGGCGCCTCAGGATGAAACATGCGGAGCAGAGCCTGATTGGCGTGGGTGACACGGCGCGCGGCGTCGAGCGAGAGCACTCCGGTGGGGATGCTTTCGAGGATGGTTTCCATCTGGCGGCGGCGGCGGTCGAGTTCGGCGTTGGCTTCGGTGGCGTCGCGGCTGGAGGCTTCGATCTGGTGGCGGCTGGCTTCGAGCTCTTCGGCCATGCGATTGAAGGAACGCACCAGATCGCCGATTTCGTCGGCGCCGCTGATTTCGACGCGGTAGTCGAGGCGTCCGCGGGAAATCTCCTGCGTGGCCTCGGCCAGGGCGGCGAGCGGACGCGTGACCAGCTTCGAGAGAAACAGCGCGAGCCATGTGGTGACAAACAGAACGATCATGGTGAGCAGCAGCAGGTAACCCATGTAGACGCTGCGCACGCGGCGGCGTTCGCGGGCGAGATCGTAGTAGCGCTGCTGGCCGGCTTCGGCTTGTTTTAAGGTTTGAGCGAGCTCGGCGGGCAGCGGGATGGCGATAACAATGGTTCCCGCTTTTCCGACGGGCGCGGTGCCGAGTGTGTAGTCTGTATTGTTCCAAGTGAATTGCGCTACGCGGCCGTCAGCTGCGTCGGCGAGCGGCAGCTTTGAGCGCAACAGCGCCCACGAGCCCGGGGCGTTGAAACTGGCAGTCTCGTTTCCGTTTTGCAAGGCAAGGGCGAACCCGCCTTGTAATGTGGGTTGGTGAAGGCGGAATTCCCTGGTCAATTCGGAGAACTCGCGGTCGGCGAAAGCGCGTTGCACCTCGGCGGACGCGGCAATGACCCGGGCTTCGGAGCGGGCGTTCTGGGTGGCGTAGTTGGCCAGGAGCGAACCCATCGCATGAATATCGGACCGTACTTCTTCGGCCGGGGTGGAGAACCAGCGCTCGATGGAGCGGTTCATCAGACCATAGGCGAACCAGTACATCACGACGACTGGGACAAACGAAAGCAGGAGTGCGCCCGCGACCATGCGAGTGCGGAACTTTGAGCCGAGCACTCCCATGCGGCGTTCGGCGAACAGCTTCAGCAGGTTGCGGAACAGGACGAAGGTGAGAGCAACGAACAACAGCGAGATTAGAAAAGTGAGGGCCCAGAAAACCAGGATTTCTTCGTTGTTGCCGGGGCGGAGGAAGTTCGGGTCGAAGGCATTTTGCGAAACCAGGATGGCGAGCAGGAGTGAGACCGCGATTGCCAGCAGAATGATGGCTTGCTTGCGGTTGGACTTTTTTGGAGTGCGGGTTGGAGCGGGTTGGGGCACGGGGTTGGTGTCCTGGTAGGGACGTTGCAAGTCATTATAGATGGATGGTGCGTTCTTGCCGCAGACCGTGGCTGGCGCTCGGGGCGGTGGAGACTGAGATTCCTCCGCCGCGAAGAAAGGCGCGGTGTTCGGAATACCGAGGTTTGGTTGGGCTGGCTGAAAGCTAAGAGCTTAAAGCTTGTGTCTAGTTCGCCCTCCGGCCTGTGGCGGGTTCCTGAAGGACCCCGTCTTAGGCTGGCTTGGACTGGTAGGTTTTGTCGAAACACAAGGCGCGGCCGCGAGGGTGGGCCAGCCAATCCGGGTGATTGTGGTCCCAGACCAGGCAGTGGCCCCGCACTTTCATTTTGCGTGCCCGGGCGAAGGCGACGACTTCGTCGGCCTCACGAAAATCGAAACTGTCGGGGTTGCGGCGGATGACCCACCATTTCATGGCGTCCTCGGACTCGACCACGTTGAATTCGCGGACCGGGGTGGAGGCGGAGGCGGCCTCGGAGAACGGCGATGGCCGCACGGCGGTGCCGATTGAAACTCCGGCGCCGTCCGCAGCCTGGCGCGGCGATTGAGACGGAGAAAGAAGGACGAGTGCCGGAGCCAGAAGCAGGAAACGGAGGCGGCTCGAGAACTTCATCACTTCTGGTTCACGCTTCTCTTTTTCCGGCTTTCTGTTTCAAGCCTTCAGGCTTTCACCGCGAAGGCTTTGGGTGGCGTGGTCTGTGGCAGCGATGCAGAGATTGCCGCCGTCAGGTCTTTGCCGCCCTTGAGGTTCACGACCAGCGACTGAATGCTGAAGATCGGTCCCCAGGGAAATCCCCACCAGCCCATGACCAGCGTGAGGGCGGTCCAGGGTAATCCCTTGGAGAGCGCGCTTTCTCCCGCTGGGATGAAATACACGGGCGAAGATCGGCGGAAGGTCATCACAACGACTGAGACGCAGTAGTTGTAGCAAACCAGCTTGGCGCCCCGTTGAATTTCGAATCGAAGCTGATCGGGCGACATACCCTCAATACCCTGAATTTTCATGGTTAATCTCCTTGAGGGGGAGACTGGATTCTAGGACAGGTCGAAAGGCGGGTAAAGAATCAAAAGAGGTTGACCTACCGTCCACTGCGGGATGCGTACCGATTGCGAACTTTTTGACCCGGGGTACCCGGCGGAAGGAATGGTTTCAGCGGGCAGGCATCGCATGCGGGTTTGGCCTTTTTGCAGTAATGCTTGCCCACGCCAACGATCAGACCATGCATCTCGTTGTAGACCTGTGCAGTGGGGCTGCGTGGGGATGTGCTCATGGGAGACGGTTGGTGAGCCGTGCTCGGAGTTCCCGACTCTGCTTTTGGCCGCGTTCGCGCTTCCTTTTTGTTCTTGGCCAAGGGAGCCAGGGAGCGCTCGAATAGTTCGCGAATCTCTTCGTAGCGAGTTTTCTGCGGGAGAATTTCGTGGCGGTCGAGGATGCGGCGGGTGTAGGCGTCCACGACGAACACGGGATGGTTTCCAGCGTAGAGGAGAATCGAATCCGCGGTCTCGGGGCCGATGCCGTTCAGGCCCAGCAGTTGTTCGCGAAGGAGATTCGTGGGTTGGGTAAAGAGATTGTCCAACGAGCTGGCATATCGACCATCGAGGAATGCGACGAAGGCTTTGAGGCGCTGGGCTTTCTGGCGGAAATAGCCCGAGGGGCGAATCAGGCGTTCGAGTTCGGGCAACGGGACGTGTCGGATCGCTTCGAGAGATAAAAGGTTCGCGGCGCGCAGGTTTGCTAAAGCACGTTCCACGTTCGTCCAGGCGGTGTTCTGGGTTAGGAAGGTTCCCAGGATTACTTCCAAGGGAGTATGGGCCGGCCACCAGTGCTGCGGTCCCCAAGCGGCGAGAAGGGTGCGGTAGAAGGCGCGAATCTGGACGTCATTGCTAGATCGATTCGAGGCTCGATTTACGGCTCGATCCACGGTGCGACGCAACTTCGCAACTTTCATTTGTCAAGTCTAATCGAGTCGGCCCCAGGCAGGTTGGAGCGCCGGAATAGTCGGCGTGAGTCTTACCGAAGTGCATGTACTCCGGCTCGGCAACGCGGCGGGCCCAACGGAAAACAATCAATTGGCGTGGGGTGCAGGGGGTCGCGGGTGAGTCAACCCCTTGTGGACGCGGAGCTTCGCGAGGTCCAAGTACCAAAGTTACTGGTAAGGTAACGCGGTTGCGTTGACAATTTGTGTCAACGCGAGTGCGCTGCCTTTCTCCCCCCGCGAACGGCAGCGGTTTGCGTGAAAGCCTGCAAGATTGTCAGGCGTCGATTCATTACCTGGATAGGAGATCGCCGTATGTCTCAACGGCTGGGTGACCTTCTCGTCAAAGAGAAGATCATTACCCCAGAGCAGTTGGAACAAGCGAATAAGGTTCAGAAGGAGCAGAGCTGCCGCCTGGGGTCCGCCCTGGTGAAGCTCGGGTTCCTTACGGACGAGGACGTCACGAATTTTCTCTCCCGTCAGTACGGCGTTCCTGCCATCAATCTTTCGTATTTTGAAATTGATCCCGCGGTGGTCAAGCTGATT
>Ga0209006_10001347_pt1 | contig 22292 bp, 18 predicted proteins | sample JacPin_JW_Ref_O2_FD_188567 | JGI IMG/M metagenome (GOLD analysis project Ga0209006, IMG submission 188567) | Forest soil microbial communities from Algoma, Ontario, Canada - Jack Pine, Ontario site 1_JW_Ref_O2 (SPAdes) (version 2) | ecosystem: Environmental > Terrestrial > Soil > Boreal... | reverse complement strand
CCTGTTCCTCTTCATCGAAGGCCTCATGCGCCGCGACATCAGCCTGCGCATCAAAGAACGCGTCTACCAGGCCGCCTTCGTCTTCCTGGTCCTGTTCGCAGTCATGGTCATCTACAACGATCTGATGAAGACCATCCCCGGGCTGGCGGATCGGCTGCCGTAAACAATTTCGAGGGTGAGATTAATCGGATGCCCCAGCTTCTCGCGTTCTAAGCGAGAGGCCGGGGCTTTTGACTTTGGCTGACATTGTGGTGGAGATCATGTGGAGAGATTGTGTGGACTCCTGCCTGCTGCTTTTGACACTCTAGGGTAGGGATGCGCCCACCTCACACGGCGGATGATAAAATCGAGAAACGATGATCCCACGTAGAAAAACAGTCACCGCCCTGGTGGGCGGCGTGCGCGTCGGCTCCGATGCACCCATTGTGGTGCAGTCGATGACCAACACCGACACTGCCGATATTCCCTCGACCGTGCAGCAGTGTGCGGCGCTGTTTCGCGCCGGGTCGGAACTGGTTCGCGTTACGGTGAACAATGAAGAAGCTGCCGCCGCGGTTCCTTACATCGTCGAGCAACTCGACAAGCAGGGCCTGCGCGTTCCCATCATCGGCGATTTCCATTACAACGGCCACGTGCTGCTGACCAAATATCCCGAGTGCGCGCGCGATCTGGCAAAATACCGCATTAATCCCGGCAACTCCAGCATCGGCAAAACCGGCGACTCGAATTTCCGCACCATGATTGAAGTCGCGGCGAAGAATGAAAAGCCCGTGCGCATCGGCGTGAACTGGGGCTCGCTCGATCAGACCCTGCTCACCCGCATGATGGACGAGAATTCCCTGCTCCCCGAACCGCAAAAAAAAGACGCGCGCGAAGTGACCATGGAAGCGATGGTGGTCAGCGCGCTGAACTCGGCTGCGCTGGCGGAAAAATATGGCCTGCGTGCGGACCAGATTATTCTGAGCGCCAAGGTCAGCGGCGTGCAGGATCTGATTGATGTCTACCGCGCCTTGGCCGCACGTTGCGACTATCCGCTGCATCTTGGACTCACTGAAGCGGGCATGGGCGCCAAGGGCGTGGTCGCTTCCGCGGCGGCCATGGGTGTGGTTTTGCAGGAAGGCATTGGCGATACGATTCGCGTCTCGCTCACGCCTGCTCCCAACGGCGATCGCACCGAAGAAGTTCGCGTTGCGCAGCAGATTCTGCAATCCATGGGCATTCGCAGCTTCACGCCGCAAGTCACCGCCTGCCCCGGCTGCGGCCGCACAACGAGCACCTTCTTCCAGGAAATGGCCGAGCAGATTCAAACTTACCTGCGAGAGCAAATGCCCGCATGGAAAGACCAGTACGTGGGCGTCGAAGAGATGAAGCTGGCCGTCATGGGATGCGTAGTCAACGGCCCCGGCGAATCCAAGCACGCCAACATCGGCATCTCGCTGCCGGGAACGTTCGAAGAACCGAAAGCTCCGGTTTACGTGGATGGCCGCTTATTCACCACGCTGAAGGGCGACCGCATCGTGGCCGAGTTCATCGACATTCTTGACGACTACGTCGATTCGCACTATGCGGCGCGAGAAGTTGTGAAAGAAGAAATCCCCGCCAAAGTTTAGCCCTTACTGTCCCGTGAAAAGAAAAATGGGATTCTGCGAGGGTGGCTCGCCATTCGATCCCGCTGCTGACGCGCTGAATGGGGCGTTCAAATCCAGCACCAGGTTATCCGTAGCATTGGTCGTGCCGGTGCTGTTCGCGCTGGTGACAGTGTTGATCACAGCCACAGAGCCGGCGTCGCACATGGCGACGTAAACGCGGCTGCTGTCGGTGGCGGCAGCTGACGATAACCGAAAGCGAGTTGCACCCGGAACATAGGGTGTCACGGGCGCGCACGACGTCACCGGAGCCACGGCAAAGGCCTGAGTTCCGGTGGTTGCCGGCGAGAGCAGAGGAAACACGGAAGACTTGAAGGTGAGGCTGGCGGCGTCAAAGACCGTAGCCTGCGGGATGATGCAATTCGTTGCGGTTGTGTTCGTGTCGGGACAAGCGCCCGTCGCGGTCACATAGCTGGCCACGTAGAAGCGGCTGCCATCGGGTAATGCCGCCACCGACACAGGAATCACTGGTCCAACCCCCGTGACCGCAGGAGCGGGAATGCTAACGCCTGCGGCACTTCCGAGCGGAGTCGGAGGATCGGTGGTCGCGTCGAACACGAATACCGCAGCCACGTTCGGGTTGATCACGTACAGACGGTTTCGACCACTGTCGTAAATCGCATAATTCGCGCCCGGCCCGCCGACCGGCTGCGGAGAACCCACAACCGTGTCAGTGTCTGTGCGGATCGTATACAGGTTGCCGTCGCCCTGTGTGACCACATAAATCCTCTGTCCATCAATGCGCGCCACGGCCCAAACCGGCGCCGTGCCGATTGTTAGCGTCGTAATTGTTGACAGGTCGACAGTGCTAAGGCTTCTCACCGTATTATCGCCCTGGCTGACCACATACAGCTTGGTGCCGTCGGCAATTTCCGCCAACGCAACCGGCTGGCTTCCCACTGTCACTGTATTGCCGACCGTGTCGGAGACCGCATCCAGCGCGGTGACCGAATTCGTTCCATAATTCGCTACATAAACCGCGTTGTTCTGCGTGGTGTGCACGAAAACCGGCAGTGATCCCGTAGGCAGCCCGAAAATGCTGACCATTCCAAAACCGGTTGCGGTGGTCGATTCAAAAGCGGGAGAAAAAGCAGCGACATTGTCGGCCATTCCGGGGTTGAGGCTGCCGGCGACGGCTACGAATAACCGGCTATTGTTGGGCAGAATTGTTGCGTGCGTGGGATTGGGGCCAATGACATTCGCGCCGCTGGGATCGTTGGAAGTCGCAGCGATGACGCTGTCTCCCGACACATCGATCTGCATGGCCGTGCCCGGAAAGGAAGCCACGTTGGTACTGATGGCGAAGACTTCGTGAAAATTCGCGGGATTAGGATTCTGCTGTATCGGGCATCCGGGAAGCTGGCCCGCCGAGCAAGGAATCACTACGGGACGGTACACCTGGCCGCAGGACAGGCCGATCAGAGTTGCTAACATCGTGGCCGCAAGCTGGCCCGCACGCCGAAAACTCATCGAAACTCCGGAGATGAAGTATGAAATCCGAGTGGGAACGGAAGTGTCATTGTAGCGATTGCGAGCGATTCGCGCCAGCGGTGAGGCGGCCAATTCGGGCTCAATGGATCTCCCGCATCACCGAGTTTGAATGGAACCATCACTTGTGTGACGTGCAGACAAGGGACCGTTCAAAGCGTGGTATCACCGTCATCAGTTTGTTCGGGACCTGCCGCGACAGCATCGACGGAACCCTGGTGGCAGACGTGGTGAGTTACGAGGTTGGATTCGGCGTGATCGGCGAACTTACGAACCGTTTTTTCATTTCACAGCAAATGCAGCGGACCTTCAGTCATCGCCAGCAAGTTCTGGCTCGACTTCTTTCTTAGCGCGGTGGTAAGGCTATCGTAAGCAGCCAGAATCGCGATTCTCCACCCCAAGCCGCAAACCACGGTCTTTGATACTATTGTGGCGGATTCTGATGAACTTTCTTCTTTGTCGCGCACGTATCAATCCCGCAACCAGCCTTGCGGCAAAGTCTGAGTGACCGATGGCAGCCGGTTCTACCTCCATTTTCCGCTCTTCCGGAACATTCGCGCGATACGTGATTGCCATTCTGGCAGTCATCGTTGCGATTTACCTCCGCGTTTTGATGGCGCCGCTTTTCCACGGCAACGTCCCCTACCACATGATCTGGGCGGCGATTGCTTTCACTGCCTGGCGTTGCGGACTCGGCCCGTCGATCCTAGCCACGTTCTTGAGCCTGATCGCCGTCTCATTCCACATGCCTTTCCTGCCCAACTCCAACGTCGCCCAGACGGGGGCTATCGGGATGGCCAGCTTCGTCATTTTTTCCGGGATCATCGTCGCTGTCGGCGAAAACTCGCGGCGGGTTATCGACCGCGGGAAGAACGCTGAACGAGAGGCGCGCCGCTCGCGCATCCTGTTTGAGACCTTCATGGACAACAGTCCCGGCGCTGCGTTCATGAAAGATCGGGATGGCAAATACGTTTATATAAACCGGACTGCCCGCGAGCGCCTCAAGCTGCCGCTGGTCGTAGGCAAGACCGACTTTGACGTCTTCCCTGCCGAAGCCGCCTCCGCCTACCGGGCCAACGATCTCGAAGTCCTACGCGATGGAAAGCCTCGCGAATTTCTCGAATACGTCGATCAGCCCGACGGGAAGCGCGCCTGGCTGAGCATCCGATTCCTGGTCACTGATCCCGACGGCAAGGTCTTCGTCTGCGGCAAGTCCTTTGACGTGACCGATCGCATCAACGCTCAAGAGGCCTTGCTTGAGGCTCACCATGAACTGGAAGAGAGAGTGAAAAAGCGCACCGTGGAACTGACCGTTGCTCGTGATAGCCTGCGAGACCTTTCAGCTCGGTTGTTGCAGGTGCGCGACGAAGAGCGCCGGCGCATCGCGCGCGAACTGCACGACAGCGTGGGCCAACTGCTGGCAGCGCTGGCGATGAATATCGCCGCTCTTAATCGTGATCCGCAGCGATTGCCGCCTGACGTCGCCAGAATGGCCGCCGAAAGCATCAGCCTGCTCGATCAAGCCAACCGCGAAATCCGCACCATGTCTCACCTGTTGCATCCGCCTTTGCTCGATGAGGTGGGGTTGGAATCGACCTTGCGTTGGTATGTCGATGGATTTACCGAGCGCAGTGGGATTCAGGTCGGTCTGCAAATCTCGGTCGGTGCAGAGCGGTTGCCGCAGGAGACAGAGCTTACCGTCTTCCGCGTGGTCCAGGAATGCCTGGCCAACATTCATCGCCACTCGAGCAGCAAGACGGCGAGCATTCGCATTGAGTTCCAGGATGGCTGGCTGAACATGCAGATCAAAGACGCGGGCAAAGGAATTCCCGCGGAAAAACAAATCGAGGGACTGGACGGCCAACTCGGAGTCGGCATCCGGGGAATGAGAGAACGCCTGCGATTACTCGGGGGAACGCTGGAGATCGAATCGAACTCTGCTGGCACAACGGTTCGCGCGATGCTGCCGGCATCTCGCGAGGCCAGGCTCAATCCTCCGCGTGGAGACGGTCCCAGACCGGTCGCGTGAAAGCCGTAGCCTAAGAGTGTTCGGAGAGCTCGTGGCGGAAATCAGTTTCCGCGCTATCTACTTCTCTGGCTCGACGAAAACTGCCGTTCCGTACGCCAGCACCTCGGTGACGCCCTGCATCACTTCGGTCGCATCGTAGCGGGCGCCCACTACGGCATTCGCACCAAGTTCGGCGGCGTGCTGCAGCATAAGGTCGAAAGCTTCCTGCCGAGTCTTCTCGCATAAGTTGGTGAGCAATGTGATGTTGCCGCCAACCAGCGTCTGCAGACCCGCGCCGATAGTGCCGAAGATGGAGCGCGAACGGACGACGATGCCCCGCACCACTCCCAGCGTGCGCGTCACCCGAAAACCGGCGAGCTCAAACTGCGTGGTCACCATGGTGTGGGCCACCATTCGTCCGCCGCCGGCGTAGGTTGTCACCATTGCGATTGAGTCCTTCCCTGGTTCGATGCGCGCACGTCTGTGGAAACCGAAACGGTACTATAGCGCGAGACTGCGCTCGGGGCCAGAACTTTAATGATGCTCGGCGGGAAATTAAGCGCGGCTGTGGACGAGCCGCAGGCCATCGGCCTGAAGGATGCGCTGAATCTGGCCGCGGGCATGGACTGACCACGGGCCGGTCGTGTCGAGCTTGATATAGGCCTGCCAGTGCTTGAGTGCCTTGCGCGGCTCACGCAGTTTTTCATACGCCAGCGCCAAATTGTAGTGCGCATCGGCGTAGGTGGGAGCAAGCTGTAACGCAGCCTTGTAGGTTTGAATCGCTTCCTGCACGCGTCCGGTTTCGTCGAGCACATTGCCCAAATCAAAATAGGCGAGAGCATAACGCGGATCGGCAGCCAGCGCGTCGCGATAGTGTTTCTCTGCGAGAACGAAGTCCTGCCGGTTGTAGTAGAGCGTGCCCAGGTTGATGTGCGCGGCGGCGTGTTTCGGATCGATCTCTAGCACTCGCTCATACGCCGCGATGGCCTCGCCATGCAGGTTCGGATCTTCTTCGAGCGTGATGCCTCGAGCAAACCAGTCGGCAACCTCATCTTCCCGGGGGCTCACTTCGGACTGCGGCACCGGCGTGCTGACCACTTTTTCGCGCGTGGCGAAATCCATTACAAACTGACCAGCGATCGGTTCCAGCAGCCTGCCCTGGTGGCGAAAGGCGACGCGATGTTTGTTGGTGGAGGACGCTCCCGCTTCAAGCAACGGCTTCTCCACGCCGCCCACCTGCTTGCGCATGGCTTCAAGAGACTGGCGAATCATGGCGGGCTTTACACTCGCTGCGCACAAATCGCGGACCTTCTTGATTTCAAGCATGTCGGCGAAAGAATATGCTTCGCAAGACGTTACCAGGCCAGCCCGCTCCCAGGTCGCCAACTGGCGCGGCGTAAGGTGGAGAATTCTGAGTAAATCCGCTCGGCTGTACACAATGATCCTGAAACGAACAATAAAATTCAGCAGCCTATTATCTGCAACTCCCCACCGCAAACGCAACAGCAAATCGCTGTGGAAAGCTGTGGAGAACCTGGTTAATCTACATGCAACGCGAATGGTGCAAGTTGTTACTTCGTCCCGTTACAACCACTTGCCCGCGAGATTACTACTGTGCTACTACACCAGCGCCGCTGCCTGGTACTCCTCATAGGAACCTTTGAAGTCCGTGATCTTATGATCGTTCTCGAAGTGCCAGATGCGAGTGGCGACTTCGTCGATCAGATCGTGATCGTGCGACACCAGAAAAACCGTTCCCTGGTAGCGCTGTAAAGAGATATTCAGAGCGTTGATCGCCTCCAAATCCAGGTGATTCGTAGGCTCGTCGAGCACCAGCACATTGGGCTTCTGCAACATCAGTTTGCAAAACAGCAGCCGCGCCGCCTCGCCGCCCGAAAGCACACTGGTCGATTTCGTCGCCTCTTCTCGCGCAAACAGCATCTGCCCCAGCAATCCGCGAATTTCTTCCGTCACCGCCCCCGAATCCCACTGGTGCAGCCATTCCAGCGCCGTCATGCCGCCTTCGATGAGGCTGCGATGATCCTGCGCGAAGTATCCAATCGACGCCTCGTGTCCCCAAAGTACCTTGCCGGAATCGATGAACGCACCGTCGTAGCCGCTGGTTTTGCGCAACTCAGATTCGGGCGTGGTCGGCGAACTCGACAGCAGCGAGTTCACCAGAGTCGTCTTCCCTGCGCCGTTGCGGCCCATCAGCGCGATTCTCTCTCCGCGGATGATGCTGGCCGTGAAATCGCGAATGACTTTCTTATCGTCGTAGGCTTTGTTCAGATGTTCGATCTCGAGAATGTGCTTGCCCGATGGCCGCTTCTGTTCGAACTTGATAAACGGACGTTGAATGTTGGACCGCGCAAGTTCCGTAACCTGCAATCGTTCAACTTCCTTGCGCCGCGACTGCACCTGGCTCGACCGCGTGCCCGCCGCAAACCGCGCGATGAATTCATTCAACTGCGAGATCTTCTTTTCCCGCTGCGCATTTTGCGATTCAATCTGCGAGCGCACCTGCGTCTTCGCCACAACCATGTCGTCGTAGGTGCCGGTGTAGGTAATGATGGTCTCGTAGTCGATGTCGGCGATGTGCGTGCAAATGCTGTTCAGAAAATGGCGATCGTGCGAGATGGCAATCACCACGCCGTCGTAGACGTTCAGAAATCCCTGCAGCCAGTGAATTGAATCGAGATCGAGGTTGTTCGTAGGTTCGTCGAGCAGAAGCGCCTGCGGATGCCCGAACAAAGCCTGCGCCAGCAGCACTCGGACTTTCTGCCCGCCCTGCAACTCGCCCATCTTTCGCGAATGCAATTCGTCGGGAATATCCAGACCTTGCAGCAGAATCGCCGCGTCGGTTTCGGCAGTGTATCCATCCTCTTCGCCGACGATGCCTTCGAGTTCACCGAGTTTCATGCCGTCGGCATCGGTCATCTCCGGCTTTTCGTAAATCGCGTCGCGCTCCCGCATCGCGGCCCACAGCCGCTTGTTGCCCATGATTACCGTGTCTAGAGCGGAGTGCACGTCGAAAGCGAATTGGTCCTGGCTCAATACACCCAGCTTGCGCGGGCGGACGACGGTACCCTTTTGCGGATCGATTTCGCCGCTCAGCAGCTTCATGAACGTGGATTTGCCGGCTCCGTTAGGGCCGGTGAGGCCATAGCGTTTGCCCGCCGTAAAGGCGGTGGAAACTTCGTCAAATAGTATTTTTGCGCCGAAGCGCATGGAAACATTGCTGACTGAAAGCATGATTTCTTTTGGCTCTTCTCTGGACCTTCGGGACTGCGGGAGATTCCGACGAAACGGTACGCAGCTGGAGTTTCTAGAATATCATGCGTGGGCCGTTTCAACTCGCACAAGCGGACGTAGATGAGAAGGGCTAGTGTGGAGCGGACACTCTTGTCCGCTGCCTTTGATTTTGACATGGATGAATCTTCGGGCGAATGGGAAGGGCACGACTTCAGTCGTGCCGCCAGCGCTAACAATTACGCGGACTTTAGCCTCTGAGGTTGATCCTTGAGACAGCCCGACAATTATTGTAGATCTCAATCAGATTCGAGATGCAAAATTCCGACGACGTCCATCGGTTCAGGACGCTCCGTATAATCTTCATTCGCGAACGAATACAGCACACTCCCATCCCGATCCAGAACATACGTTGCCGGAACAGGCAACTCCCAACTTTCGTCTCCATTCACTAACGGCAAATTGACAAATGCCCGCCGGTAGACAGCCTCTTCGTAATCCGGCACGCGATAAGTCAACCCAAACTGTCGGGCAACAGCATTCCCCACATCCGCGAGCATCGGAAAACGCAGCTTGTGCTGATCGTGCATAAAGAAAGATTGCTTCACCGTCTGCGGAGAAATCGCGATTAGAGTCGCTCTCTCTTGCTCGCTCTCCGGCACAATCAGATTCATGGCTTCCATCTGCCCCACACAAAACGGACACCAGCGTCCGCGGATAAAACAGATCACGAGACGCCCTTTGCCAAGCAAGTCAGCCGAGGAAACGATCTGGTCGTTGTGATCTTGTAGTTGAAACACCGGAGCCTTCGCGCCAATGGGCAGGATGTTTTCCGCTAGACGTTTTTCTTTGAGTTCGGCGATCGCACGAGCATGAACGGCTTGAGTTTCGTGTGGAACGTACTTTGCGATGAGCTCTTTGCGTTCGGCGAGAATTGCGCCCAACGGTCGCAGATCAGTTCGAGAACCCGATTCTTCGAGAGACCGCCATTTCATGAACTGGACCTCGCCCATGGGACCTTGGCCGTGCAGAGAAGACAAGGTGGATGAGCGGGATTAATATCCCGGCGAGCCGCATGACCGCTCTCCCAGTCACTCATTGAAGTCTACCATCGTGGCTATGCCGAAGTGGGGTATCGAAGGTCCGACGTCTTGAGGTCCGCCCTACATCCCCGGCATCTTCATCCCCGCCATCCGTCTCGCAAAACTCGGCTTGCCCATATTCTTGAACATCTTCTTCATCTGCGCATACTGCCGCAGCAAATTATTCACTTCTTGCACCGTCGTGCCGGAACCGCGGGCAATGCGCTTCCGCCGGCTGCCGTTGATCACCTCGTGATGATTGCGTTCGTGCGAGGTCATAGAATTAATAATCGCTTCCACGCGATTGATCTGCTTCTCGTCTACGTTGTCGGCAGCTTTTTGCAAGCCGGAAAACGGGCCGATGCTGGGCAGCATGCCAACCAGGCTCTTCATCGATCCCATCTTCTTCACTTGCCGCAACTGATCGCGAAAGTCTTCCAGCGAAAATCCGTCGCCCGAGAGCGCCTTCGTGGCGATCTCCTGCGCCTTCTTTTTATCGATCTGAGATTCAGCTCGCTCAATGAGCGAGAGAATGTCTCCCATGCCCAGAATGCGCGAGACGATGCGATCCGGGTGAAAGGGTTCGAGCGCATCGTATTTCTCGCCGACGCCAATGAACTTAATCGGCTGCCCCGTGACTTGCCGAATGGAAAGCGCCGCGCCGCCTCGCGCATCGCCGTCCATCTTCGTAAGAATCACGCCCGTAAGCGATAGCTTCTTATGAAACTCGTCCGCCGAGCGCACCGCATCCTGCCCAGTCATCGCATCGGCGACGAACAAAATCTCCGACGGATTCAGCAGCTTCTTCAGCGACTGCATCTCGTTCATCAGTTCGTCGTCGATGTGCAGACGACCGGCGGTGTCGACAATGAGCACGTCGCAACCGGAGATAACCGCTTCGCGCCGCGCCTCTTTCACCAGCCGCTCAACCGTCGCCGTATTCGATTCAGTAACCTGGCCCTCGTAAATGTGCGCCTTAATGGCCTCCGCCACAACTTTCAACTGCTCGCGCGCCGCCGGGCGGTAAACGTCGACAGATACCAGCAGCGGACGATGTCCGCCATTCTTAAACCAGTTCGCCAGCTTGCCCGAAGTCGTAGTCTTACCGGAACCTTGCAACCCCGCCATGAGCACAACCGTTGGCGGCTGCGAAGCGAACTTCATGCGCGCCGTATCTTTGCCGAGAATCTCGACCAGTTCGTCGCGTACGATCTTGATGACTTGCTCGCCCGGAGACAGCGCCGTCAGCACCTCCTGACCGACGGCTTTGGCCTGGATACGGTCAATGAGTTCCTTAACCACTTTGAAATTGACGTCGGCCTCAAGCAACGCAAGCCGAATTTCGCGCAAAGCCTCGGCAATGTTTTCCTCGGACAGCCTGGCCTGGCCACGCAGCGACTTGAAAGCGCGTTGTAGTTTTTCCTGAAGATTCTCAAACATAGGGATCGATATTGATCTTAACAGCCACGAACATCAAAACTGGCCGTCAAGCCGGGCGTCGAAGCTTAGTTTCGCCGTTTCGAATTGCTTTTTTTGACCCGCATGAACGAACTTATCCCGAACCACGCGAAGGCAACCGTAAAGCAACCGGCAATGGCGACATGGCTCACGGCGGCACGTCCGGCCCTAAACTCTACAAATTCGTGCGCCGCAGAGACGCCCCCCATGGCTGCCATGGCCAAAAACAGCGCGCCGATGACCTCCAGCCATAAGTGATGCAATACCTTAGACATCGAGCGCCCAGTAGCGCCCATGGCGCTCCAAACGGCGCCGAGCGTGCGGTTTCGCCGGGCCTGCTGGCTGGCCACGCGGGCGACGACCCCCAACTTTCGTGCGGTGGAAAGCGGACTCACGCCTCGATTTTAACAGCCTCTGGAGTACAATGACGCACGGGAGATCGACGAACCGTTGCGGGCGAAAAAGGCATCCAACGGCTTGGAGAGTTTGTCACGGCACCGGGGGGATGAGTGGACCAACAACTGAAACAACTCATGAAGGAGCTGGGAGAAGCAATCAACGAGTCGTTGTCGGATTCCGAGGCAATTGCCGAAGTGGTATCGCGAATCAAGGACGGCGGATACGATATTTTTTTGGTCCTTGAGGCCACTATCGGAGTAAGCAAGCAAGGCGAAAAACCGGCGGACAAAACTTCTCTGGTGACGACGCTATCCACCAACCCCGAATTCAAGATCAGCGATCAGGATTTGAAGTTTTTGAAGTCGCTGCGAATCAAGATAGAGGAAGAAAAAGAGTAGCTCGTCCTCTTACTGCTGCTGTGCGCGCTGCATCAAAGATAACCTTGCGCCGTTCCTGCGTTTACCTTCCCTGCCCCCCATCTAAGCTAAAGCTTTCAAGGCATCCTGACTGTTATGGCACGGTCAAAGTGAAGGTTATGTTCTTTGTGTCGCTGCCCGAAGTCGCAGTTGCCACCAGGGAATAAGTTCCAGTAGGCGTCCCGCTGACAGGCGTGGGTGTTGTTGTGCCGCCGCAAGCCGGTTGCAACAGCATCAATCCGAAGAGCACGCAAGCCCCGATTACGGCCGCAATCCGGCGGCGGCCAGACTTCCAGCCAAATCCAATCACCGCCATTCCGGGCAGAGTCAGCCAGAGCGCGTAAAACTGCCGCAACCTTCTGGCGGAAGCCGTCGGGGTGGTGGTCACGGGCCTGGCCGTCGTGGTGATGTTCAGTTGGGAGCTGACAGGGCTCACGCCCGCAAGTGTCACCGAAGCAACGCTAAAAGTACCCTTAGCGCCGGTGGGCATATTGGTGCAGCACGTTAACGAAATATTGCTGGCGTAGGGATTCGTAGGGGTAACCGTAACCTGGTAGACAGCCGTGTCCCCGGCTGCGGCGACGCTTTGATTGGCGGGATTGACGGCGACCGCAAAGTCCGACGCCTTGGCGGACACCGACGTCGCGTTGTTCCCAGGATTGGGATCGTTGTTACTGGCCGAAAAAACTGTGACCGATCCGCCCGTGAAATTGCCCGCAATCGTGGGGGTGACCGCGACCGTTACTGTGGAACTGGAACCTGCCTGCAGCGCGGCAATCGTACAAATCACGATCGAGCTTGATGTGGTCGCCGAACAACTTCCCGATCCCGCGGTGGCGGAATCGTAAGTCAACGGCATCCCCGCAGTGCTAAGGTCGTCGGTGAAGGTAACCTGTGTTGCCAGGTCGGGACCACTATTCGTCACCGTGTAGGTAAAGGTCGCTTGATTGCCGGCGCTTACGTAGCTTTGGGCGGTGGGGAGTGTGATCACCCCGCTAACGCTGAGATCGGCTTCCGTGCCGAACTTGGCAGCGAAAGCATCCGAGCCGCCATTGTTCTGCCCTTGCAGCGGATTTTGCGTCTGAAAGTCCGTGGAATTCGTGTCTCCGGCGAGGTAGATATTGGAATTGTTATCGATGGCGATACTGGTTCCCTCGTCCGTCCCGGTGCCTCCGAAATAAGTTACGTAGGCTCCCTCCTGGTTCTGTCCCGAAACTGCGGTGGAGGCCAGGTGGGCAAAAAAAGCGTCCTGGGTCCCGTTGAGGTGGCCCTGAATCACGCACGGATTGTTTGAATTGACCACCGTGCACTGGGTGTTGACGGTTGCGTTGGGGAAGAGCGGAAAATCCGTGGACTGCGTCCATCCCGTGAGAAACGCATCGTCAGCCGAGTCAACGGCAATAGCCAATCCTGCATCGTTTCCGGAGCCGCCAAGATACGAAAAGTAGCTCAGGGTTAAGACTTCGGTAGTCGTGGTGGTCGTTGTGGTTGTGGTCGCGAGATTGTTGAATCTCGCCACAAAAGCGTCCGTGTCGGTGTTAGTGGTGGTAGGGCAGGTCGTCACGGTGGTAGAGGGCGGAGTATTCAGGCACGTCTGGTAACCGCCAAACGTCGTCAGCAAGGTAACGTCGGGCGAGTTGGTAGTGCCGACGATGAACACGTTCGCCGCGCCGGTATCCACCGCGACACCGGTGCTGGAATCGTTCTGGCTTCCGCCGAGATACGTTGACCACACCAACTGCGATCCAGTCGACAAATTGGGATTGAGCTTAGCCGCAAACGCGTCGGTGGCCGTTGACGTGGACGAATTGGTGCAGGTCTGCGGATTGGTGTTGATCGCCGGGGGAGCCTGGTTCAGGCACGGCTGATAGGCGTTGAGAATGGGGAAGTCGGTCGAGGAACTCTGCCCCGTAAAAAGGAAGTTGGTGGTGCCGGAAAAATAAATATTTCCCGTGCCATCCACCGCGATCCCGCCGCCGACCGCGATCCCGTTACTGGGAGTTCCTCCGCCGAAATATGTGGAGTAGGGAATGCTCCCTACGCCAAAGGCCGCCGTGTTTACTTTGGTTACGAAGAACTGAATCGGAGCGCGCGAAAATTGCTGATATGCCTGCGTCTCCGGCGGGAAGCTGGCGGGAAACTGATCGTTGCTGGCGCCGCTGTCTGTGGAAGTAGTCGTGCCCGTGACGAAGACATCGCCGCTGGCGTCGATGGCCATGCCGCTAGCCACATCCGTGCCGGTACCCGAAAGATAAGACGAATAATTGAGAGCCGAACCATCAGAGCTCAGCGCCGTCACAAAAACGTGCGAAGTCCCCGTGCTGGTGGCCAGCGGGACCGCCTGGTAGGCATTGGTCGGAGTTGTGGGAAAATTGGCCGAAGAGGTCGTGCCGGCGACATAAGCGTCACCAGAAGCGTCGACTGCAATTCCTGCCGAGGTCTCCGTTCCTGTGCCGCCGAGATAGGTCAGATAGCCGATGCTGGTGCCTGCTGCGTTGATCTTTAGTACATAAACATCCTGCGTGCCGCTCAGCGCCGCCTGAAATGGCGTGGTGCTCACGGTGTGGCTGGTGACGAGATCGGTGGAGGTCGTCGAGCCGCTGAGGTAGATATTGCCGCCGCCATCGACTGCAATCGAAGTGGAATGCTCATCTCCGCTGCCGCCGAAATAGGTGGAGTAGTCGAGCACGGGATCGATGACCAGTTCGCGGGAATGGTCGTACGAGCCAATGGCGAAACCGACGCGGTTTGCGGCGCGCATCTGGAAGCGGCCTGCGACTGGCTCCTCGTGTTTCCCTAAGCGCTGGTAAATACGCGGAGCTTGCAACCGGACACTGCCGCTTTGAGCATGCAGGATCAGGTTCCCGTCCTGTAATTCGATTCTCTTCGATCCCTCAAATTGCAGTTCAGCTTGACGGGGATCGGATCCGGGAGCGACCTGAAAGTCATACTCCATTTTCCCATGGTTGCCGTAGAAGACCAGATTAATTCCAGGATAGATATTTTCGTAACGAACGCGGGAAAATTGGGGGATGTCCCGATGCCACTGCGAAGGCTTGTTGCCAAGGAGGTAATTGCTCTTGCCGGGCAGTAGTGAAAGACCTGAAATCAGCACGTGCGGGTTGGAACCCGCCAGCTTCATGCGCAACCCTTCGACGCGCGCACTGGATTGCGAGTCCTTCTGGCTGAGCAGGGTCATGGTGGCGCCATCTGCCGTGAGAAAAACGCCATAGCCCAAGCCACGGGAACCGACACCGCGCGCCAGGAATTTTACGCTGGGATCGGACTGGCCGACGTTCGGCTCAAACATCAAAGGCAGAACGCTGAGGGCAGAGGTCAGCCGCGCGTGCGCGGCAGAGCCGAGTACGGGATTTGCCTGGGCCGCGGTTTGCAGCAGAGACACCGGAACCTGTGCTGAGGCGGACGACCGGAGGTGAGAAGTCGAGGCCAGTGTGACCCAAGCGGCCGCGAAAAGGATTACGGCTGCGGCCGCAACTCGCACTTTTGGCCTTACTCGGTTCTGTACCAGCGTTATTCGATGATTGCTCGGACGATCATTTTTCGGGCAATCCTGTTTCGGGCGATCCTGCGTCAGCCGATCTTCATTCCCGTTTACTTCGTTCACGCACACCTCTTTCGCGCAGCCCTCCGATTCACGTAGATCGAAGGGAAAAATAGAAACGGCGCAGGATGAGTCCTGTCGCGCGCCGATGGAGCTGCCCGCGGCTAGCTTGCAATTAAATCTGGCGGAAAAAATAAATAACTACTTAAACATCGGATGAAGGGCATGTCAAGCCAGCCTCGCCCTCGCCTCGACTCGCAGACCGCCCAAGATTCGTCAGATGCGGCACAGGCCGGGGAAAGATGCCGCAACGTAGCACGAAAGTGGTTGATAAAAATTGCATGCAGAAAACTTAAGAGCGGAGGTTCTGCAAAGCATTGCACCCAGGGCGTCGCGAGCTGGGAAAAGCGATGGAAACTCCTGATTCTTCGTGGAAAACTAAATTCCCCTCCGCCGAGTCGATGGCAGGGGGATTGCTCCTTAAATCTCGGGGGCGTGCGCGCCGGCGCACGTCCCTGCTGTATCTTAGGACTCTGGCGGCCTCGGGTGGATTAACCGAGTCAGTTCCCGCCCGGCTTTTGCGCTTGCAAACCCCCACTGTTTCTATACATTGAGGCTAATGCAGTCTGATCCGGCCAGACTCCAGGCAGGAAAGGACGTAGAGGAAATGGAAGTCTTAGAAATTATGCTGACCAATGGCACACAGGGCTTCGAGCCCGGCTCTCAGGAACGGCGGACCATGCGGCGCTTCGATATGCGCCTGCCTGCGATCGTCCGGCTGGAGGGCGACAGCGAGTTCCACACGGAAACGCAAAACGTCAGCGCCCGTGGAGTGTTCCTGTATCTTGACCGGGCCATCGCCGCAGGCACGCGGCTGGAAGTCACTCTAACTTTTCCGCCTCACATCACGCTTACAGACGCTGTGCGCGTGCGCTTCACCGCCCGTGTCATTCGCGTGGAATCGCCTCTGCCTTCTCTTCGCATCGGAACAGCAGCCATGATCGAAGACTACGAATTCCTGCGCTCTGGCGGCAGCCCGGATTTCCTCAGCGCCATTCAGAACGAGTGGAAAGCAGCGAACTAGCCGGTTCTCGATTCCCAATCCCAGTCTCAACTGCGCTTTTGATCTTTCATCTGCTCCCGCAGGCGCTTGTAGCGCGTAAACAAGATGCCTATATAGGACACGTGAATCACGACCGTAGCACACAGCGCCGCGTACAGGAAATGAACCGAATTCATGACCCAGTCCTCCCATACACCGCCTTGCCCGACACGGTAGAGTCGTCCATCAGCGATTCCAGTGCCGCCGCCTCTTCCACCTGACGCTGCATCAATTCCAAACGATACCGCGCCCAGCAGATCAAGAACGCAAAGAAAAGAAATGCCATCCAGCTAAGCAAGAGAACGTCCAGCATGCGCGGATCCATCGACCCTCCCCCGCCAATCACCGGTTGCGGATGTTGCGTGCGGAAAAACCAGATGGAGAAATAAACCAGCGGAACGTCGAGCGCGCCAAACACCGCCAGCGCAGCAGCCAGCGTTTGCGTCTGAGCGCTGTTGGAAAAACGCCGTAGCACCAGATAGCTGACATAGATCAGCCACAACACCAGCGTCGAAGTCAGCCGAATGTCTCCCGGCGCCCACCAGATGCCCCATATCGGCCGCGCCCAGATCGGCCCGGTCACCAGCACAATCGTGCAAAAGACAACGCCCACTTCCGCTGCCGTCACCGCCAGCACATCAAGCTTCTCAGCGGGAAAATATCGTCCGATGAAGAAATAAAACGCCGGAATAGCCAAGGCAGTCGTCGCGATCGCGCTCGGCCGCACACCGGCAGGCAGCGGCACGACAAACGCCGCAACAGCGCCCACAACTCCAACCCCAATCGCAACCCATCGTGCCGCGCTGCGCGTCGAAGGCTTTGCCTCCGCCAGGTACTGCACCGAAGCAATGAAGTTGATGAAGAACAACAAGAACGCAGTCCACGCCGAAGGAACGTGGTAGTAGATGATCCGGTACACCTCGCCCTGCAACGCATCGGTCGGTGCAACCACCAGCGCCTGATACGAGGCATACGCCAGAAACATCAGGCTAAGAGCCGCGAGGATCGGGAAGGCCCTTTTCATTCCGCGTGTAGGATCGTGCCGAATAAGGCCAGACAAGCAGTAGTAAACACCACATCATACGTCAGAAGCAACACGATATAAAAGTGAGCCGGATTGTCGCCGGTAAGCACCGCGGTTGTTCCGGCAACCATCCCCAATACCGCGGGGATGGAAATAGGAAACAGTAGCAGCGGCAGCATGATTTCCCGGTTTCGCGTCCGCAAAGACATTGCCGCAAAGAATGTCCCATTCACAACCAACGCCCAAGTCCCGAGCGCAGCAATTGGGATCAACTGCCAGGCCGGTCCAAGCACGCGCAGGTTGTAAAAAATCACAAACAACGGCGTCATCAAAGCTTCGAGAATGCTCACAAAAATAAAGTTCCCCAAAGCCTTTGCCACAAAAAGCGCATTCGCCGGCGCAGGCGACACACGATAGGCATCGAGCACCTGGCTCCGCAGCTCGCGCGCCCAGGTCTGATTCAGTGCCACCACCGCTGCGAACAGAAACGCCACCCAAATCAGCCCGCCGACGATATGCCGCGACTCCTCCGCCAACGGATCGAAAGAAAAACTGAAGATCACCACCACCAGCAGAGAAAAAAATAGCATAGAATTCAGCGCATCTTTCGAGCGCCACTCCAGCCGGATGTCTTTCGCCAGAGTCGCGACGGTCACCGCCCAGAACGAGTTCATTGCGCGCTCGCTCGTGACAGATCGCGCGCGCGCTCCACGATCTGCCCTGCCTGCATCCAGACGAACTCATCGGCAACGCCTTCCAGCAGCGCCGCCTGATGCGTAACCAGAAAGATTGTCTTGCCCTGATCGCGCATACTCTTGAGCAAGCTCGCCATCTCGCGCGCCGAATGCTGATCCACATTGGAAAAAGGCTCATCCAGCAACAACACCTGCGGATCATGCAGCAACGCCCGAGCCAGCGACATCCGCTGCCGCATCCCCTGCGAATACTGCCCCACCGTTCTCGTCAACGCCGGATCGAGTCCGACAGATCGAATCGCCTTTTCACAAACCTGGTCGGAAACAATTCCATACAGCCGCGCAAAGTAGCGCAGGTTCTCCATCCCCGTCATTTCGTCATACAGCAACGACGGATGCGCCATGTAGCCGATGACGCGCGAAGACTCCGCCGGGCTCTGCCCCAAAATAAGCACCTCACCGCGCGTGGGCGACGCTAGCCCGGCAATCGCGCGCAACAACGTAGTCTTCCCCGCTCCGTTGTCGCCGAGGATGACGTAGAACTTTCCCGCCGCGAATTCAGCGCTCACTCCGCGCAGCGCGGCAAAGCGCCCAAACTGCTTGATGACATTGTTTACGGTAACCACCGGCGAACCGGCAACGCTGGCTTCAATCGAAGGCATGGAAGAGAACGTGAGCAACAAATCTCACGCTGCGAATCTATGCATTTTCGCGAAGATTTGCAAAACTAAAGATTTGCAAGAATGAAGACTGGCAAGAATAAAGATTCGCAATCGAAGATTATGAAACAACCAGATGTCGGGACAATCGTGGAAAAGGGGCCCTACAGGCAGATGTCGGAACAGCCGTGGAAGAGCGGCCCTTCAGGGCCGCGTAAGCCGCCAAATCAGTTCCGGGCTTTAGCCCCCGTGTCAGACGGCGAAATCTTTCTCGCCCTCAATCGCTAATTTTCAACCCGCACGCTCAATTCGTAACTACCGTGGAACTCGCCGGAACCTGCGTCACACTCTTGTTCGGCGCGGCGGGAGCCATTCCATTCGCCGGCGTCCCCGGTTGCTGCGGCGCATATTTGGATGCGCACTTCGCCTGTAGTCCCTTGGCGTGAAACACACCATCGCGCCCAAAGCTGCCATCGGCTAACGCCTGCGAATCGTCTTTAAAAGTGTCCGGCGGAGCTTCGGTCCCGCTATAGTCCACCGCGACCGATTGCGTTTCTTCCACCAGCACAAATTGCACATGCGTCCCGTTGCGCTTAATCGACCCCGGCTGAACATTCCCCGCAACGCGCAACCGCTTGGCATAAGCGCCGTCGCCCATGGCCCGCAGTTCTTTGATGGTGACGTAGTAACTCTTGCTGTCCTGCACGCCGGTATAAGCGAGGTAGCCCAGCAGCAACACAATCACCGCCGCCGCACCGCCGAACTTTATATAGGTCTTAGCTTGACTCGACATAACGCAACTCCCGGACCCGCCTTCGTAGAACTCTACGCGCTGCCCCAGCCCGAATCAAGGTGCTCCCTGAAACGGGTGGCGTGCAGTTTGAGTCGAGACTCGTATCAGGGCAGGCCTTCAGGCGTGCCGCCGAGACGAATAGCCTTTGTCATTCCGAATCGGGCCGAAGGCCCGGTGAGGAATCTGCTTCCAGCGTGCATCGCCGCACGACATGTGGACACAGATGGTGCCCCATCCTAGTCGCGTTCTGTGCGACTAGGGTGGGAATCCCGAAAGCGTGCAATGCGAGATTTCGACTTTGCCTCAACTCGCTCTGGTCCTTCCACACCGCATACCACAAAACTGTCATCCAGAGGAGGGCGTTCTCCGCCCGACGAAGGATCCCTGCACGGCCATCGGACGAATGGGGACTCGCTATCCTGGGTTGACGAATGGTGGACGAACCATCCCGTGGTACGATTTCGGCAAATGACGAAGTCTGTAGTCGCGGTTGGATATGACGTCCCCACGCCCGAGATCGAGTCCGTGCAATTCAAATCGAACGACTCGATACTAGGGGCAGATATCGTGATCTTTTGTCCCCGTCTCAAGGATTATGTCGCAGACAAATCCTTTGCGGGTCAGCCTCTTATTTCAGAGTCCGATTCCGACCAACTCAGACAGCAAACACTCCACTGGAAGTCTGAGCTGACAATAACCCTGCGGCACGGCAAAACGGTTTTCTTATTTCTCGTGGATATCGATGACTGTCACATCCACTCGGGGATCCAGAACGTCTCGGGGACGGGCAGGAGCACCCGTGTCACCAATGTAGTACATCCGTACGAACCCTACTCTTCCGTCCCAATCGAGGATTGGTCCGCAAGAACACATAGAAGTCATGGCGATCGGATTAAACCGACCGACAAATTAGGCTGTCTGAGCTCTTACTGGAAAGAATTCGGACCCTACTCTTACTACGATGTCTACTTAGATCAAGCGACCATTCCAAGTCTCGTGACTCAAACGGGCGACAGAGTAGTAGGGGGATTCTTTCGCAGCAATGACTGGAAAGGCACGATAGTTTTGTTGCCGCTGGTTGACTTCGAGTACATGATCGAAGAACGTGAAAAACAATTTATAGAAAGAGCTCGAAAAGGAAAATCGCCTTCGAAGGCGACCAGAAAAAAAGCTGAGGCAAGCGTTGGCCAGCAATTTGTGAATGCGCTCGTCCAAATCGACAAAATGGTGCGAGTCGAAATCGACCGCACGCCACCGCCCCAGTGGAGCAATGATAAAGTCTATTCGCTCAAAGAAGAGGACATGCTGGAGCAGGAGATCGCCAATTTTGATAAGAAAATTGCAGAATTGCACACTGCGCGAAGCGCTGTTCTAGATAAGTTTAAAGCAGCGGGCACTCTGAGAGGTCTTCTATATGAATCAGGCAAGCCTCTGGAATCTGCCCTCTTGGAGGCGCTTAGACTTCTTGAATTTCGGGCAGAAACGTACAGGGACGTCGAATCCGAGTTCGACGTTCTGTTTGTTGACCCCGAGGGAGAACGACTACTGGGCGAAGCAGAAGGCAGGATCGAAAAAGCTATTAATATCGACAAACTGGACCAGCTGAACCGCAATGTACAAGAGGAGTTCGCCAAAAGGTCGGACACGAAATTTTCGAAGGGCGTATTGTTTGGAAATGCGTTCCGACTGACGCCGCTAGACGAACGTCGAGCGTTTTTTACCGAAAAGTGCATTGCAGGAGCAGCGCGACTTGGATTCTCACTGGTCAGAACGCCGGATCTATTTCCCATAGCGAGGCACCTGAGGGAACATCCTGACACCGAGTTCGCAAAGAAGTGTCGCGCTGAGATCCTAAATACCTACGGAAAGATCGTAGTCTTTCCATCCATCCCAACAACCACCTCCTCTACAATGGGTCACAAAGTACTCGGAAAAGACTCACCCACATCGGCTCAGACTCGCGGCCCCACGGCATAAAACTGAGCACTCCCGCCCTTCCACAACAATCATCGGGTGATCACGGAACACTCCTCCCCTTTTCCACACCCGCCTGTGACATTCAACCTTTACTCGAATTTCCAAACTGCGTAATCATCGTCACAGCGCAATCTCACTGACTCAAAAGCCGCACCCAAGGATTCCATTTCCGTGGAAAACCACAACCAAAAGGTAAGCCCCGAGTTCGTCCGCAAATTTCGCGCCGACCTAAGGGCCTTACTTTTCAAGAATTTAGAGACAAGTCCTTCCTTTAGAAGAATTTGCCGACAGGCCCTCGGATTACCGCCCGCTAACTCCAATCAATCCAAGAATTTAACAAAAAATGATTTCATTTTTCGAGGTCAAGATTCTATGCCGTCCGACAAGTTGGAAGCTCCGGCAGCAGATGCATTCAAACACGCAGATACATTCAAGAATGTCCGCCACTGCCAGCACATCAAAGTCACCGGCGTGCCCTGCGGAGGCCCTCCCATGCGCGGCGAGCAATTCTGCTACTTCCACCAGCGCATGCTGCGCGGCGTCAAGATTCCGCCCAAATCGCGCATCCATCCCATCGCTATGATCGAGGACGAAGAGTCCATACAGGTCTCGCTCATGGAAATCATCAACGCCCTCGCCCGCAATCACATCGATCTGCGCCGCGCCGACATTATGGTCAAAGCTCTCAACATCGCGGTAAAAAATTCTCGCCGCGCCAAATTCAATATCAACAA
>Ga0209006_10001346_pt1 | contig 22295 bp, 20 predicted proteins | sample JacPin_JW_Ref_O2_FD_188567 | JGI IMG/M metagenome (GOLD analysis project Ga0209006, IMG submission 188567) | Forest soil microbial communities from Algoma, Ontario, Canada - Jack Pine, Ontario site 1_JW_Ref_O2 (SPAdes) (version 2) | ecosystem: Environmental > Terrestrial > Soil > Boreal... | reverse complement strand
GTCGATGAGGTAATCCTCGGTTGCGCCAACCAGGCAGGCGAAGACAATCGCAATGTCGCACGCATGGCACTGCTCCTCGCCGGCTACCCCGTGGAGGTCCCCGGGGTGACGTTGAACCGCCTCTGCGGCTCAGGCCTCGACGCGGTTGCCGTTGCAAGCCGCATGATCAAGACGGGCGAGGCTCAACTTGTGATTGCAGGTGGGGTTGAGTCGATGTCGCGGGCCCCGCTCGTGATGCCGAAAGCCGAGGCCGCGTTCAGCCGCGATGCGCAGATTTACGACACCACGATCGGCTGGCGCTTCGTCAATCCGCGCATGAAGAGTCAATACGGCATCGATTCAATGCCGGAGACGGGCGAGAACGTCGCCGCCGAATTCAGCGTGAGCCGTGAGGATCAGGATCGCTTTGCTTTGAGGAGCCAGGAGCGCGTGGCGGCGGCGCGCGCGCGCGATTTCTTCAAGGGCGAGCTCATGAGCGTCGAGATTCCCGAGCGCAAGGGCAAGGTGCGCCTCGTGAGCGAGGATGAGCACCCGCGCGAGACGAGTCTCGAGCAGCTCGCGAAACTGCCGACGCCGTTTCGCACCAACGGCACCGTGACCGCCGGCAACGCGGCCGGCATCAACGATGGCGCCTGCGCACTCATCATCGCCTCGCCGAAGGCCGTGGAGCGCTTTCATCTGACGCCGCGCGCGCGGATCCTTGCCGCCGCGACCGCCGGCATTGCGCCACGCATCATGGGCATGGGGCCCGTGCCGGCGACGCGCCGCGTCCTGGAGCTTACCGGCCTTAAGATCGGTGCCATGGATGTCATCGAGCTGAACGAGGCTTTTGCCGCGCAGGCGCTCGCGGTGCTGCGCGAGCTCGGCCTTCCCGATGATGCCGCGCACGTCAATCCCAACGGCGGGGCGATCGCGCTCGGCCATCCGCTTGGGATGTCGGGCGCGCGCCTGGCCACCACCGCCTCCTACCAGCTCGCCGCCGCGCAGGCGCGCTACGCGCTCTGCACCATGTGCATTGGCGTCGGCCAGGGCATCGCGATGATTCTGGAGCGCGTGTAGCGGCGCGTTTATTTGATCACGGCCGCGCGGTCGACCGTCTGGAACTCAAACATCCAGCCTGGATATTCCCGCGGCAGCGCGGATGCATTATCGAGCGCGCTCGTCTCGTCGGCGCTCAGGACCAAATCCGTCGCGCCCAGATTATCGAGGAGCTGTGACTGGGTGCGCGCGCCGATGATCACTGAGGTCACTGCGCTTTGCTGCAGGAGCCATGCGAGGGCCACGCGCGCGACGGATGCCGCATGTGCCTCAGCAATCGGGCGCATCACGTCGATGACCCGGAACGCGCGCTCGCGATCGACCGGCGGGAAATCAAAGGTCGCGCGGCGTGCGCCGGGGGGACCGTCGCCCTCGCGCATGAATTTGCCCGACAGAATACCGCCCGCCAGCGGGCTCCACGGCAGGATCGCGAGGCGCTGGTCTTTGGCCAGCGGCACGATCTCGCGCTCGAGATCGCGGCCGGCGATCGAATAATAGGCCTGCACGCTCTGGAATCGCGCGAGCGCGCGTTGCGCGGAAATTCCCAGCGCCTTGGCGATCTCCCAAGCGGCCAGATTACACAAGCCGATGTAGCGCACCTTGCCGGCGCGCACGCAGGCGTCGAGCGCGTCGAGCGTCTCCTCGAGCGGCGTCAAAGGATCACGACCGTGTATTTGATACAGATCGATGTAGTCGAGCTGCAGGCGTTTGAGGCTCGCATCGACTGAATGCAGGATATGCACGCGCGAGAGGCCGGACTGATTGGCGCCGGGTCCCATGCGTCCGAGCACTTTGGTCGCGAGCACGAATTGATCGCGGGCTAGCCCGAGAGTCTGCAACGCCTGTCCCGTCATGGTCTCGGCGACCCCGTCCGAATAGACATCCGCGGTGTCGATGAAATTCACGCCGTGATCGAGCGCAGTCTTGACGATATCGGTTGCGCCAGCCTGGTCGGTGTTGCCGATGGATCCCCAGAAGCCTTCGCCCGTGCTGAAAGTCATGGTCCCAAGACAGATCTCGGAGACGACGAGACCGCTGTTACCGAGCTTTTTCATGCGCATCTTGAAGGTTCCTTGCGAGGCGGCGGCAGGATGTTGCGACCCGCCGTCGTATTGCGCAATTCTGCAACGAGGCCACAGTCGCCAGTGCAAGCCTGCACGCTGCGGTTCGGCCCCTTGATCGCACGCGTGCCGACCACATCTACTTTGGCGGTGAACTCGATTGCCGGCCTCGAGTCTGAGCTCAAGGGCATGACGGGACAGGCGTGAGTCTTTTGCGGGCCCGGTCGTGCAAGATCAAGAGTCGATCGAAGGCGCGCTGGTCGCCGGCGCCGACCAATGGCCTAGGCTTAGCTGTTTCCGTATCCAGTGTGACGCGAACGACCCACTTGGGCGGATGTGGACGGCGTTTGAGTTTCTTCGTGTGATCGTTCGCGGTACATTCCCCGCCCGGGGAAGTGAGCCAATTGAAACCTTGGAGGTTGGGTCGACCATGAAAGCAAAAGCAGCGATCGCGTATGCCGCGGGCAAGCCGCTCGAGATCGTCACGGTTGATCTGGCAGGCCCCAAGGACGGGGAAGTTCTGGTCGAAATCAAGGCGAGCGGCGTATGCCACACCGACGAGTTCACGCGCTCGGGCGCTGATCCCGAGGGCCTCTTTCCGGTCATCCTCGGGCACGAGGGCGCCGGGGTGGTCGTCGATGTGGGCCGCGGAGTCACGACGCTCAAGAAGGGCGATCATGTGATCCCGCTCTATACCCCGGAATGCCGGCAGTGCAAGTCCTGCCTGTCGCGCAAGACGAATCTGTGTACCGCCATTCGCGCAACCCAGGGCAAGGGCGTAATGCCTGACGGCACCAGCCGCTTCTCCCTCGATGGCAAGATGATCCATCACTACATGGGCTGCTCGACGTTCTCGAACTACACCGTGCTGCCGGAGATTGCGCTCGCCAAGATCCGCGAGGACGCGCCCTTCGAGAAGGTGTGCTACATCGGCTGCGGCGTCACGACCGGGGTCGGCGTCGTGATCAACACGGCCAAAGTTGAGCCGGGTGCGAACGTCGTCGTCTTCGGCCTGGGCGGCATCGGCCTAAATGTCATCCAGGGGGCGCACATGGTGGGCGCCAACAAGATCATCGGCGTCGACGTCAATCCTAGAAGGAAGGCGCTCGCCGAGAAGTTCGGCATGACGCACTTCGTCAATCCGAAGGAGGTGAGCGGGGATCTCGTCGCGCACCTGGTCGCGCTCACCGATGGTGGCGCCGACTACAGCTTCGAGTGCGTCGGCAATGTCGATCTCATGCGCCAGGCGCTTGAATGCTGCCACCGCGGCTGGGGCGTCTCGACCGTGGTCGGGGTCGCCGGAGCCGGACAGGAGATCAAGACCCGCCCCTTCCAGCTCGTTACCGGCAGGGTATGGAAGGGCACCGCTTTCGGCGGCGCCCGCGGCCGCACGGACGTGCCGAAGATTGTTGACTGGTACATGGACAAGAAGATCAACATCGACGACCTCATTACACATGTGATGCCGGTCGAGAAGATCAACGACGCCTTCGATCTGATGCACAAGGGCGAATCGATCAGAAGCGTCGTCACGTTTTAGGGCTTTCTCAAATGTTGAGACCCGCGCAGGCAGGCTCTCTCGGCGCGGGCGGGTTCGATCTACGTTAATCGCTTAAGTTAAGAGGGGATCACTATGGCTGTTTCAATTCATCCGTCCGTCGATCAGGGCGTCAAGCAGGGATCCGCGAACTTCGCCGGCGGCGCGCTGACCTGCAAGTGTCCGTCCGACCCGGTCGTCGTCACCATCAAGGGCGACGTCGCATTCAATCACGCCTGCGGCTGCACCAAGTGCTGGAAGCCCAAGGGTGCGGTGTTCTCGGTCGTCGGCGTCGTGGCACGCGATAATCTGAGCGTCACAGCCAACGGGCAGAAGCTCAAGATTGTCGACCCGTCCGCTGCCATTCAGCGTCATGCCTGCAGTGTCTGCGGCGTGCACATGTACGGCCGCATCGAAAACAAGGCGCATCCGCTCTACGGCTTTGACTTCATCCATGTCGAGCTGTCGAAGGAGAAGGGCTGGGCCGCTCCGCAGTTCGCAGCATTCGTCTCCTCTATCATCGAGTCTGGAACCAAGCCCGATCAGATGGGCGCCATTCGCGCTCGGCTGAAGGAGCTGGGTCTTGAGCCGTACGACTGCCTGTCGCCGCCGCTCATGGATCTTCTGGCGACGGATGCCGCCAAGAAAAAGGGGACGCTGGCGGCCTAAGGCCGCCCTCATGGCAGGACCCTCCTTCGAGGTCATCAGTCAGCACCGCTCGTTTGGCGGCGTCGTCGGCTTCTATCGCCACGATGCCGCCACAACGGCGTGCCCGATGCGCTTTTCCGTCTTCACGCCACCGCAGGCGCAGAAGGGGCGCGTCCCGGTGCTTTACTACCTGGCGGGCCTCACCTGCACAGAAGAAACCTTCATGATGAAGGCCGGTGCGCAGCGCATTGCCGCGGAGCTCGGCCTCATGCTAGTGGCGCCCGATACGAGTCCCCGCGGCGTCAAGATCCCGGGCGACACGGACAGCTGGGACTTTGGGGTGGCAGCAGGCTTCTATGTCGATGCGACTGAAAAGCCCTGGTCCGCCCATTACCGCATGTATTCCTACATCACCGAGGAGCTGCCCGCGCTCATCGATGCGGGCTTCGCAACCGACCGCGGGCGGCAGGGCATTTTTGGTCACTCCATGGGCGGCCACGGCGCGCTCACGATTGCGCTCAAGAATCCGGAACGCTATCGCTCGGTTTCCGCCTTTGCACCCATCGCAGCTCCTAAGACCTGTCCGTGGGGACAGAAGGCTTTCAGCGGTTATCTCGGCGCGGATCACGGCCAGTGGAACGCCCACGATGCGACCGAGCTCGTCGCCCAGGTCAAAGATGCCGCGCGGCGTCCGCATATCCTCATCGACCAGGGTACGGCCGATCAATTTCTCGAGAAGCAGCTGCATCCGCAGCTCTTTGAGGCGGCGGCCCGCCGGGTCGGATACCCGGTGAAGCTGCGAATGCAGGAAGGCTACGACCACGGCTACTATTTCATTTCCACCTTCATGGAAGATCATCTGCGCCACCACGAGCACCTGCTCAAGGCATGAGCACGGCGCGCGGCTGCGCGCACCGGACAATGGCGGTAAACTATCGGGCCACCCAGGCGCGGTTCCGAATTCCGGCCTATATTGACCGACCATGCAACCATTGACTGACGTCGAGCGGCGGGCGGTGCTGCGCATCGTGGACGAACACAAGGCGCGCCCAGGTCCGCTCATTGAAATCCTGCACGGCGTGCAGGCAACCCTAGGATTCGTACCGCCGGCGGCCGTTCCGGTGATCGCGCTGGGCTTGAACCTGTCGCGCGCCGAAGTGCACGGGGTCGTCACCTTCTACCACTTTTTCCGCGATCATCCCGTGGGTCGCCACGTGGTGCGGCTGTGCCAGGCGGAGTCCTGCCAGGCGATGGGTGCAAGCGCGCTCACCGCGCACGCCAAGCACCGCCTCGGCATTGATTTTCACCAGACGAGCGCCGATGGCGCGTTCACATTGGAGCCGGTCTACTGCCTGGGCAACTGCGCCTGCTCCCCGGCGCTCATGATCGATGGCGATCTCATGGGCCGCGTCACGCCGCAGGACTTTGACGCCATGGTGAGCGCCGGGCAGGCGCGCAAATGAGCATCGACATCTACGTGCCGCGCGATGCGAGCGCACTGTCCCTCGGCGCCGAAGGCGTCGCCCGCGCCATCGAGGCCGAAGCGCGCGAGCGGCGTGCCGATGTGCGCGTGATTCGCAATGGCTCGCGCGGGCTTTACTGGCTCGAGCCCATGGTCGAAGTCGCATTGCCTGGCGGCCGCCGCGCCTACGGGCCGGTGAAGACTCAGGATGTGGCGGGCCTCTTCGCCGCGGATTTCTTACAGGGCGGAGCGCATCCTCTGGCGCAGGGACTCACCGAGGAGATTCCGTACCTCAAGAGCCAGCAGCGCCTCACCTCAGCTCGGGTCGGAGTCATTGAGCCGACGAATGTCGCCGACTATGTCGCACATGGCGGTTACCAGGGACTGCCGCGCGCGCTTTCAATGACGCAGGCCGAGATCGTGCAGAGCGTCCTCGACTCGGGGCTTCGCGGTCGCGGCGGCGCGGCGTTTCCCACCGGCATCAAATGGAAGACCGTGCTCGACCAGAACGCCGCCCGAAAATACGTCACCTGCAATGCCGACGAAGGCGACTCCGGCACATTTTCCGACCGCATGCTGATGGAGGGTGATCCGTTCGCGCTCATCGAGGGCATGACCATTGCGGGCATTGCCGTGGGTGCCACCCAGGGCTACATCTATCTGCGCGTCGAGTATCCGCACGCCTATGCGGCGCTCAACGAGGCTCTGAATGCCGCGCGCCAAGCGCGCTATCTCGGCCGTGACGTCATGGGCAGCGGACGGCAGTTCGAGCTTGAGGTGCGCCTGGGGGCCGGTGCCTACATCTGCGGCGAGGAAACCTCGATGCTCGAGAGCCTCGAGGGCAAGCGCGGCGAGATCCGTGTGCGGCCGCCGCTGCCCGCGATCAAGGGACTTTTCGGCCAGCCAACCGTTGTCAACAACGTGGTTACGCTGTCGAGCATCCCGATCATCCTGGCGCGCGGCGCCGCGTACTACCGCGACTTCGGTACCGGCAAGTCGCGCGGCACGCTGCCGCTGCAGCTCGCCGGCAACGTGCGGCGCGGCGGGCTCGTCGAGCGCGCTTTTGGCTTGAGCCTGCGCGAGCTTCTCTACGACTATGGCGGCGGCTCGGCGAGCGGCCGGCCGATTCGGGCGGTGCAGGTGGGAGGGCCGCTCGGCGCCTACATCCCCGCCTCGCAGTTCGACGTCGCGATTGACTATGAGGCGCTGACCGCGATCGGGGCACTCCTGGGTCACGGCGGTGTCGTAGTCTTTGACGACACCGTCGATATGGCCCGGATGGCGCGTTATGCCATGGAGTTTTGCGCCATCGAGTCCTGCGGCAAATGCACCCCCTGCCGCATCGGCTCGACGCGCGGGGTCGAGGTCATCGACCGCATCATTGAAGGGGTAGAGCGGGAGCGTAACCTTGTCCTTTTGGAGGACTTATGTGAAACCATGCTGCAGGGGTCACTTTGTGGCCTGGGCGGCATGACGCCGTTCCCCGTGCAGAGCATACTCAAGCACTTCCGCGAAGATTTTCATGCTGGGACGAGGCATTGACGCGGGTGGAACTTTCCTGCGGAGATTTCGATGTTTGCCATTGATTACAAGGACCATGGGACGCCCGCGAGCGACAGCAATGCGGCGGTCACGCTCGAGATCGACGGCCGCTCGGTCACCGTGCCCGAGGGCACCTCGGTCATGCGCGCCGCGATGTACGCCGACGTCCAGGTGCCCAAGCTCTGCGCCACCGACACTCTGAAGGCCTTCGGGTCCTGCCGCCTGTGCCTGGTTGAGATCGAGGGCAGAAAGGGCTATCCCGCCTCCTGCACCACGACGGTGGCGGCGGGCATGAAGGTTTCCACGCAGTCGCCGAAGCTTGCGCAGCTGCGCCGCGGCGTCCTAGATCTCTACATCTCCGATCATCCGCTCGACTGCGCCACCTGCCCGGCGAACGGCCACTGCGAATTGCAGGACATGGCGGCGGATGCGGGAATTACCGAGACCTCCTACGGCGTCACCGGCGCGAAGCACCGCCCGGCGCTGAAGGATGCGAGCAATCCGTATTTCACGTTTGATCCGGAGCTTTGCATCGTGTGCTCGCGCTGCGTGCGCGCCTGCGATGAGCAGCAGGGCACACTGGCGCTCACCATCCAAGGCCGTGGCTTTGATTCGAAGGTGTCCGCCAGCCAGGCCGAGCCCTTCTTTGAGTCCGAATGCGTCTCCTGCGGCGCCTGCGTCGAGGCCTGCCCGACGGCAGCGCTCACCGAGAAATCCGTGATTGCGCTCGGGCATCCCGAGCACGTCGCCAAGACCACCTGCGCCTACTGCGGGGTCGGCTGCTCCTTCAAGGCGGAGACCACGGGCGCCGGAGCCGATGTAAAAGTCGTGCGCATGGCGCCGGACCGCAAGGGCGATGCGAACCACGGCCACGCCTGCATCAAGGGGCGCTTCGCCTATGGCTACGCCACTCATGCGGACCGCATCACGAAGCCCATGATTCGCGCGCGCATTACCGATGCGTGGCGCGAGGTGTCCTGGGAAGAGGCGATCGGCCATGCGGCGAGCGAGTTCAAGCGCATCCAGGCGAAGTACGGCAAGGACTCCGTGGGCGGCATCACCTCTTCGCGCTGCACGAACGAGGAAACCTTTCTCGTACAGAAGCTGGTGCGTGCCGCGTTTGGCAACAACAACGTCGACACCTGCGCGCGCGTGTGCCATTCGCCCACGGGCTATGGCCTGAAGAACACCCTGGGCGAATCCGCCGGCACGCAGCGATTCGATTCGGTCATGCAGGCCGATGTCATGCTCATCATCGGCGCGAGCCCCACGGACGGGCATCCGGTGTTTGCGTCGCAAATGAAGCGCCGCCTGCGCCAGGGCGCGAAGCTGATCGTGCTCGATCCGCGCACCACCGGCATCGTGCACTCACCGCACATCCAGGCGGACTATCACCTGAAACTGCAGCCCGGTACCAATGTGGCGGTATTGAATGCGCTCGCGCACGTCATCGTCACCGAGGGCCTGACGAAGGACGCTTACGTGGCCGAGCGCTGCGAGGCGGACTCTTATTTGAAGTGGAAGAAATTCGTCGCCGAGGAGCGCAATTCTCCGGAGGCGACCGAAGGCTTGAGCGGCGTGCCGGCCGCGGATCTGCGCGGCGCCGCGCGTCTCTATGCAAGCGCAGCCAATGGCGCGATCTACTACGGCCTCGGCGTTACCGAGCACAGCCAGGGCACGACGACGGTCATCGGAATTGCGAATCTTGCGATGGCGACCGGCAACCTCGGGCGCGAGGGAGTGGGCGTAAGCCCCCTGCGCGGCCAGAACAATGTGCAGGGCTCGTGCGACATGGGCTCATTCCCACACGAGTTCTCAGGCTATCGCCATGTGTCCGACGGCGCGGTGCGCAAGCTCTTCGAGGATGCGTGGAAGGTGCCGATGGAGGCGGAGCCGGGGCTGCGCATCCCCAATATGTTTGACGCCGCGCTCGATGGCAGCTTTTTGGGAATGTACGTCGAGGGCGAGGACTTCGTGCAGTCGGATCCGGACACCAATCACGTCGCCGCAGCCATGGAGGCCATGGAATGCGTGGTGGTGCAGGATCTGTTCCTGAACGAAACCGCCAAATATGCGCACGTATTCCTGCCCGGTTCGTCGTTCCTCGAAAAGGACGGGACGTTCACCAATGCCGAGCGGCGCATTTCACGCGTGCGCAAGGTGATGCAGCCGATCGCGGGCTACGCCGACTGGGAGATCACCTGCCTCCTCTCCAATGCGCTCGGTTATCCGATGAATTATTCGCACCCGTCGGAAATCATGGACGAGATCGCAGCCTTGACGCCCACCTTCACAGGCGTGAGCTTCGAAAAGATTGATCGCCTGGGCAGCATTCAGTGGCCCTGCAATGCCGCGGCGCCCGAGGGCACGCCCACCATGCATGTGGGTGAGTTCGTGCGCGGCAAGGGCAAGTTCTTCGTCACCGAGTACGTGCCGACGTCCGAGCGCTCCACCAGCCGCTTCCCGCTGATTCTGACCACCGGGCGCACGCTGACGCAGTACAACGTCGGCGCGCAGACGCGGCGCACGGAAAACTCCAAATGGCATGCCGAGGACGTCCTCGACATCCATCCGCACGATGCGGAGGTGCGCGGCATTGAGGCGGGCGACTGGGTGGGACTGACGAGCCGTGCGGGGGACACGATCCTGCGCGCGCGCATCACCGACAAAATAGCCCCGGGCGTCGTCTACACGACTTTCCACTTCCCCGAGACGAACGCGAACGTCGTCACGACCGACAACTCCGACTGGGCGACCAACTGTCCGGAGTACAAGGTGACAGCCGTGCAGGTGGTCCGCGTGCAGCGCCCGGAAGGGTGGCATGCGCAGGTCCACCACGAGCACGAGCACACCGAGGATGCCTGAGACGGGCAGTGCCGAGCTTCCCGTCGAGCGCTGGGTTCGTGGCAGCACGACGCAGACGACCGATCGCGTCGCCGAAGAGATGCCGGTCGCGCTCGTCTATCACGGCGTGCCGCATGTGGTCATGCTGGCGACGCCTGCAAACCTGGAAGACTTCGCCACCGGCTTTACCTTGAGCGAGGGCCTGGTCGCGCATGCGCGCGAGATCCACTCGGTCGAAGTGGAACGCGGGGAAGATGCCATCGATGTGCGCGTGGGCATCTCGGCGGAGCGCTTCTCGCACATGCTCGAGCGTCGCCGCTACCTGACCGGCCGCACCGGCTGCGGTCTGTGCGGCGCGGAGACGGTGGAGCAGGCCATCCGCCCGCCGCCCACGGTGGGAAAGGGCGCAACGCTGACGGTCGCCGAACTGCACGCGGCCCTCATCGACATTCAGGCGCGGCAGCCGATCAATGCGCTCACCGGCAGCGTGCACGCGGCGGCCTGGATCGAGCCCGGTCGCGGCATCACCTGCGTGCGCGAGGATGTCGGGCGCCACAATGCCCTCGACAAGACGATCGGTGCGCTCACTCGTGCGGGGGCGGATTTCACCACGGGCTGCATGCTCATCACGAGCCGCGCCAGTTATGAGATGGTGCAGAAATCCGCAACCGTCGGTATCTCATTCGTCATCGCCGTTTCGGCGCCCACGGCGCTTGCCATCCGCGTCGCGCAAAAGAGCGGCGTGACTCTGGTGGGGTTCGCGCGCGCCGAGCAGCACGTCATCTATACGTACCCGGAGCGGCTCACATGAACGCCCATCACCTGGTAAAAATGGTCAACGAGATCAGCGCGTTCTGGGAGGGCGAAGCGGGACCTGAAAATGCCGCCAAAGCCGTTGCCACGCATTTGAGCCGTTACTGGGATCCGCGCATGCGCCGCGAGATTGTGGCCCATTATCGCGCCGGCGCGGGCGGATTATGTGATACCGCCCGCAAGGCGGTGGCACTCCTGGCGGAGCAGACCCCGCCTGCGAAGGCTGTGCCGCCAAGTCCGGCGTAGCTTAGGTACACTTACACATCCATGACGACTGCCACTCACGCGAAGCCCGAGCGCGCCCTTATCTGCGGCTCGCTGGCCTACGACACCATCATGGTGTTCCCCGATCGTTTTGCCGCGCACATCTTGCCCGACAAGATCCACATGCTGAACGTCTCCTTTCTCGTGCCCGAGCTCAGGCGCGAATTTGGCGGCTGCGCCGGCAACATCGCCTATAACCTGCGGCTCTTAGGGGATGCGGGCTACCCGATGGCGGCCGCGGGACGGGACTTCGACGCCTACGCGCAGTGGATGGCCAAGACGGGAGTGCCTCGGGACTACATCAGGATCATCGAGACTGAGCACACCGCCCAGGCCTTTATCACCACCGACCGCGATGACAATCAGATCACGGCGTTTCACCCCGGCGCCATGCAGCACGCGCACGTCAACCGCGTGAGCGAGGCGCGCGACATCGCCATCGGCATCGTCGCTCCCGACGGCCGCCAGGGCATGATCGAACATGCGGCCGAGTTTGCCTCTTCAGGCATTCCTTTTATCTTCGACCCGGGACAGGGACTGCCCATGTTCGAAGCGGCGGATCTCGTGCGCTTCATCTCCCAGGCCACCTGGGTCGCCGTCAACGACTACGAATGGCAGCTCATGCAGCAGAAGACCGGCTGGTCGGTGCGCGAGGTGCTCGAGAAGGTGCGCGCGCTCATCGTGACGCGCGGGGCAGAGGGCTCGGTGATTTACACCCGCGAAGGCGAGCTTGCCATCCCCTGCGCGAAGCCGCGGGCGGTGGTCGATCCCACCGGCTGCGGGGATGCCTACCGCGCCGGGCTCATTCATGGTCTCATGCACGGCCTTGATTGGCAGGTGACCGGCCGGATCGCCTCCCTCATGGGAGCGCTCAAGATCGAGGTGCGCGGCACGCAGAACCATCGCTTCACGGCGCAGGAATTTGCGGAGCGCTTCCGCGAGAGCTTCGCGATGCCGCTGCCGGCGTCCGAGGCACCGCAAAAACTGGCGCGCGCGCAAAGTGGCGCCACTTGATCAAATATCTAAATCAGGATGAGTGACATGGGTAATAGCTATTTGTTTACTTCCGAGTCGGTCTCCGAGGGCCACCCGGACAAGATCGCCGATCAGATCTCCGATGCCGTGCTCGATGCGATCCTGACTCAGGACAAGCGCGGCCGCGTGGCCTGCGAGACTCTGGTGAAAACCGGCGTCGTGGTGGTCGCAGGGGAAGTCACGACCAGTGCCTGGGTCGATGTAGAGGCGCTGGTGAGGAAGACCGTGCTCGACATCGGCTACGACTCATCCGAGATGGGCTTCGACGGCGCGAGCTGCGGCGTCGTCAACATTATCGGCAAACAGTCGCCGGACATTGCACAGGGCGTCGATCGCAAGGATGAGAAGAAGCAGGGCGCCGGGGATCAGGGATTGATGTTCGGCTACGCGACCAATGAAACCGACGTGCTGATGCCCGCGGCCATCACCATTGCGCACCGCCTCGTCAAGCGCCAGGCCGATGTGCGCAAGAAGGGCAAGCTCTCCTGGCTGCGCCCGGATGCCAAAAGCCAGGTGACCCTGCGCTACGAGAACCATGTGCCGGTTGGGATCGAGGCCGTCGTCCTCTCGACGCAGCACAGCGATGATGTGTCGACGAAGACGCTGCGCGAGGCCGTGATGGAGGAGATCCTGAAGCCGGTGCTGCCGGCCAAATGGCTCGACAAGCGCACGAAGTACCATATCAATCCGACGGGCCGGTTCGTGGTCGGCGGCCCGGTCGGGGACTGCGGACTCACGGGCCGCAAGATCATCGTCGACACCTACGGCGGCTTTGCGCGCCACGGCGGCGGCGCATTCTCCGGCAAGGATCCGTCGAAGGTCGACCGCTCGGCTGCCTACGGCGCGCGCTATGTCGCGAAGAACATTGTTGCGGCGGGACTTGCCGAGCGCTGCGAAGTGCAGGTCTCCTATGCCATCGGCGTGGCCGAACCCACGTCCATCATGGTCGAGACCTTCGGCACCGGGTCGATCTCCAACGAGCGCATGACGGCGCTCGTGCGCAAGCACTTTGATCTGACGCCCTACGGCTTGCGACAGATGCTCGATCTTGTGCGGCCGATCTACCAGAAGACGGCGTCCTACGGACACTTCGGGCGCACCGAACCGGAATTCTCCTGGGAGAAGACCGACAAGGCGGATGAGCTTGCCCATGACGCCAAGAGCGCTGCTTCCGCGCGCGCGGCCTGAAAAACTGACCTTAAGGAACTTGACCGATGAACGCTAACCTGAAAGCCGCCGCGGGCACTTTTCGCGATTACAAAGTGGCCGACCTGACGCTCGCCGACTGGGGTCGCAAGGAGATGACCATAGCCGAGGGCGAGATGCCCGGTTTGATGGCGATCCGCAAGGAATTTGCCAAATCGCAGCCCCTGAAGGGCGCGCGCATCACCGGCTCCTTGCACATGACTATTCAGACGGCGGTCTTGATCGAGACCTTGAAGGCGCTCGGCGCCGAGGTGCGCTGGGCGTCGTGCAATATCTTCTCAACGCAGGATCATGCGGCCGCCGCGATTGCGGCCGCCGGCATCTCGGTCTTTGCCTGGAAGGGCGAATCGCTGGTGGATTACTGGCAGTACACCCATCAAATCTTTGAGTGGCCGGACGGCGCCTATTCAAACATGATCCTGGATGACGGCGGGGATGCAACCCTGCTCCTGCATCTGGGCACGCGTGCGGAGAGCGATCCGTCCGTCATCGGCGAGCCTAAGTCCGAGGAGGAAGAGGCGCTGTACGCGGCCATCAAGGCGAAACTGCGCACCGATCCCAAGTGGTACTCGGTGCGGTTGAAGGCCGTGAAGGGCGTGACCGAGGAGACGACCACCGGCGTCAAGCGTCTCTATCAGATGGCGAAGGAGGGGAAGCTTGCCTTCCCGGCCATCAACGTCAACGACTCCGTCACGAAGAGCAAGTTCGATAACCTCTACGGCTGTCGCGAGTCCCTCGTCGACGCCATCAAGCGCGCGACCGATGTGATGATCGCCGGGAAGGTTGCGCTCGTGGCAGGCTACGGCGATGTGGGCAAGGGCTCGGCGCAGGCGCTGCGCGCGCTCTCCGCGCAGGTGTGGGTGACCGAAGTCGATCCGATCTGCGCACTGCAGGCGGCGATGGAAGGCTATCGCGTCGTGACTCTCGACTATGCCGCGGACAAGGCCGACATTTTTGTCTCGGCCACCGGCAACTACCATGTGATCACCCATGAGCACATGAAGCGCATGAAGCACAATGCCATCGTGTGCAACATCGGCCACTTCGACAACGAGATCGATGTGGCGAGCCTGAAGCAATACACCTGGGAGAACATCAAGCCGCAGGTGGATCACATCGTCTTTCCGGACGGCAAGCGCATCATCCTGCTCGCCGAGGGGCGCCTGGTGAACTTAGGCTGCGGCACGGGACATCCGAGCTACGTGATGAGCTCCTCCTTTGCCAACCAGGTGATTGCGCAGATCGAGCTCTTCACTCACCCCGAGCGCTATCCGGTGGGCGTGTATGTGCTGCCGAAGCATCTTGATGAGAAAGTCGCACGGCTGCAGCTTGCCACCTTGAACGTCGAGTTGACGAAGCTCACCGATGTGCAGGCGCGCTACATCGGCGTCGACAAGTCGGGCCCCTACAAGCCCGATCACTACCGCTACTGATCTATCAGCGTCCCTGTGTCGAGCCTCAGCGCGGTTGCGGGTACGGCTCTTGTGCTCGATGGCAAAGCAGTCGCCGCGAAGGTGCGCGCGGAAGTGGCGGCGCGGGCGCGCGCTTACCAGGAGCGCTTCGGGCGCCGCCCCGGCCTTGCCGTCGTGCAGGTGGGAGAGGATCCGGCCTCCACAGTCTATGTGCGCAACAAGCGCCGCTCCTGTGAGGATGTGGGCATCGAGTCCTTCGCGCACGATCTGCCGGCTGCAACCGGCGAGGCGGAACTTCTCTCGCTCGTGGCGACGCTTAACCGCGACCCGCGCATCGACGGCATTCTCATGCAGATGCCGCTGCCGAAGGGCCTCGATGCCAGCCGCATCATCGACGCCATCGATCCGGCGAAGGACGTGGACGGTCTGCATCCCACCAATGCGGGACTGCTGCTCGTGGGGCGGCCGGGACTGCGCGCCTGCACGCCGAGCGGCTGCATGCGGCTCCTCGCCGAAGCGAAGTGCGACCCGGCGGGAAAATCCGCGGTGGTCGTCGGTCGCAGCATTCTCGTCGGTAAGCCGATGGCGCTTTTGCTCCTTGAGGCGAATGCGACGGTGACTATCGCGCATTCACGCACGGCAGACCTTGCTGCCACCGTGCGCGGCGCGGACATCGTAGTCGCCGCCGTCGGCCGTGCCCACATGATCAAAGGATCATGGATCAAGCCGGGCGCCGTGGTGCTCGACGTCGGCACCAACAAAGGCGCCGACGGCAAGTTAACGGGAGACGTGGAATTTGAAGCGGCGAAGCGCGTGGCATCTGCCATCACGCCGGTGCCGGGCGGGGTCGGCCCCATGACCATTGCGCTTCTCCTATCGAATACCGTCGATGCGGCGCTCGCCCGCGCCGTCCATTAATATCCCGAAAGGGCCCAGGCCTTACACTTGGCGCTCGCCCACGCGCCCCGTGGGGTGATTTCGGTTCGTTGCGACTATGAGAATCAGAGTACTGGGATCGGCGGCCGGTGGCGGATTTCCACAGTGGAACTGCGGTTGTCCCAACTGCCGCGGCGTGCGCGGCGGAGAGTTGAAGGCGCGCGCGCGTACCCAGGAATCGATTGCCGTCAGCGCCGACGGCGACAACTGGTTTCTGCTGAACGCCTCGCCCGAGATCCGCATGCAGATCGAGGGGTTTACGCGACTGCACCCGCGAGGTCCGCGCGACTCGCCCATTGCCGGCATCCTCATCACGAATGGCGATCTGGATCATTGCCTGGGGCTCCTGTCGCTGCGTGAGTCACACCCGCTGCAGATCTATGCCACCGCACAGGTGCAGCGCGGCTTCACCGAGTCGAATGCATTCTATGCAACCCTCGAGCGATTTCCCGGACAGACGACTTGGCGTACGCTCGTGCCGGGTGAGGAGCAGGAGCTTAAGTTTCTGGATGGTCGCACGAGCGGGCTCGATGTGCAGACGCTGAGTGTTCCTGGACAGCCGCCCCTGCACCTTCGCGGGCGCTTTGCTCCTGGACCTCAAGACAACGTCGCCTTCCGGATCCGCGATCGCGCCACCGGTCGCGCCATGATTTATCTCTCCGGCGTCGCCGCAATCACACCCGCGGTGCTCGCGGGCATCGAGGGGACGCAGTGCGTGTTCTTTGACGGCACGTTCTGGGCGGCGGATGAACTCATCGCATTGGGCCTGGGCGATAAGCGCGCGGAAGACATGGCGCACCTGCCGATCGGGGGCGCGGACGGCAGCCTTGCGCTCCTGGCAAAGATTAAAGTGCCGCGGCGCTATTACATCCACATCAACAACACCAATCCCATCCTGCGCGAGGACTCCGCGGAGCATGCGGCGCTCGAAGCAGCCGGCTGGCGAGTGGCCCATGACGGGCTGGAGTTTGAGTTGTGAGCGCGCCGCTGTCGGTTGCGGAATTTACCGAAGTGCTGAGGCGCGAAGGCGCAAGCCGCTACCACGATCATCATCGCTATCACACGCTCATGCATGCGGGCAAGCTGACGCAGCTGCAGCTGCAGCAGTGGGTGTTGAACCGCTACTACTATCAGACACGCATCCCGATCAAAGACGCGCTCATCCTGGCAAAATCCGACGACCCGACCTTTCGGCGCATGTGGATCCGCCGCATTCAGGATCACGATGGGACGACGGAAGGCGAGGGCGGTCTTGCGATGTGGCTGCGGCTCGCCGCCGGCGTCGGGCTTGATCGCGAAGAGGTGCGCAGCTGCCGCTCGGTCTTGATCGGCGTGGTTTTTGCCTGCGATGCCTACGTGCAGCTGGTGCGCGAGAGGAGCCTGCTCGAGGCGGTGGCCTCATCGCTGACGGAGTTCTTCGCGCCCGATATCATGGCCAAGAGAATTCTGGCATGGGAGGCCCACTACCCATGGGTCGCCCCCGAGATGCTCGCCTATTTTCGCGCTCGCGTGACGCGTGCCAAGCGTGATTCGGGCGAGGCTCTCGAGTACGTGACGACCCATGCGACGACGCGCGAGTTGCAGACTCTGTGCGTGGACGCGCTCATTCGTAAAACTCAAGTTCTCTGGCACCTCCTGGATACGACCTATGCCGCATACGTCGATCCTGCCTGGGGGCCGCGCGGACCCCGAGATTGAAACGCACACGACGTAAATTGGACGCGAGCCTCTATATTCTTCTGGGACTGGTCATAGTCGCGCTCATTGTCGCCTTTATGCGCGATGCGCGGCTGCCGCTCGCGGGCATCGAGGCGAGCGGCAGGCTCTTGCGCGGCGTGTGGATCGAGATTGCGCTCGGCTTCATTCTCGCCGGTCTCCTCGAGGTTCTGCTGCCGGCGCAGGCCATGGCGCAGTGGCTGGGGCGCGAAAATCTTGGCCGCGGGATCCTCGTCGGCTGGGCGGCAGGGCTCATCCTTCCCGGCGGCCCCTATATGCTGTTTCCGATCGCGGCCAACCTCATTCGTACCGGCGCCGAGCCCGGGCCGGTGATCGCGCTCCTGACGGCAAAGACTCTCGTGAGCCCCATCCGCATGTTTACCTACGAGGCTCCGCTCCTGGGGTGGCCGCTGACCCTGGCGCGCTTCATTCCGGGAGTACTCCTGCCGCCGGTGCTGGGATATCTCGGCCAGTGGCTCTTCAATATCTTCAAACGCTGATGCGATGCTGCGGCAGTTCATGGCGGCGGAGGCAATGTGAGTAAATATTTGACGGCTGCGGCCACGGTGATTTTCGCACTCGTCGTGTCCGCCGAGCCCGCGTTCGCGGCCGCCGACGCGGATCTCGGCAAGGAATTACTGTCCGTGATCGCATCCCAAGCGTTCACTTGCGGGAAGATTGTGAAGATCGATACGCAGGCGGATCGCGATTATCTCGTCGAGTGCCAGAACGGCAACAGCTACGAAATCAATGCGGACGCTCAGGGCAAGCTCGTTGCACATCCGCTGGGTCATAAATTTCATTGAGTTAGGCGGCAGTATTGCGGCGGCACTCGAAAAATCGAGGCCGTTGCAATCTCGCACGCCGCTGCAAATCCACGCGACAGCGGACGTTTATTCGTTTGCCTATCATGGCGACTGCGCGTACATATACGTGCAGGGGAACATGGCTTCGAGACTAGGGCTCAAACCCCGCGGTTGTTTGGACGGCGGAAATTCAGGCGCCGATAAGCGCGTTTAACTTAATTCCCGACGCTTTATTACATGGTCAGCGGCAGACGGCAGATCGCGCGCGACCCTGAGTCGACATTTTCCGCGCCGTAAATGCGCGGGACGCTTCAGCGCCGATCTAAAGAATTTGTGCCGCGCGCCCAGGTGAGTCGCGCGTCGATGAATGACCCCTCGCGGGCACGTTTCCTGCGGATGCTTGGACTTGGCCCGAGCCTCTGCAACTACAGCGCGTCGGCGCAGCATGCATCAAGAGCTCGTTAAGATATGACTAGCCTAAATACCGGTTCGCCGGGAATTCTGTTGATCGGGCCGTACGATCCGCACTGCGGGGAATATACGTTCCTCGCGCCGCCGCTCGGAGTGTGGCGGCTCGCCGGCGTGCTTGAAGCCGCCGGCGTGCGTGCGAAAGTCTTCGATCCCAATTGCTGTTCCGGGCCGCCGCAGCGCGCGCTCGAACGCGAGCTGCTGCAAGGGCCATGGGACGTCATCGGCATGTCCACCACGGGGATGACGCTGAGGTTCGATCTGGAGCTTGCGCATCTTGCGCGGCGCATGGCTCCGAAGGCGCTCATCGTGGCGGGCGGCATGGAAGCGACTTTCAGGCCCGAGCTCATGTTCGAGCTTGGACCCTTCGATCTTGTGGTGCTCGGTGAGGGTGAGCGCCCGCTCCTGGAACTCGCCGCGCGGTTGCGTTCGGGGGGGGCCATGGGCGGCATCAGTGGCACGGCCGAACGCGCTGCCAGTGGCAAGGCGCTCCTCATGCCGCAGCGCGCGCTTACGCGCTCCGAGCTGCGCGACGCGATCTTCAGCACGCCGTACGAGAAGATGCCTTATGCGGCCTATTGGGACCGCCTGGAGAGCGCCTATCAGATCGGCGCGCTGCCGAGCAAGGCCGCACGCGAGGCGCATCTCGCCGAGATCCGTTCGGTGCGGCTCATCACGCTCAACTATTGCCCGATGGGCTGCACGTTCTGTTCGGCCACCAATTTTCTGCATCACGCCCAGGGCAATGTGGCCGCAATTGCGCGGCTCACGGCCGACGAATGCCTGAGCATGATCGAGCGCATCGTTGCCGCCCATCCGCGCGTGCGCACCATCATCTTCCAGGATGACATTTTTGCGTTCACTCAGGACCACCGCGTGCTGCCGCTGTGCGCGGCCATCGTCGCGGCCAAAAAGCGCGGAGTCATACCGCAAACGCTGCAGTTCATCAGCACCAATCGTATTGACGCGATGTCAGTGGAGCGCCTGCAGGCGATGCGCAGCGCGGGCTTCCGCGTGCTCGGTTTCGGCATCGAGAGTTTCTCGCCGCATGTGCTCGCCGAGTTCAATAAGGCGCAGATCCATCGCCACATCGAGCCGATGCTCAACGCGGCGCTCGATGCGGGCATTACGCCGTTTCTCGACCTCATACTGAGCTCACCGCACGCGCGACTGCCGGATGTCGCAGAAACTCTGCGCGAGGCGTATCGCTGGCTGCGGCGCGGCTGCGAGATCGGCATGTATCCGTATGTGATTCCGTTTTCAGGAGCCGCTCTCGCTCAGGATGCGACGCTCCTGCCCTATACGGTATCCACGCGGCGGCGCGTGGCGGGGACTGCCGTTGAGTGGGACCAGCCGGGCAAGATTCTGCCAATCGATCCCACCGTAAGTGCGGTGATCCTGGAGATCGAGCGCGAGTTTGAGTCGATGCTCGCGAGCCTCGAGGGCCATGGAGCCCATCTGCCGTCAAGGGTGCGCTCGCTCGTGTGGATCCTGAGCTCCTTGCCCATCATGGCGCGGCACGGCATCCGCATTGCGGACGACGCCGAAGTGTTCGCGGAACTGCAGGCGCGCCTGCCGCAGGCTGGGGAGGCGATGGCCCGGCGGGCCGTCGCGAACGCGTGACCATTAAGCGCGCAGCTTGGACCGTGCTCGCCCCGCTCGGGGTGAGCGCGTTGCTGATCGGATGGATCGGCATGTCCGTTGCCAACTTCGAGGTCACGAGCTTCTCCATCCTGATCTTCGGATTGGCCAATCTCATCGTCTACACCGACGCGCTCGACTTTGTGCTGCGTCTGTACGTGCACCGGCGCCATACCGCAACGGCCCGCGAAGGCGACGACACCAGCGATCTGTCGATCAATATTGCGGCCGCATTCCCGCAGGGGGCACGGCGTGTGGTGCCGACGGCGCCCTACGCGATCATCGCCTCGGTCTTCAATCTGGAAGATGACGTGGAGGCCTTCATCGAGGCCTTCGCGCCCTATCGGGAGCGCGTGTGGCTGGTGAGCGACGGCTCAACGGACAACACGGTCATGCGCCTGCGCCGCGCGGGCTGGCGTTGCCTCGACGAGCCCGTCAACCGGCGCAAGCCCGCCGCGCTGCGCAGCCTGCTCGAGACACTGCCCGACGCCATCGCGACCATCATGGTGATCGACCCGGACATCCGCATCCGCGGCAGAAACGGCGGCAGCAGCATTGATGTCGAGCGCTTCATCAGTGATTTTCAGCTCTCCGGCGCGGCAGCAGCATGCCCGCGCATCATGATCGAGCCCGACGGATACCTCGCGCGCTTTCAGGCGTTCGAGTACGCGCTCGCGTTTCGAGTGGGGCGTGCCAGCCTCTCGGACTTCAGCATCACTTCGGGAGTCTCGCTGTACCGCCGCGACGCACTCGTGCTCGCGCTGCATCAGCACTCGCTGTCCGTGTATGCGGAGGACTTCGAGAACGCGATGATTCTGCTCGGCCACGGTGAGCGCATCTACTACGACGGCCGCCTGGTGGTGAGCACCGAGGGGCCGGGATCCCTCACCCAATGGTTCTCACAGCGGGTCGGCTGGTACCACGGCCTCCTCAAGGTATACACCGAGCGCTTCGGACTCGTCTGGCGCGTCAGCCGCCGCACGCCCTTTGCGTTGTATCACTTCATCGTTTACATCGGTGTGCTCTCCCTCGGGCTGCACCTCGTCAAAATGCTGAGCGCAGTTCTGCTCATTGCGAGCTTTGCGCGCGGTATTGACCGGCTCGTGCTTGATAACTGGGTGTCCGCCGGGGCCCTGACGAATCCGGTGTATTTTACTGCGGCAATTGGCAGCTATCTTGCGCTCGGTGTCATCGCGTTGTTCACCCGGGTGCCGAAGGCGGAGCGCGCCTACGTCGCGCCCATTGTGCCCATCTATCTCTTCTACGCCATCGCGCACATTGCGCCGATGTCGGTGGGCTTCGCCAATTTCATTTCAGTCAAGCTCTGGGGCCGCCGCCTCTATCACGATCACTACGAGCCGCGGCCCCGCGGTGCCGACCCGGTCGATCAGCTGCAAACCAATGGGCGCAGCGTCGCATGACAACCCGCGGACTTCCGGCGCCCGAGCTGTATCGCCCCGGTGTGTACTGGGAGGAGCGTGCGCGCCGCTTCGCTGGCGAAGGCGAGGGCCTTGCGGCCGTGTGCGCCTACGGCATGCCTGGCTTTTACAATCGCGCCATCCATCTCACGCAGCGCATGGCGCTCGCGCGTTGGCTGCGCATTGAGCCCGGAATGCGCGTGCTGGATGTGGGCTGCGGTGTTGGGCGCTGGAGCCGTCTCCTCGCCGCGCGCGGCGCCCAGGTCACCGGTGTGGATCTGAGCCCCACGATGATCGGCGAAGCCCGGCGCCGAGCGGCAGGCGCTGGACTTGCTGAGCGCTGCCGCTTCCTGGTTCAGGATTCGGCGGCTCTTGATCTCGAGCAACAGTTCGATTTGGTGCTGGGGGTGACCGTGCTGCAGCACATTCTCGATCCGCAGGCTCTGCG
>Ga0209006_10001345_pt1 | contig 22310 bp, 21 predicted proteins | sample JacPin_JW_Ref_O2_FD_188567 | JGI IMG/M metagenome (GOLD analysis project Ga0209006, IMG submission 188567) | Forest soil microbial communities from Algoma, Ontario, Canada - Jack Pine, Ontario site 1_JW_Ref_O2 (SPAdes) (version 2) | ecosystem: Environmental > Terrestrial > Soil > Boreal... | reverse complement strand
TGCAGCAACTCGGGCAGCGCCACGTACACCATGACGAGTAGCACGGGCAGCTGTTCGGTGATCGCGAACCAAGCGGGTAACTCCGAGTATTCTCCAGCACAGCCGGTCACGCAGACCACTAGAGCGACGCTGGCGAGCCAGACCATCACCTTCGCGGCGCTGTCGAGTCAGCCCTACGGTACTGCGCCGTTCCCAGTAAGCGCTACTGCGTCCTCGGGCCTGGCGGTAACATTCCATTCGCTAACGCCGCGCGTGTGCACGGTCTCCGGAACCAACGGAAGCACCGTGACGCTGGTCGCCGGGGGCACCTGCACGATAGAGGCTACGCAGTCAGGCAACACCGACTACTCCGCGGCCACGCCTGTAAGCCAGAGCTTCCCGGTTACCAAAGAGAGCCAGACTATTACTTTCGGAGCGCTCTCGAATCAGCCCTACGGCACAGGACCGGTCACCATTAGCGCGAGCGCCAGCTCCGGCCTCGCGGTCATATTCTATTCACTTTCGCCGCACGTATGCACGGTCTCCGGAACCAGCGTGACGCTGGCCGCCGCCGGCAACTGCATCATCCAAGCTACGCAGGGAGGCAACGTCGACTATGCCGCGGCCGCCGCGGTAAACCAGAGCTTCCAGGTTACGAAAGAGAGCCAGACCATCACGTTCGGAGCGCTCTCGAATCAAACCTACGGCTCAGGGCCCATCACGATTAGCGCGAGCGCCAGTTCCGGGTTGGCGGTAGTATTCTATTCACTTACACCGCGCGTGTGTACCGTCTACGAAAGCAGTGTGACGCTGGTGGCCGGCGGCACCTGCAGCATCGACGCCAGACAGCCAGGCAACGCCGACTATGCCGCGGCCCCAGCGGTAACTCAGAGCTTTCAGGTTGCGAAAGAGAGCCAGACCATCACCTTCGGGGCGCTCTCGAATCAGACCTATGGCACACCCGTCACAGTCAGCGCAACCGCCAGTTCCGGCCTGACGGTAGTTTTCTATTCACTTACAACGCGCGTGTGTACGGTTTCCGGAACCAGCGTGACCCTGGAGGCAGTCGGCACTTGCAGCATCGAAGCCGCGCAGTCAGGCAGCGCCGACTACTCCGCGGCCACGCCTGTAACTCAGAGCTTCCAGGTGACAAAAGGGAGCCAGACCATCACTTTCGGAGCGCTCTCAAATGAGCCTCTCAGTGCTTCGCCAATCACAGTCAGCGCGACGGCTAGTTCCGGCCTGACGGTTAGCTTTAACTCGCGAACGCCGAACAAGTGCACGGTATCCGGAACTACGGTGACACTCGTAACCACGGGAACTTGCACCATCCAAGCAACCCAGGCCGGCAATGGCGACTACACCGCAGCCGCGCCTGTCAATCAGAGCTTCCAGGTGACTGCGGGTGAATAAACGCCCGCGCTAGCTCTGAGTTTGTCCGGCTCTACGGGTACGGTTGAAGGAGTCGTTCAGCTCCGAGGTCAGGTCCGCCAGTACATCTCCTGTGGTTCTGATTACGGAACGCTCGATGAAGTTCTGAAATTCACGAATGTTACCCGGCCATGGGTAGCCTTGCAGTGCTTGGATGAGATTCTCGGGCATGCACGGAACGCGCCTGCCCATGCGTTCGGCGTATTGTTTCACGAAGTGTTCCACCAATTCAGGAATGTCGTCGCGCCGGTCTCGCAATGCCGGCAGGCGAATAGGGAAAACACTCAGGCGGTAGAAAAGATCGGCGCGGAACCGGCGCTCAGTAACCAGCCGCGGCAGATCCTGATGCGTGGCCGCGATCACCCGCACATTCACATGAACGGGCTTCCGGCCTCCCACCCGCTCAAACTGTCGCTCCTGTAGCGCGCGCAGAAGCTTGGGCTGCAATTCCAGGGGAAGATCGCCGATTTCGTCAAGAAACAATGTGCCGCGATCGGCCGCCTCGAACCGGCCCAAAGATCTGGTAAGGGCTCCGGTGAACGCTCCGCGCTCATGTCCATATAGCTCACTCTCGATAAGTCCAAACGGGATCGCGGCACAATTCACCGCCACAAATGGTCGATACCGGCGTTGGCCCCAGGCGTGAATCGCGCGTGCGATCACTTCTTTGCCGGTGCCGGTTTCGCCTTGGATCAAGACCGAGCAATCGGAATTCGCAACCAGCTCCGCATCCTTCAGCACCTTCCGAAAATCTTGACTGGCTCCAATAACTTTCGGGGCGTCCACAGCATTGTTCTCCGTCGATGGGTTGCGGTAAGGATGGGAGCTCATGCCCGCTATTTACATAACGGAGCGCAGCCAGAGTTTTGTGTGCGGGCGGATCAAAACTTCAAGCGCAGAGCCAACTGCATGGACCTGGGAGAACCGATTTGAAAAAGTGAATTCAGCTGACCGGGGACGTCCGGGGCCAGTCCGTTGGCGAGCGAGGTAGTGGATTGATTTTCGCCGGCAATCAAGACCGGCAGAACAGATGGATCTTGCTGGCCTCCGGGGTACGTGGGATTCGCGAAGTTCGGATGATTCAAAACGTTAAATGCTTCGGCACGGAATTGGAGCGCCGTGCGCTCGGTCAGGCGAAAGTCTCGATGCAGCGCGAAATCGATTTGCCACGCGTGGAAGCCACGAAGGACATCGCGTCCGAAGTTGCCCTCTTCCGCGCCCGGGGCCACCTTACTGAAGGCTGCGAGATTAAAAGCTTTGCCTCCCGGGTAACCCGAGCCGTAAAGATACAGAGGTTGGCCCGGAACGAGGTTCGGCCGGATCCATCCCGGGGTGCCCTTATACTCGGTCAACGCATCCGTAGGAAGAGCGGAATGGGCGAAAAATATCGTGCTCGCCGTCCAGTTGCGAAGCAATTTGGCCGATGCGCCGTGCGAGGGCGAGGGAAGCGCGGCCAATAGCGCACCGTTCATTGCGTGCCGTATATCGAAATCGGAAGAACCTCGATTAATGTTCGCGTGCAGAAAACTGTACAAGTCCGGTCCGAGGGCATTGTTCAAATCGAATTGGGGAATATCCTCTGACAGGTCGTCGATGGAGTGAGCCCAGGTGTAAGAGACCATAGCTTGGACCCGGCTGGAAAGGCGCCGATCGAAATGGAGTTGCAACGCGTTGTACGATGAGCTGGAGTCATTCCCGAAAATCTCCAAGTCGGAATACTTGTTGGATGGAACTTCCGCATACCCAGTGAGCCGGCGCCCCAGTGCGCCGACATAACCCGCCGAAAATGTTTGCGGACCGAAGGACCGCTCCAGCGTTACGTTCCACTGATACACGCGCGGAAGCGAATAGCCGGGGAGGGCTGCGATGGGAGGCGAGGTAAAGTTGACGCTCATAGCACCGCTCGATGGAGCCGTGGGCAGCGGCGCTATGGGCTGAGCAATCATCACCCCGGCTACCGGTGGTTGTTGAAAGCTGCTGTCTTCAAAGCCCGCCTGCCCCAGGTCATAAAACCGCCCAGCCCCGGCGCGCAGCACAGTGATTCCGTGACTGCCGTTCGCGATCTGCCATGCCGCGCCCAGGCGAGGCGCGAAGTTGCGATAGCCGGTGGCGTACAGCGGCGTGCCCGGGGGGGCTGCCACCACCGATGCCAGGTTGTCAAGGCTGTGCAGCACCGCAATGGTCGCCTGGCCGCTGGCCAGACGCGGCGGCGGGTCGATTTCCCATCGAACGCCGTAGGTGACCGTGAAGCGGCGATGGATGCGCCAGGTATCTTGCGCATAAGCGGAGAACGACTTTACCAAGTAGCTGGCACCCGCATTCGATGCTCCCGGAATCACACCATTGAACGATCCAATAGAAATATTTCCCATGCCTCCATAGAGGCCATCCGAGCCGTAGATGCTCGGAAAATAGATGTCCGTACCGAGTTGGGTCCCGATCAAGCTTGGGCCGAATAGGCGATAGTCCACGCCGAACTTGAACTGGTGCGATCCGCGGCTAAAGGAAAGGTTGTCGACGAAATTGAACTGCCGAGCCCGATCCTGTCCCAAACTTCCCCTCATACACGCTTACATTCGGATTGACGATAAGGAACAGCACCGAACTATTGGCGGGCGAATATCCGGGCGGGAATAAAGCAGAATCAGGCGGGATTTGCGCCCCGTCCACCGCCCGCAGTTGTGCAGTGACATTGGAATTCTGTTGGCTCACATTCAAACGCAGCTCGTTCACCACATGTGGAGTGATGGTATGGGTAAGTCCAAGCGTCAACATATCGGTGCCGATCGAATAACTCTCGATGTCCGCTGGACTGGCAGTGGTGGCGAGAAAGTCGTCGATCGCGCTCTGTTGCAAGGAGGGAGCATGGTTAAAACGGGCAAACAACAGAAGCCGGTCGGTAAGCGCGTGATCGATTCGGAGTCCATACGTTTGCTGGCTGTTGAAAAGCGAGTAGCTGCCGGCAAACATCGCAAGTCCCGATGCTGCATCAGCCGCATTCAGCGGCGGCCGGTTGGGAAGCGGAAAAGCATTCAAGAACGGGGCTGCCACGGCGGGTGCGTCCAAGCGCGCTGCAAGACTAGGCACCTCGATCTCTTGCGCCGCCTGCGGCTGTGCCATGAGTAAATCCTCAAACGAGAAAAAAAAGAACGTCCGGTTGCGTCCGTCATAAACGTGCGGAATTTGAAGAGGGCCGCCCAGGGAAACTCCGAAGTTGTTAAAGCGGAGCGGCGGCTTCGGAAGCCCCAACTGGTCGGAAAACCAGTCCGACGCATCCAGGACGTCGTTACGAAAATATTCGAACAGGGATCCCGTGTAGCGATTGCCGCCCGAGCGTGAGACCAATCCGATCTGTGCGCCCGGCGACCGGCCGAACTCCGGCGCAAAGGTGGAGGTCTGAATTTTGAATTCCTGAAGAGCATCGGGAGAAACAAGGTTGCTGAACGTTCCCAGGAAGTTGTTCGCGGGAATGGCGCCGGCGCCAGCTTCGCCTTCCGAGAAGATCCGCTGTTGTCCGAAGAGCTGCGCTGGCGTATTGCCGGCCGCGAAATCGACTGTGACACCATCCACCGTGAAATAATTCGTGTCGGCGCGCTGACCATTGATTGCAAACTGGCCTCGGCTGGTATCGGTTACCGGAACGGGAACCACGCCAGGAGAGAGTTCAATCAGCGCTTGGATACCGCGGCCGTTGAGCGGCATCTCGTCGATGATGTTGCGGTCGATCACTGTTCCCACTGATGCATCTTGCGTGTTCACCGGCGCTGCGTCGGCATGAACAGTAACTACTGTGCGGGAATCTCCGATGCGCAGCTTGAAATCCAGCCGGGCATGCTCGCCGATTTCGAGCTTGATGCCGTCGCGAATGATGGTTTCAAACCCAGGAGCACGGACGGAAATGCGATAAAGGCCCGGACTGAGGGAGAAGATACTGTAGAAGCCGGTGTCGTTCGACTCGGTCATTCGCCGGCCGCCGGTCTGTTCGCTGCGGACGTTGATTTCCGCGCCCGCAACCTTCAAACCCGAGGGATCCTGAATCAAACCCGACATTTGCGCAGTTTGAGCGTGAGCCGCATTCGCGAACGCTGCCAGACAGACGGCCCAAACGGCGCGGGTCACTTGGCGGGACGATCGCCTGCGGAAGCCGTGAGTCCCGCAAGCAGTAAGCGGATGGTTTGATAGTTAGAACGAAAATCGGCTGAGACCTTTGCCAGATTTTGTTCGTTGGTCTGAGAACCGGCCACCAGGCTGGTGACGTCGCGATCCTGCTGCTTCACGGCCGCGAACAGCGCGAAAATCTGATCCTGCCAGTTGGAAGAGGCCGCAGGCGCTGCGGCTGCCGACGCGCGCAGCAGCTTCATCAGCGGATCCAGCTCCTCATTTGCCCGGCCGAGCTCTCCGAGATGACTGCGAAGCATCTCCTGAAGTTTGGCCTGCGAGCCCGCATTCGGCCCCGGCCCGTTTGGATCGCTATAACGGTCGGCCAGCCTCTTGAGCGCCCATGCGTGCGCCAATGCTGTGTCCGACGCAATGAGACACCGGTCTGTGAAGGCCATCCGTTCATCGGGAGACGAAAACGAGCGGTCGAGCGTGTCGTGCAGAAGCGGCAGCGAAGTGCCAGGTGCGTCTGGCCGGATGGTGGTGTCGTTCGCTTCAGGAGCGTTCGATGCAGTCGGCAACGTAAGGTTGAGCCGAACATGGACCGTTCCATTCAACGCCTCCTGGATGACCTGCTTGCGCTCAGGTGAGCTGACAATGCCGCTCAAGATCACTTCGCTGGTTGTCCTTTCCACGGTTAGATCCTCTCCGAGATCCCAACGATGCTCAAAAAGAATATAGCGAAGGTCCAGTTCCACCTGATCCAGATCCGGTTTGGGAACGGCAGTGGGGGTCGCCGCTTGGGGAACGGGCGCAGCGGCAATTTTCAGCGGCGGCTCTTTCTTCTCCGCGATCTGGAACGCGATTTCGGTAAGGTCCAGCTCACGGCCATCCTGGTAGCGGATATGCTGCGCCAGGGGATGAAAATCAGCGGCGCGAACCGAAATCCAGGCTTCTTGGATCGAATCTGCCGGCGCCCGTGTATCGAGGACCAAGCGATCCCCGGACCGCTTCACTTGATCGGTCTTCGTCGTGAGTCCAGCGCGCCAATCCGAGAAGGCCTGGGCCGTCAGCGGAGCGTTCCATGCAAGCGGATCCGCTTGCACCTCCCATCCAGCCAGACGAATCGGAGCGTCTGCCTTCCATTCGAACTCGCGGGTAACCACCCGCTCCCCACTTCGAATCTGCAAGGTCTGGCGAATAACGCGGTTGCTCTCAAGCGCTACGGGTTTCTGAGCGGCAATCGCGCGCGTTAACAGCTCACTCGCCGAAACAGGCGGCGGACTAAGCACTTCCGTCCAAAGCAACAAAGCCGCCATAGCGGCTGCCACCACGCTCACCCACCGGAGCTGCACATGCTGGAAAGGACGCCAAACAAGGGCCAACTTTCGCCAGCATTTGGCGAGAAAAGGGGCGGGTGCAACTTCGTTAGTCATGGCGCGCAAGCGCAAGCGAAATCCACTGGAATTGCTGGAGGGGGGAGCGAGCGCAGGCAGGTACAATTTCTCGCGATATTCGACGAAGGCCAGAATGCCGCGCTGCATTTCCTCATAGCGCGCCTTGCAGCTCCAGCAACCTGCCACATGCTGCTGAACCCGCGCCGCCTCCTCGGCCGCCACCTCGCCTTCCAGAGTCAGCAAGAGCTGATCTTCGCTCGGATGCCCTTCGACCAGTCTCATATCCTGACTCACGCGGATACCTCCGAATCGACTTCACGAGCCAGCTTTACAGTGGCCCGGCGGACGGCATCGGCGACCGTGGAGACGCTGATCGCCATCAACTCGGCAATTTCGCGATAGCGCAGCCCTTCGGCGCGCAGGTGCAAGCATTCACGCTGGAGTGGAGTGAGATTCAAAACAGCCATCTTCAAACGGTTCAGCCGCTCGTTTTGAATCAGAAGCGACTCGGGATCTGACTCCATTGCCGAACGCGACTCCTCAATTTCGCGCCAGTTCCGCTCGTCCAAGTCGATTGCGTTACCGTCGCTTCGAGCGAAATCTATGACCAGATTGTTGGCCACCGTGAACAACCAAGCTTTAGGATTCTGCAGAGGTTTGTTATCTAACAGGTGGCGGCAGAGCCGAAGGAACGTCTCCTGGGTAAGATCTTCCGCGCGCCCGGTGTTGTGGGTCTTCCGCATAAGATAACGAAAGACGGGTAGCCGGAGCTCCTCGAAATAGACCATCACCTTTTCATCGAGCGTCATGGACCGTACAGTCTTTTCCTCCTCCAGGGCCGCCATGGCTCCAGAAAGGCCGCTCGTAGAGATGGTCCGCAACTCAAACATCACCCGTTAAAAGCATAACGGGTGGGCGGACGCTTTTTGTGTGTGAGAAAAGCTGGAAGTTTTTCTGCATGGCCGGCTTGATCTTTGAGATTCCGTTCGTCGATGCAAATGCTTGCGACTGCGCCACGCAAAAACGTGATCCCGTTCGTTATATATATAGCGCTGTGCTCGCGCTGCGGAGCGTGGGCAAGCGATCGCACATGCAATTTAGCCAAGATCTCCAAGCGTATCGGACCCCAGCGCCGGGAGACGAATTCAGCAATATTGTCGGTCGCAGTGAGGCGATGCGCGAAGTGTTGGATCAGGTTCGCATAGTGGCGCCTGCCGATTCCACGGTTCTCATCGAAGGAGAAACAGGTACCGGCAAGGAAGCGATTGCGAGTGCCATTCACGCCCGGAGTGCCCGCCAGAACCGTCCCTTTGTGAAGGTGAACTGCGCGGCAATTCCTCTGGAGCTGCTGGAGAGCGAACTCTTCGGTCATGAAAAGGGCGCCTTCACCGGCGCCGTGATGCAGAGAATTGGCCGATTCGAGGCGGCAAATGGCGGCACACTGTTATTGGATGAAATCGGCGATATGCCTCTGGCATTACAGGCGAAGCTGCTACGAGTATTGCAGGACCAGCAAGTGGAGCGGCTGGGCAGCGCGCGCACTCAGAGGCTGGATGTACGGATTGTGGCGTCGACTAATCGAGACCTTGCCCGCCTGGTGACCGAGGAGCAGTTCCGAATGGATCTCTACTACCGCCTCAACGTTTTTCCGATCGTTCTGCCGCCCCTGCGGCGTCGCGTGCAAGACATTCCTTTCCTGGTCGCCCATTTCGCTGACCACTATTCGTGTCGTATGTCCAAGCAGATCTCGAAAATCTCGGGGGCTGCCATGGAGAGCCTGATCCGATATCCGTGGCCAGGAAACATTCGGGAGCTGCAGAATGTTATCGAACGCTCGGTAATCCTGACGAGCGGTGACGTGCTGCAGGTGTCGGGCCTGCCATCTGTCCCTCCCTTGCGGACAGCTCCGGTGACTTTAGAAGAAGCGGTGCGGGATCACATCCTGAAAGCACTGGAGGAGAGTAATTGGGTGATCGGTGGCAAGGTTGGCGCCGCCGCCCGCCTGGGTGTGAAACGGACAACCTTGATGGATAAGATGCGCAGGCGCGGGCTGGTACGGGAGAAGGGAACGTCCATCCAACTGCACTAGCCGTAGCAAATCCGCAGGCTGGTCTTCTACGGAATGATGGCCGACTGAATCAGGGCGTCAAACCGGCTCTGAACGACCGATAGTTTCTCTTCCGGGACCCGTGTGCTGAAGTACACATGCGTTTTAGCCGTGTAGACCCAGGCGTGATACTCGGCCTTCTTTTCGCCTGCGTTCATAAAGTCTGCCACCACGCTCAGTCCCTGATTCCCGTTAACGGTAATGTGCTGCGTTGCGTGATGACGGTCTTCACCCAGACTCGGCCGAGGGTTTGCGCGTCCGCGTCCCTCACCGAGATGGCTTCGCCCCCATCGTTGGCATAACCTTGGCTCACGAGGTGCCATCCGTCGGGCAAAGTGAACTCCACGCCGGTCGCGTGGTTGTGATAGACATCGTTCTGAAGAGTGCCAAACTCGTGAACCCTTTGGGGAGATGAGCCCTTGTGGAAAGGGCCACCGCTAACGCCTGAATCATGAACAGTTCGCTCCGAACGGGACCCCGACCCCGACCGCGCCGCATTAGGTCAGATGAAAGTTTACCGGCTGCCTCACACTTGCTCCGCATGTTTTTCAATGTCGCGACGGAAAATGGCTAACGCTTCCCCCTCATACTGGATCTCTACCAAGCCTAATTCTTTGCGCTCTCCAGTCACCCGAATCGTTGCCCCACGCGGGATTGTTACGAACTGAGAACCGCTATCACTCACATACTTCAGCGCAACGAGCGGTGTGTGAACACGGTACGTTGCGCCAGCCGACTTGCCCTGCATCGTTCCTCCGATCCAATTCATGGCAAAACTCCACTCTTGCCTTAAGCAGCGCACGTTCCAATGTTGATGGGGCAATGGATGACGCGGCGAGAACCGCGCAGCACGATGGAGGAACTTCCGAACAACCGGAAAGAATGACCAGGCCCCACCCTTCGCAAGATTTTACGAAACGTTTTGCCATCGCCCTAATCTGCGAAGTGCTATCCTCACACCCATGAACCGGACGAGGTCCATATTGGTGGCTTCTTTGTTTTTGTGCTCTAATACCTTTGCGCAGTCGGTGGACACGGACCCTGAGCCGGCCGCGGTCTTAGAACTGGGGGCTGCCGGTAGCTGGAACCTTCAAGGTGGATCAAGCTTCGGCGCGGATGTCGCGGTTGAAGTTACGCCGATCGAAAACTGGTTGGAAATTGAAGCAGGCGTTACGCCCCTTTTCACCCGTCACTCAACAGAATGGGATACCGACCTGCTATTTAAGAAGCCCTGGACCCTCTCGAAAAAAGCGGAAGTGATGTTGGGCGCCGGCCCGGAGTGGGTTCACACCAGGCAATACGGTATAACGATGAACTCGGTCGCCGCCGAAGCCGTCCTGGATTTTATGTTCTGGCCATCCGGGGAGCATAGATTCGGCTGGTTCCTGGAGCCAGCCTTTGAGTATGACTTTGGCCGCGGCCATGAGCGATCCATTGGAATCAGCGGTGGCCTGCTGATCGCGATCCGCTGAGTACATTAGTCTATATAGTGGCCCAACCCTGCCGAAAGTAAGGTCGTTTGTCGCTTCAACCGAGGCGTTTCCCTATGGTCGTGTACCAGCTTGAGGGGATAAGCTTGAAGCAGGATGAACGCTGTACATAAACTGGCGAATTTCAGGCTCAAATATCTGTATGTCATCGCGAGGTTCTGCATTTGGCGGGACGATCACGGACAGGATCTCATCGAATACGCTCTGATGGCCGGTTTTGTAGCGACTGCTGCCGGTGCGATTATGCCCGCAGTCTCCAGCAGCATCAGCAAGATTTTTAGCAAAGTGTCCAGCGTGATGAACCAAGCCGCCAGTTAGACTGGGCTGCTCCCGCCACTGGCCCTTGGGATCGAATGTCGGCCACAACCCTTGGTAATGTGTTGTCCAGCATTATAGAATTTATGCAACGTTGGCCTGCGAGGAAAAATCTCGGTTGCTCGACCTTTACAAGGCGGCGGTTGCGGCTCATTCCGCAGCCGTGAAAGACATGACGCTCACGCGCGGGAAGACTCCGAAACCGGAATATGAACGCATTTGGAATCGGGCGGAACAGGCCAGAGCGGATTCAGACACGGCCAGCGCCGCACTTTACCAGCACACCAAAGAACATGGCTGTTAGCGCTAGCCTGATCGAGCGTCGCCGAGATGCATCCACTCCCGACACGCTCGAACAAGGCCCTTGACCTGGCTGAACCAGCCGGGTACAGTGCTAAACAGCTATTACGAAGCACGGCTGGGAGCCTATCCAGGAGGGATTGCGATGAGGTTCAAACGAGCTGTTTTGATGGTGCTGGCGAGTTTGCTTCTCTTGCCAACGGCGGTGCTGGCGCATCATGCGTTGCAGGCGCAGTTTGACATGAAACAAACGATTACCCTAACCGGTGCGGTCACGAAGATAGACTGGAGCAATCCCCATGTGCGGCTCTATCTGGAAGTCAAAGGCGAGAGCAAGACCGTGACGTGGGAGCTCTACATGGCGAGTCCGAACCAGCAAATCATGAACGGCTGGAAGATTGACACCTACCGGCGCGGCGACCGCGTGAGCGTAGACGCCTATCCGGCGAGGGATGGATCGAAGGTCGGATTTGCAAAGAAAGTCACAGCTGTTTCCGGCGGCACTTTTTAGGAGAGGCAGCGCTAAAGCTGGAAACAATTTCCGATTAGCGCAGCCCCGGAGCATAGGAACGACCGCCCGTCCGATCATCAGCACCACCGCAAAACCCTGCCGGCAGATCCTATTTCATTAGGTATTTGATCGATGTCCGCGTCCGCGAGGCGCCCGGGAAAAAGTATGTCTGTCGGATTGGAACGACGAATGCTCTATCCGTTGCGCCGATGATCTCTCGGACCAAAGGACGTATATGAAATTCTACAAAGCCGGTCTAATATGTTTCGTGCTGGCAGCGGTCAGCACTTTCAGCGGATGCTCCAGCAATGTGTCCAAGTCGCCGGATGTCGCGGACAGCATTCGCAAGTCTCTGGACCAGTCAAACCTCAAAGACGTTTCCGTCAGTCAGGATCGCGACAAGGGCGTAGTAACCTTGGGCGGCCATGTCGCCAACGATAGCGATAAAGCGCAGGCGGAATCGATCGCGAAATCGATCGCGGCCGGCGAGGTGGTTTCAAACCAGGTTGCCATTCTTCCGCCGGGTGCCGAGACAGTGGCCAAAGACGTAAATTCCGACCTTGATAAAGGGATTGACAAGAATCTTGATGCGGCTTTCGTTCAGAGTGGCCTTAAGAAAGGCGTAAGCCACAGCGTGAAGAACGGCGTCGTCACTTTGACCGGCAAAGTGGGAAGCGAAGCCCGTCGCGCGCAAGCCCAGACGGTGGCTTCCTCGGTGCCCAACGTTCGCCAGGTCGTCAATGAATTAGAAGTCAAGGATCGCAAGGCTACATCATCTAATTAACCGGCGCTGCGCGTGTCAAGATCGGAATAGATGTTCTGGACTCATCGGAGTTTTTGGCTTCTGCCGATCGTGCTCGCAGCCATTCTGGGCTGTCTTGCCGCAATCGTTGCGCATACCCGGCTGAAGAGGATCTATCAACACCAGTTCACCGAGTCGCGGCGCGAGCGGCTGTTCCTGGCCTCCGTCGGTTTCTTCACAACTGTATTTGTGGTGCGAGGCATTACCATCGCTATCCACCACGACATCGGGCCATTCCATGATGTTTCGATGAAGGGCCGCCACATCCACCATCTGGTGTGGGGAATTATTCTTCTCTTGACCGTCGGATACGCCTGGCTCGTTGAGCTGGGAACGGGCGCACTCTCGTCCTCTCAATGGAGCGGACGCCTCACGTCCATGCTCTTCGGTGTAGCAGCCGCGCTGACTCTGGACGAATTTGCGCTGTGGCTCAATCTACGCGATGTCTATTGGGAGCGCGAAGGAAGGGAAAGCTTCGAAGCGCTGGCGCTGTTTGGCGGGCTGCTGGCGATTGGAATTTTCGGGCGCGCCTTCTGGCGTGGCGTGGCGAGAGAAGTGGGTCGGATATTCGAACGTAAAACCGCGGAGCAATGAGGAAGCGCCGCGGCTGCGGCGGAGTTAGATGGCGAAGAGCTCTTCAAAGTACAAATCCGCGTGCTTGCCCGACGCCACATGATCGATAAAACAGTGCTGTCGGTACAGCCACTCTTCCTGCGGGTCCGGGCACCATGCAGTGTTACCGCCGCACACGCCTTTTTCGCAGATGAGTCCGCAGGCTCGACAGCGCTTGCCCCACTCCGCCGTTCTTCCGAGCGCCTTCCAGAAGTCCGAATCGATTGCCAGATAGAGTGCGAGCATATCCATGGAGGAATCGGCTGGGTTCAACTTCCATCCCGCCGATGTTGCGACACGCATCGCGTCCCACATTGAAGCCCGTGCCATTTACCACGTGGACTATAGGATGCTGCAAGATGTTGCGTTAAGATGGCCTGGAACTAACAAGTTACCAGTGGCTAATCAACTTCGTGAATCCACCGGCGCGCCTGGCCGCTATTGCTTCCGATACCAGCCCACGGCTTGCAGGGCATTGACGCCGGGAGGGCCGTAGGGCACAACCGTAATGCCGTCCAGCCGCATGGATCCGCCGGGAACCGCCGGCAGGCGATCGTTGGTCAACAATAGACCTCCGCGCTTCAGCATGGCGCCTGCGTTCTCCAAGGCTAGCGCTTGTTCGAAAGCATCGTAGTAGACAAAAATGTTGGTGCCCACCAGGAGATCGAACTGGTCCGCAGGGGCCAGATTGAGGCGTTCGAGAACAATATTGAGATCCACCGGCTGGCAGGCCAGAACCACGTCCGGACGGATTTGTACCGCTCGCGTCTCCAGGCCTTGGAAGATTCGCGGAGGAGCGATGGGCGCAATTGCGGTACCCACGCGATCACCCAGAGATTTCCAATAACCGATGAGCTCGGGCGGCCCCGGGATTGTGGTGTCGCGCGGTAACTGGATGACATACCCCATGTCCTTCTTTGCGCGCTCGCGAGCGCGCTGAACATGGTCGATGACCCGGGGGCTGATATCGAAAATAGACATCGATAAAGCGCTGGCCTTCGCCAGCTTCAGCCGGACCAGCGAATCGTACAAGGCAAACGGTTGCAGAGTCTGCTGGGGATAATAGTCGTAAGCGGACTGTTCGTTCTTGTCGATAAAATCCAGGCCTGGTCCAATCACGGCCACGCGCGTCACTTGGCCTTCGTGCAGTATCCCGCGCCGCTTGAGATCGCTGAGAGTCTGTTCCACCGAGAAATCAGGGAAAATGCCGGTGTCGAGCGAAACCCCTCGATCGCGGAACAGCGACGACCGGTCCAAGAGTGAAGACGGGTCGTCCGGCTTGGTATCCGCTTTCGTATTCGCAGTCCGGGTCGCCAACACGTTCCTCTCTTGAACCACCCGCTGCAAATTCTGAAGGATGAATACACCAATTTGGCGGGGACCATCGGAAGTCTCCGGTTCGAGACCCTGGCTGCTCAAAAGTTTTTGCAGAAAAATGAGGCGCTCGTTGTCGCCGGGACTGCGCAGGCCCGCCACCAAATCGTCCACGCGCGCCCGCAAAACACCAGCCCTGGAGGCCTCCGCAATGCCCTCGCCTTCCATGCTGATCCGCGGCTGCCTGGTGAAGGAGGTGCCGTACAGCAGAAGATTCACCATGGAATCCAGATCGCCCTGTCGAAGGCGGTCGCGAATGCTGGAGTCCTGCAGGCGAGCCCAAGCCGTCCACTTGGCCTCGTCCGCGTTTTTCAGCGCGGCTGGCAACTGCTCGCGATATTCGTCCAGGATGGGTTTGACGCTCGCGTAGGATGTGAACGCCCGGCTTGCCGCCAACAAGCCGAGCGCTAGGACCAAGACGATCGAGAACTTCCGGAGCACTACATCAGTACATCAGAACGAGAACCGTGCGATCAACGTGCCCGTGCGGCCCAGCAGGTACGGCGGTGTTGCGCTGGTGATGGCGCCCGGTGTGGGATCCACGGCGCTGCCGCCGAAAGCTCCGTAACCGAAGACGATCGGGGCGTTACCGGGGCCAGCCCGGACCAATGGATTCTGCGGAACATAGGCGGTACTTGGAGCTGGCATCAAAGTCCGATTGAAGACGTTGACGAATTCGGCTCGGATGAACATGTTGAACCTGCCCTCCGGGCCAAAGCGGAAATTACGGCCGAAGTTCAGGTTCTCAGTGGGAGTCCGCGGGGCGCGGAAGTCTTTGTAGTATACCGTCGCGTTTGTTTGGGGACCGAAAAAGCCGTTCGTGAGATTCCCTCCGGCGCAAACGGCGTCTTTAGGGCATGGCGCCCAGGCGTTTGGATTCAGCACCTGGGTGGTAGCCGCGTTGTAAGTGCTCAGATTGTTGATGTCGACGCCCGGCGAATACAAGGGCTGGCCCGGAACCCGGATCTCCTCGCTGGGGAGCAGATTCAAAGTGGGGCTGGTGGGAGGCGCCAGGAACGCGCCGCTCTGGTAATTGGAGAACCAGCCAATCTGCCAATCTTTGGCCACGTATGCGAGAAGGCCATTGTGGATGAACTCGGCCCTTGGCACGGTGTAAATGGCGTTGAAGTTAAAATTTAGCGGGGGGATCTGCTGCAATTGCCATTGGGAGCCCTGCGGGTTGAAGAAGTCCTGGCGAACAGGCCGCAGAAAGCCTTGGCCCCATGTGAAGTTGCCGTTGGCCTGCAGCCCGTGCGAGAAACGCTTGGTGGCTTTGATCTGCAAGGAATCGTACTTGGACCCACCGGTCGGGGAGTTGGACGGTTCCAGCGCGCCGAACTGCGGGAAGGGGTAGAGCGTGCTCTCCAGCGTGTTAAATGGGTTGAAACTGGCGTAAGGCAGAAGGTTGGTGATTCCCCGCGCAGCCATGGTGCTGATCACTTGCGGGCTGTTAATGGGCTGAGTGGTCAGCAGGTAGTCGGCGTAATTGTTGTAAGTCGAGCTTGCGCACACCCCGCTGCCACTCGAGCAGGGACCCGTTCCGGGATACGGGTACAAATGGTAGCTCGCGTATTTTTGCGGCGAGATTTGGCTCAGGAATCCCAAAGGCCCGCCGGGTAGCCAGGCCGCGCGATTGGCCACGTAAGAAACTTCCAGTATGAAATCCCTGGTGATCTCCCGCTGGAAGCCCACGCTCCACTGATTGACGCGGGGCGGACGGTTTTCATTGGCGTCGGGCACATAAGGAGTGGAAACCCCCGGTATGCCAACGGTGCCCTGGGGTGGGTAGATGTTGGGATTGGTGACCGGCCAGGTGGGTGTCACAATTGCGCCCGGAGTGGCGATGTTCACATACGGATTAATGCCTGCCAGCGGATAAACTCCGTTCGTTCCGATGGTGGCGCCGGCCGGGTTCGCAACGAACTGGTAGTTGACTCCCCATCCGCCGCGAAACACCGTCTTGGGGTCGATCTGGTAAGCTACGCTGAACCGCGGCCCAATAGCATACGGATAGGCGGACTTGTAGAACGAGCAATTACAAGTGTCGGCGAACCGTGTGGCCCCCGGGTAGCCGTTGGCATTGGCGTTCGGCGCCGTCGGGTCCAGCTGTCCCAAGCGTCCATACTGCTCGTGCTCCGGAGTAGCGTAATCCCACCGGAGGCCGTAGTTCACAGTCAGCCTGCGGGTCGCCTTCCAGGAGTCTTGAATGAAGAGCCCCCACTCCTGGTGTCCTTCGCGCGTAAACTCATTGGGAGCCTGGGTGGTGGACGCGTAATCGCCTAGCAAGAAACTGGCATAGTTGAAGCCTTGGGTATATCCATTGAGACTGAAGGTCGGAATGAAGGGTTGCGCGGTGGCAACCGGAGTGCCAGCGGCTGACGCAGCCGCCAGAGTAACTCCGGAAAAAGCTCCGGTGTATACCTGCTCCAGGTACAGTTCCGCGCCCAGCTTGAAGGTGTGGCTGCCGTGGACCCAGGTGGCGTTGGCGTTGAAGCTGGGCTTCTCCTCGTAGTTCTGCGATTGGATTTGCCCGGAAGTGCCGATATTTTGCATGCCGCCGTAGCCACCGCATCCAACCGCGCCAAACGGGGCCGCGACGCACATTCCCGTGACGCTCGGAAACTGACGGTCCTGCACAAAGCCGGTGAGGTCGAATGCGGCGGGGTCGAATTTAAGGAACGGCGCTCGATCGCTGAAACTGGTGTGGTAATAACCGGCGCCCAAGTGCAGCAACAGGGTTGGCGAAATAGTGCGGTCGTAATTCAGCCGTGTGGTGTAGCTGGGAATGAATGTGCCCCGGTAGCCTCCGATCTCTTCCGGCAGGCCATCCGCATTTCCATAAGGAGTCGCGATCTGGCTCTGGGTGTTGATCCTCGACCAATAGAACGACAACTTGTCCTTGGAAGAGATAATCTGGTCGGCCTTTATGGACGGTATCGCCGTGTATCGATGGCTTAGGATGCTGCCGTTGTAGTTATTAATAAGATTGGAGTTCGTCGGCTGGGGAAACAAGGCTTGAAACGCCAACGAGCTCGCGGAGAAGCGGCTGGCGGGAATGATATTGCCCGGAAACGGATTGGCGTAACCCAGACCGTTGGCGGGATTAATGGCGCGCGTGTTGGGATCGTAGATCTCATTCGCGTACATGGGGCGGCCTAACGCGTCGACGCCCAAGGGCGTGGTAGGAATTCCATTTGCCGCGCACAGACTGCAAGTGCCATTGGCTGAGATGGCCGAGAAATCGCCATTCCGAAACGCAGCGGTGGGCACCGTGTCGCTGAAAGTCAACTGGTTACTTTCCAGGTACTCCTCATAGGCGAAGAAGAAGAACGTCCGGTTCTTCCCGTTATAGAGTTTGGGGATGCTCACCGGACCGCCCATGGTGCCGCCGAAATCGTTACGGCGGTTGCGGGGTGTTACCTTCCCCACGCCGTCGGTGTTGACGGTGAACGGATCGCCCGCGTTTAAGAATTCGTTGACGAAGTAGTCGAAGCCGGTGCCGTGATATTGATTGGTGCCGGACTTCATGGTCATGTTGATGACCGCGCTGCCCGCCTGTCCAACCTCCGGGGCGTAGTTGCTGGTCTGGAAGGCAACTTCCTGAATGGCGTCCGCGTTGGGCTGGGCCATCTGCGTGTAAACGTAATTCCCAAAGATCTGAGAGGTGGCGTCCTGGCCCTCAATGCGCATCGTCTCGGTGAGAGAAACACTGAAGCCGTTCGCGCCGCCTAGGCCGTTGACCACCATAGGTCCGCCCACCGTCCCGCCGGCGTTATAACCGGTCACGCCGGGCAGCGTCTGGAGGACATTGTACGGGTTGCGTACGCCGGACGTGCCGGAGTTGACGGTCCCGATGCCCAGCAATGGAGAATCCACCATCTGCTCCACCGTGACGTTGTCGCCCTGCTCGCCGCCCTCGGTCTTCAGCAGCGATGCTTGGGCTTCGACAGTGATGGACTCCGTGGTTGCGCCAACTTCCAGAGCGATATCTTCCTTCACCACTTGCGCCGCCGCCATGGCCAAGTTGGTGTGGTTGTAAGTCTTGAACCCGGGGACCTTCACCGTCAATTCGTAGGTGCCCACCGGCAGGTTCGGGACTGCATAATTACCAGCGGCCGTCGAGGCGCCGCTATAAACCACTCCGGTTTCGATGTTCTTGGCCTCCACGTTCGCCGCGGCGACCGGTAGCCCGGTAGGATCGGTGATCGTACCAGTGATGGTTGCGTTAGCCCCCTGGCCGAACGCAAACGGTGCCGGCAATAGCAAACCTAGGGTAACCAGCAGTATGGAACCAGCAGCTACAAACGTTGAGCGCATACACCACCCCTTTTTCGAATCTTCAGACGTTGAGTAAGTGAATCCCCAGTGGCAAGTAAATCGCCACGTGTTACAAAGTTTAGCTCCGTAGAGCATATTCGATTTAAATCCCGCCGTCAATACAAACCTGAAATTCCAGTGCGTTTTTTTAAATCTGGCGATCATCGACTTAGGCGCCACTTACTCAACGCTGTGTTAGTGGTGTTTCTCGCGGGTAATTGGCCGGTCTTTGATCTTGACGCGCTTGCCGCTATTTTGACTTGACTTGAGCAGGCCATCGCCGCTGCTTTGACGCTTACAATTTCTAAACATATGTCGAAATTAGATCTTGACAATAAGCGTTATTCGATTAACAAATGTGATAGCAAGTATGCTGGGCGAATTCGAGTATCTGCTGCTCACTGCTTCGGTGCGCTTGGGCGACGACGCGTATGGCGCGGCGATCCGGCGCGAGATTGAATCCCTAACTGGACGCCGCTGCTCCATCGGCGCCCTGCACATAACCATGGATCGTTTGGAGAAGAAGGGTCTTCTCAAAACTTGGATGGGCAATGCGACGCCTCAGCGCGGAGGCCGCGCCAAACGCATGGTCCAGGTAAATGCCAAGGGCGTCCAGGCCGCAACCTCTTTCTACAACCGAATCGCGCAAATGAGCCGCGGTGTTTCCTGGGGAGCCAGGTAAGCCTCGGGTGAAACACTTAAGCCCAGAAACACGGCCTCTTATGACAACGGTACACTCGCTCTATCGACGCGTTACAACCGGTCGCTTCTAATGGGTTTATGACTCGACGCAACGCTAGCCGCGGCATCCGCTCTGTCCCCGGTACGAAGCTTTTTATCGCCCTCGCACTTTTTGGCGGCGCCAGTGCCTGGGCCGCCGATCTTGTTCCCATCGATGTCAAGACCGGCGAATGGGAATATACGGTGACCACTCAGATGACCGGCCTGCCGCAATCCGCTCAGCAGATCCCGTCCATTCCGCCGGAACAGCTGGCCAAGATGCCACCCGACCAGCGTGCCAAAATCGAAGCCGGCTTGAAGCGGGCCGCCGCCATGACCGGTGGCAAACCCATGACAAGCACATCCAAGAGTTGCATCCGGAAAGAAGACCTCGCGAAAATGATCCCCAACGGTAACCGGGATCAGTCCTGCAAGATTACTCTGGTCAGCTCCTCGAGCACCAAGCAGGAACTGAAAATGGCCTGCGAATCCAACGGCGGTAAGCAGACCGGCACGGTGGTCGTCGAAGCCTTGAGCCCGGAATCCACAAAGTTTAGCCTTCAGATGGCCGCCGACCAAGACGGGCACGCGATGAACATGACCCTCAGCGGCACCTCCAAGTGGCTCGGCGCAACCTGCACCGACGACAAATAACCGGCCATTCGGGGCAAAACAGTCCACCAGCTCCGCTTGTGATACTGTGCAGGTGTGCCAGAATCTCCTGAGGAGGTATGGCGATGAGACCTGTTCTCTCTATCGCAATCGTGTGCGCGCTATGGTCGGCTTCCGCATTGCCGGCGCTCGCGCATCATTCGGGGGCCGCGGAATTCGACTCCCATAAGAAGATCGACTTGACCGGCGTGGTGACAAAAGTGGAATGGACCAATCCGCACGCCCACTTCTATATCGACGTGAAAGACGCGGGCGGCACCGTGGTCAACTGGAATTTGGAACTCGCCAGTCCGAACGTGCTGATTCGGAATGGCTGGCATAGGAACTCCATCAAGCCTGGCGATACGGTGAGCGTCACCGGCGTGCAAGCCAAGGATAGTTCCTCTTACGGCAGCGCGGGAGTCATTACCTTTCCGGATGGACACAAATTGACCTTCTTGTCGGGGGACGAACCTGCGAAATGAATCGGCCTAATATGAGCAAGCGAATGGCGAGCGGTATTGTGAGCGGGATGCTGCTGGCAGTTTTCTCCCTGGGGGCTCAGCAAGCTGCTCCGCCGGTGGATTCCAAGGCGAAAACCGGGACCATCGGACTGTATCGAAATCAGCAGTTGGCGCCCAACGCACCCGCGCCCAAACTCGCCGACGGAACCCCCGACCTTTCGGGCGTGTGGCTGGGCAGCGGCGGTAACAGCGCCGATATCGCCAACCCCAAAGGCTTGAAATCGGGCGACCAAGTGGTGATGCTGCCGTGGGCGGAGGACGTTGTAAAGAACCGGCTATCCAAGCAGGATCCGGAGGCGAACTGCCTGCCGGCCGGAATTCCGCGCGGGTCGCCCTATCCGTGGAGGATCGTGCAGACCCCCACCCATTACTTCATTCTGTTTGAAGGCAACATCCATAGCTTCCGGCAGATCTTCATGAACGGCAAGCATCCCGACGATCCGGATCCCACCTGGTTTGGCCATTCCATCGGCCACTGGGAAGGAAACACGCTGGTGGTGGATACGGTCGGCTTCAACGACAAGTTCTGGTTCGACTATAAGGGCCATCCGCACACCGAAAAGCTGCACACCATCGAACGCTTCACGCGCACGGACCTGGGACACATGGCGATGGAAGTTACCATTGACGATCCAGGTACGTACGCCAAGCCGTTCACGACGGTCGGAAGCGCGGTGCTGATGCCAGGGACAGAGCTGCTGGAGTACATCTGCCAGGAGAACAACCAGGATCTGCAGAAACTCGAAGGTCCGGCGCGGGGGCCGGGAGGGCAGTAGGACTTATGGGGTCCAGGCGCCCTCTTGGATCCAGCCGCTGCTCTGAGTTTTTCCCACTGCGTGCAGGTATCCGTTCTTCAACCCGACGAACGTACCGCTGAAAGTCAATGCAACGTTCAGCGTGAGACTGTCGCCCGAAGTGCTGAAAGAAGATTCGGTCCCCGTCAATGTGCACTGGCTATTGGACACCGACGCGGAGGAGCCGGGAGTAATGCCCGCGGTCAATCCGGTGCCGGCGTCATTGTCGAGGTACAGCTGATTGGTCTCTGGAACATAAATCACCTCGCAGGCGCTGCTCACTTTCAGCGAGCTGTTGAACAGAATAACTACGTCGGTCAGATCGGCAAGTCCGTCGGGATCCGAGTAAACTGCCGTAAACGTCTGCGTCGAGCCCGCGCCCGTGCGGAGCACTTCGCTTCGTCCGGAAATGCCCGCTGGGAGCGATGAGCCCCGGCGCGGAGGTCTGAAAATGCATCCAGGTATGTTTGGTTGGTGGAACGCGCGCAGGCGCGAGGCGTTCCAGGAGTTCGGCGAGCACGCCGGCTGCGGTCCTCGAGGAGGCCCCTGGGGCCGACACGAAGGGCACGGTGGGCATGGCCACGAAGGCCACGGCGGGCATGGCCCAGACGGGCTGGCGGGAGCACCTGGCCTCCAGACTGCCAACCGGTGCAGACGTCGATGAGGCGCAGCGCAAGCTCGAAAGCGCCGGGCGTGAACTGGACATTGCCTTTCACTTCGACCGCATCGCCACTTTGCCCGACACCCGCGAGGCGCACCGTCTGGTATATCTGGCGGCCAACGACGCTCGCCAGGGCGAACTGATCGATGCGATCTTCCGCGCCTTCTTCGAGGAAGGTCGTGACATCAGCGATCCGCTGCTGCTGGTGCAGCTGGCCAAGGTTGCGG
>Ga0209006_10001344_pt1 | contig 22330 bp, 22 predicted proteins | sample JacPin_JW_Ref_O2_FD_188567 | JGI IMG/M metagenome (GOLD analysis project Ga0209006, IMG submission 188567) | Forest soil microbial communities from Algoma, Ontario, Canada - Jack Pine, Ontario site 1_JW_Ref_O2 (SPAdes) (version 2) | ecosystem: Environmental > Terrestrial > Soil > Boreal... | reverse complement strand
CTCGCGTCTGGTTCTGGACTTCGGCCAGCGTTACGCGGCCGGCGAGCCAGTCCGGCGAATCAAGTCGGATCCGGCATTCATACAAAAGCGCGAGCAGGTGCTGTCCTGGCTGTTTGAACAGGGAGAGCGCAGTGATGGCTGAGCCGGCGCGCTGGCAATGGAGCGCGCTCTCGGTGCTGGCAGTGCTCCTCGCGTGGTGGCTGGTCGCGTGGGCGGGCCTGATACCGCCACTGTATCTGCCCGGCCCGGCGGCCGTGATGCGCGCACTGCTGCAGGTTGCTCGAGTGGGCTACATGGATGCGACCCTGTGGCAGCATCTGGAGGCGAGTCTGCTGCGTGTACTGGCCGCCCTGTTGCTGGCGCTTGCAACCGCCATCCCACTGGGACTTGTGCTCGGGCTGAATCAGGTGCTGAAGGCGCTGGTTGATCCGCTGATCGAATTCTACCGGCCGATCCCGCCGCTGGCCTATCTGCCATTGATCGTGATCTGGTTCGGCATTGGCGAGGTCTCCAAGGTTCTGCTCATCTTTCTGGCGATCTTTGCCCCGGTGGTGGTAGCCACAACCGCCGGGGTGCTGGCCGTGGATCCGATTCGGGTGCGGGTCGCGCAATCGCTGGGAGCATCCCGCCTGCAGGTAGTCAGATTCGTCGTGCTGCCGAGCGCGCTGCCGACCATCATGACGGGCATTCGAATCGCACTCGGTGCCGGCTGGTCCACGCTGGTGGCAGCCGAGTTGATCGCCGCCACACGCGGGCTGGGATTCATGATCCAATCGGCCTCGCAGTTTCTGGCGACCGACCTGGTCGTGGGGGGAATTCTGATCATCGCACTGGTAGCCTTCCTGTTCGAGATCGTTCTGCGTCGTTTGCAACGGCACCTGTCCCCGTGGCTGGGCCGCATGTCCTGATTGATTGAGAGGTCCCATGGCTATTGAAGTTACGCGGCTGTCGCGCGCGCTCGGCGCCATAGTGCATGGGGTCGACCCCTCGCAAGACCTGCCGCAATCCGTCATCGAGCGGCTCGGCGAGCTGCTGGTGGAACATCAGGTACTGTTGTTCCGCAACCAGCCGATCACTCCGGAAGCGCAGTGCCGCTTCGCGGCGCGCTTCGGCGCCCTGCACATACATCCCATCTACCCGGTGCTGCCTGAACTGCCCGAGATCATGCTGATCGATACGCATGAAGCGTTCCTGCCGGATAACGACAACTGGCACACCGACGTCACCTTCAGCCCGACGCCACCGCTCGCAGGACTTCTGGCCGCCAAACGCATACCGAGTGTCGGCGGCGATACCTTGTGGTCCAGCAGCTGCGCTGCCTACGAGGCGCTGTCTGAGCCGGTGCGTCGCCAGCTCGATGGCCTGACGGCCCAGCATTCAGTGGCGAAGTCCTTTCCTGCCGAGCGCTGGCAGAACGACCCGGCCTTCAAGGAGCGCTATGAGCGCGCCGTGGCCAAGCATCCACCTGTCACTCATCCGGTGGTGCGCACACATCCGGTCAGTAGCCGCAAAGGCCTGTTCGTCAACGAAGGTTTCACCACCCACATCAATGAATTGAGCGCACCGGAGAGCGAGGCGGTGCTGAAATTCCTTTATTCGCATATTGCGAAGCCCGAATTTACCATCCGCTGGCGCTGGAGCGTCGATGACATCGCGTTCTGGGACAACCGCAATACCCAGCATTATGCGATTGCGGATTATCTGCCGGAGCGCCGCACCATGCACCGCGCTACGGTGATCGGCGATAAGCCGTACTAGTGCACTGCCTGCGGCGCCTGCTTCAGGTGCCGTCGCGCATCCGCATCTGCAGTTCTCGCCGCCGGTAGTCGATGATCAGCGTGTCGAGCAATCCCAGTGCGTCCATGCCGACCAGCATCACCGGCTCGCCAGTCAGGTGCCAGTGCTCGAAGATGTGCATGTCGCCGAACGTCACATCGTGGTAGCGAATCTGCACCACGCCGCCCTGCGTGCTGGTACCCATGACGAGCGGCGGGGTGCGGGCAGCGTCGCCATCCTGCACATCGTCGGTCACGCCGATGATCGAGTTCGGCGTGCTCTTGAGCCGCGCCGATCGCCGTTCCAGCGCCTCTCGCAACGCCACATTGGCAATCGTCACCTGCCCGCCGGTGTCGATGATCGCCGTGGTGGGGATGCCGCCTACCGAGGCTTCGACTGCCAGCAGATTGCCCCGTATCAATTGAAAAGGAATGGTGCGAAAGCCCGCCGCCGCAGGCAGATTATGCGAACGCGCGATGGTAATCAGGTCGTGAAGAAAATCCACCACGATGCGCCGCCCGGACATCCCATCGGTGCCAAGGATGCCATCGGCGCCGCCGAGCGCGTCCGTCACGATCGGCAGTTCGGAAGTGCCGAACGCGAGGTCACCGACGATGAAGCTGTCGATGCGCACGGTGGGCACTGCCACTGAGCCGGTCACGCCCCGAAGCATTACCTGGCGTGACTGATCCGGAGGCAGTCCGAGCGCTTCGGCGACGCGTGAGTTGATTCCGGAATGGCTGGCGCCGGAATCAAGAACCAGGCGGAAGGGCCCTCTATCGTTGATGTAGACCGGCGCCCAGATGCGCCCGATACGGTCTCGCCGCGTCGGCGCCACAAATCGAGGTTCGACCGCATGAACGACCACTTCGGTGAGTTGCTCGGGCACCTGTTCGGACGGCTGATCGGACAGGCTCGGGACCTGCGGCTCGATCGCTGCGTGCAGACTGCGGCAACACCACACCACGAGCAGCGCAGCCGTCAAGGCTCGGCCGTGGAAGCTGGGGATGGTTGTCGGCACGGCCCAATCATAGGCGTGATGCGCTGAAGTCTATAGAAAACCGCTCTTGCGGCGCATCATGGCGCGGCTCGGTTAACATTGCGGCTCAGGCAGTGGCGCAGGAGGCCAGGACCGTGCAGTACATGTCACTTTCTACGGTCGAGCGTGACACTCTGCTTGCAGCACTGGAAGACATGCCGCAATACCTGGAGCGCGAATTGCTTACGCTGAGCGATCAGCTGATGCGTCAGCAGGGCCCCGGCGGCGCCTTCTCACCGGTGGAACAGGTGTGGCATCTGGCGGATCTCGAGCGCGAGGGGTTCGGCTGCCGGATCGAGCGCTTGTTATCGGAGTGCGAGCCGCAATTGCCGGACTTTGACGGCGCTGCGGTGGCGGCAGCGCGCAGCTACCAGTCGCGCTCGCTAGCGGAGGGACTGGCCGCGTTTCGAGACGCCCGGCAGGCGAATCTTGCCAGCCTGCGACAGGTTGCCGCGGATGCCTGGACTCGCAGCGGGCAGCAGGCAGGCGTGGGCAGGATTTCGCTGTGCGACATGCCGAGCTTCATGTCGCAACACGACGCCGCGCACCGAGCAGAGATCGCGCAGTGGAAGGCGCTGATCGCAGCGTCGCCCACAGCAGCGGACTAGTGCTTGTCTTGCGCCTGTCGCCGGCCGCCTCGTCGTAACCTGGACCTGCCAGGACTCAGAAACTCCACCAGCGGCTGTCCGCGCGTGCTGTGCTCGGCGGCCACTTTCAGTGCCACCAGACTGGGCACCGCGATCGTGATGCCGGCGATGCCCCACATCCAGCCGCCGAACCACACGGCAAGAAACACCAGCAGCGGATTGATTTCGAGCCGATGACCGACAAGCAACGGCTGCACGATCTGACCCTCGATCGTTGCCAGCGCCAGGTAGCTGGCCATGACCGCGGCGATGCGGCCGACACCGTCGAAACTCACCAGCGCCACCACCGAGAGGATCAGCAACGTGATCGCCGAACCGACATACGGTATGAAGTTGAGCACCGCCGCCATCGTTCCCCACAGAAACGGATTGGGCAGACCCAGAAGCATCATGGTCACTCCTGTCGCGACTCCCAGCGTCAGGTTGATGATCGCGATGGTGCCGTAGTAGCGCCCGAGTTCGCTGCGAATCGCCTCGATGACCTTCAGCGCATGCAGCGCGTGCTGGTCGGTCGCCACCGCTGCCATCATCCGCGACAGCATCGGCGGGCCGCCCGATAGCAGGAACAGCGTCAGAATGACGACGGTGATGGCGCTTACGACACCCGAGCGCGTTTCCAGCAATACGTCGGCGGCATTCACCGCCGGCATCGCGGCGGTGGCGGTCGCGGGCGGTGCGGCGCGCGGCGCGGCCGGATTTGCCGACGTCAGTGCATCGGCGCGGCTCGTCAGCAGCTCGATTCGACTGAGCACCTTTTGCGCCGGCCGGACCTTGCGCTCGATGATCTGCAGTGTCTGCGGCAGGTTGGAGAACCACTGTTCTGCGGGCCCCGCCACTGCATCCAGCGTGACACCGACGAGTGTCAATAACACGACCAGCATCAGGACGGCGCCCGCGCTGCGTGGTAATCCGCGCCGATGCAATGCCTCGACCGCGCTGGAGAGCAACAGCGCGAACAGCAATGCGAGCACGACCGGTACGAACACTTCGCGACACACGTACAGCAGCATCGTCACGGCACAGGCCGCCAGTGCGGCCAATGCGCGTACCTGTATTCTGAGACGCCTGGCGCTCGCCGTGTCGGCGCCCGTGTTGTCGTCGTCTTTCATGACGCCTCGCCCTCCGTGTCGGCGCCGCCTGATGGCGACCTGTCGTGATTGTGGCTATCGGCGGCGCCCGGCAATAGGGCACACTGCCCGCTTGGCCGACAGATCCGGCTGATCCACATCATGAAAGCATTCCACTGCGATCATTGCCAGAACCTGGCGTTCTTCGAGAACACCCAGTGTACGAACTGCCATCGCCTGCTGGCGTACCTGCCGGATCTGCACGCCATGGCCTCGCTTGATCAGTCAGCCGACGGCAGCTGGGCGTCGCCATGGCCCCAGGCCCGTGGCCGAGCCTACCAGCTGTGTCAGAATTACAATCAGCAGGGCATCTGTAACTGGGCGATCCCGGCCGGCGACGCCAACCCGCTGTGTTCGTCCTGCCGCCTGACCGAGATTATCCCCAATCTGAGCCGCCCGGGGTCCCTCGACCGCTGGTACCGGCTCGAAGCTGCGAAACGGCGCCTGATGTACGGTCTTGGTCAATTGGGCCTTGCCGTGAGGAGCAAACTGGAAGATCCCGAGAATGGACTGGCATTCCAGTTCTGTTCAGACGAGGACACCCCGGACGATAAGCCGGCGCTGACCGGACATGACGCGGGCCTCATTACAGTGAACATCGCCGAGGCCGACGACTTTGAGCGCGAGCGGCGCCGGGTGCAACTGCACGAGCCGTACCGCACGCTGCTGGGCCACTTTCGGCACGAGATCGGCCATTACTTCTGGGATCGCCTGATCCGCGACGGTTCGCAGTTGCAGGCTTTTCGTGCGCTGTTTGGCGATGAGCGTGCCGACTACGCGCAGGCTCTGAAGCAACATTACGGTAACGGCGGTCCGCCTCCCGATTGGCAGCAGCGTTTCGTGACTGCCTACGCCACGACTCATCCGTGGGAAGACTGGGCGGAAACATGGGCCCATTACCTGCACATCACCGACACGCTTGAAACCGCGGCCGCGTGCGGGCTATCGCTGCGTCCCCGACATAAGAATGAGCCGGCGCTGGATCACATCGCCTTGCAGACCGCCGATCGCTCGATCGCATTCGATCAGGTGATTGCCGACTGGTTTCCGGTCACCTACGTGCTCAATAATCTGAATCGCGGCATGGGACTGCCAGACGCGTACCCGTTCGTGCTGTCAGCGCCGGCGATCGAGAAGCTGCGCTTCGTTCACGATGTCATCACGATGGCTCCGATCGAGCCGCCAGACAGGCAGCCACAGGCCGCCGAGGAACCGCCGCCCGCCGTCGAGGCGCCGGCATCGCCCACACTGTCGTAGCGACGCCTTATCGCCAGGGCTTACGTGTTCTTGCCGTCATCCAGCAGATCGGCGAGGTCCTCGGCGTGCTCCTCTTCCTTGGCCAGGATCCCTTTGAGCATGCGATGCGTGGTCGGATCGCGCTCGCCGACGTAGGCGATCATTTCGCGGTAGCTCTCGATCGCAACTCGCTCGGCGATCAGATTCGCCTTCAGCATTCCCGGCAGATCAGTGCTCTCATCGTATTCGGCGTGGCTGCGGGAAGCGAGGGTTGAAGGATTGAGATCGGGATTGGCCCCCAATTGTACGATCCGTTGCGAGATCTCATCAGCGTGTCCCTGTTCGTCCTGCGCATGCTCCAGAAATTCCGCAGCCGCCACTTTGGCGCGTATCCCCTTGGTAGCGTAGTAGTGGCGCTTGTACCGAAGCACGCACACCAGTTCGGTCGCGAGCGCCTCGTTGAGCAGCTGGATGATTGTTTCTCTATCCTTCGGATAGCTCGATGTCACCGCGCCATCTTCAATATGCGAGCGGGCCCGCTGCCGCAAGGTGGCCACGTCTGAAATTCCCGCAGTAGCCTTGATCGCGGGCTTCGCCGGTTGGTTCGCCATTAGCAAATTTCCTTGAACAGCGCGGATATGGAACACGATTATGCAATGATGAGATCGGCTACGTCACCTGGCCGCCGAGGCGTGACCTCATGCGGAGGCGCGACTTCGTGCGGAAGAGCGTTTCCTGGGAACTCTGGCGCCGGCCTGTCGCGCTTCGGACAAGCCGATGGCGATCGCCTGCTTGCGACTGGTCACCTTTTTTCCGGACCGACCGCTTCGCAACGTGCCCTGTTTCATTTCATGCACTGCGCGCTCGACCTTCGTTTCGCTCGATTTGGAATATTTTCGTGGCATTGCCGGTGACTCCTTTCGTTAAGGCAGTGAATTAGGCAGTGAATTTCAGGGATCGCGGGACTATCGTCAGCCGCTCGTGGCGGGATGCTGTAAGCCTGCGGCCGAAGATGGCGTCGGACCCGACGTGGGCAGTCGCCAGGTCGACGGGTCGCGGCGGTGGGGGATCGCCGATCGGCGCGGGCTGCGGGTCGTGGGGCGGTTGCGGGGCGGGCTGCGGCGTCGGCGTCTCCATCGCTAGGGCTCCATCAGTGGTGGTAACGATGCGCCAGTGTGGCCCAGCCGCGAGTCCCGCCCTGTCAGCTTTCCACGCGCAGGCGTGTAGCTGTCCGTCCGACGGTGGCACAAGCCGGATGAGGACTGCGGCTCTATGATCGATCGTATAGCCTCGGACGATGGGCGAACCACGACTGAGCAGCAGCGGCAGGCGATCGCACCCGGCGGCGGGCGGCGTGTTCAAATTCAACGCCCTGTGGGGATTAATTCGGCAGACAGTGCTCGAGTGTCAACGGCACGAGACGCCGCGCCTGGGCGCGTCTCTGGCGTTCTATGCGGTGCTGTCGTTGGCGCCGCTGGTGATCCTGGCGATCGCGTTGGCCGGGCTGTTCGTGGGGACGCAGGCGGCGCAGGAACAGCTGTTGCAGCAGTTTCAGGAGCTTCTGGGGCCGGTGGGTGCCAATGCGGTGCAGGGCATGATCGCGCACGCGCAGAACGTGCGCGCCACCTCGATCGCTTCGGCACTTGGCCTAGCGACGCTGTTATTCGGGGCATCGCAGATCTTCTCCGAGCTGCAGTCGGCGCTGAACAAGATCTGGGAAGTTGACGACTTCAAGCGCGGCGGAATTCTGCTGCTGATCAGGCGACGGTTCTTTTCCTTCGGGCTCGTGCTCGCGATCGGGTTGCTGCTGCTGGTATCGTTGATGGTGAGCGCGGTCCTGGCGGCGGTCGGCAAATTCATGGGTGGTGCTCTGCCGCTGCCGGAATGGACGCTGCAGGGGATGGACTTTGTTCTGTCGGTGCTGGGCACGTCAGCGTTGTTTACGCTGATTTTGCACTATATTCCCGACACCAGCACCGATTGGCGCCACTCCTGGATCGGAGGCTTGTTTACCGCCGCTTTGTTCAGCCTGGGGAAAACTCTGATCGGCCTGTATCTTGGCAAAGCCGGTATAGGCTCCGCCTATGGCGAAGCCGGATCGCTGGTAGTGTTGGTAGTCTGGGTGTATTACTCCTCGCAGATTTTCTTCTTCGGTGCCGAACTCACTCATGTGCTGTCGCGCGGCCCGCGCGCGCCCGGTCTTAAGGTCATTAGGCCCAGCCGTGGCGGTAAATGAACCCATCGGGCCGCTCGCGGCCGATGCGGCGAAGGGAGGCGGCTAGTGATCGGCCGGCACGCGTAGCCAGGTTTGGGAGCGTCCGAACAGCGATAGTCCGATGAAGCCGCGCATGATGAGTTTTGTGCCGCCGTCGACCAGGTGAAATTTGCAGCCAAAGATTCTGCCGCTTTCCGGGTCGAGAATATCGCCGCCGACATACTCATCGCCCTCGCGCCGCATATTGCGAATCAGAACCAGTCCGATCACCGGTTGATCCTTGCGCTCATCGGGACACCTGGTGCATCGGACGGAGGTGTCGTCGGACGGCGAGGCGGGCTCGATGCGACCGAAGAACAGACCTTGTTGTTGGTAGATTCTGATGAGGCCGAGCGGCTCGCCGGTCTTGTTGTCGATCGGCTGCCACAAGCCGGCCGGCGACGACGGGTCGGCAGTGCCCGCGACGCTCGCAGCGCACAGGCAGCATAGGCCTGCCAGGATCAGCCCGAACAGCGGTCTCGCGATCATCGCTTCCTTTTAGGCCACAAACAGATCCGGGGTGAGGGTTGCGCTGCCAGGCTCGGAGCGATAACCCTCAAAATCGGTCACACCCGCGGCGCTCAATATCTGCTCGTCGATGCAATGGCGGCCGGTGAATTCACGACTGCTGCTGGTCAGTATGATGTGAGCGGCATCGGCGACGATCTGCGGCGTGCGGCTGCGGTGGATTGCCTGCTCGCCACCGAGCAGATTGCGCACGGCCGCGGTGGCGATGATGGTGCGGGGCCAGAGCGAATTAAAGGCGATACCCTCGGAGCGAAATTCCTCCGCCATCGCCATGGCGTAAATGCTCATCGAGTACTTCGACAGCGCATACGCCGGATAGGGCGCGAACCACGCGGCAATCAGATTCAATGGCGGTGACAGCATCAGCACGTGTGGATTGGCCGCGCGGCGCAAGTGCAGAATGCAGGCCCGCGACAGCAGAAAAGTGCCGCGGCCATTGATCTGGTGCATCAGATCGTAGCGCTTGGCGTCGGTCTGCAGCGTCGGCGTGAGGCTGATGGCACTGGCGTTATTGACGCAGATATCGATTCCGCCAAAGGTCTCGACCGTTGCGGCCACGGCCGCTTCGATCTGTTGTTCGAAGCGAATATCACACTGCAGCGCCAGTGCGCGGCCACCCGCCTGGCGCACCTGTTCGGCCGCCGTGTGAATCGTTCCGGGCAGCTTCGGGTGCGCAGCGCTGGTCTTGGCGGCGATGGCGATATTGGCGCCATCGCGCGCCGCGCGCAGTGCAATCGCCAGCCCGATGCCGCGTGAAGCTCCGGAGATGAACAGAGTCTTGCCCGACAGCGTCGCCATGATCGGCTCCCTGGGATGGCCGGGCCAGCATCCCGGGGCAGACAGGATGTCACCACGGCGGCGTACGCGCTAGCATCAGCGGCTCATTCGCGACGAGCGCAGGTGTGCGATGAACACTTCCAGTCAGGTGCGGGTCGAGAACACTTCCGGCGTGCTGACCATTACGCTGGCACGGCCGAACAAGAAGAACGCGCTCACGGCGCAGATGTACCAGGCATTGGTTGAGGCGCTGGAAATGGCGAGCGCCGAGCCGTCGGTCCAGGCAGTGCTGCTGGACGCCGATGGCGAGGATTTCTGTGCCGGCAACGATATCGGCGATTTTGTATCGCTGGCACGCTCGGCACAGGCGATCGAGGACTCGGATGTATTTCGTTTCCTGCGAGCGCTGGCGATGTTCGACAAGCCGCTGGTGGCGGCAGTGCGCGGCCGGGCAGTCGGCATTGGCACCACGATGCTACTGCACTGCGACCTGGTATATGTCGCGGAAGATGCGCGATTGTCGACGCCGTTTGTCGATCTTGCCGTGGTGCCGGAGGCCGCTTCCAGCCTGCTGTTGCCGGCGCGCATCGGTCACGTGCGTGCCTTTGCATTATTCGCCCTCGGTGAAACGTTGGACGGCGCAGCGGCGGTGCAATGCGGCCTGGCGAACGCCGCACTGCCGGCGCAGCAAGTCACAGCGCGCGCACGCGCTTCTGCGCTCACGCTGGACGGCAAGCCGGCGCAGGCGCTGCAGGCGACGAAGAAGCTGATGCGCGAGCCGCAGCGGATGCTGACGACGATCGCCGCGGAAGGCAAAGTGTTCGCGGAGCGGCTCAGGAGCGCAGAAGCGCAGGCGAGGTTTCAGGCTTTCATGACACGGCGCGGCCAATGAGTCGCTAAGGGATGGCATGCTGGCGGTTTCGCAACTGCGGATGGCTGCTCGATGACGCGCCCGGCAGTAGCGTCAGCTCGCTTCGCGGGGGTCGAATTGGGTGGCAGCAAATGCGTGTGCATACTGGCAACGGGGCCCGACGACGTGCGTGACCAGCAGGTGCTGCCGACACGCGATCCCGCGACCACGCTCGAGGCGATAGCGCAGCTGCTCGAGTGCTGGAATGCAAGCCCTGAGCCATTCAAAGCGATCGGCGTGGCCTCGTTCGGTCCGCTCGATTTGCATCGCGAATCGCCCACTTATGGGCGCATCGGCAATACCCCGAAGGAGCTGTGGGCGGGCGTGGATCTGGCCGGGTTCTTCTCCAGGCGCTTTGCGGTGCCGCTCCGCTTCAGCACCGACGTCATTGGCGCGGCGCTGGCCGAAGGCCGCTGGGGTGCTGCGCACGGATTGACCGATTATGCCTATATCACCGTGGGGACTGGTATCGGTGTGGGGATCGTGGTGGCCGGCAAGCCGCTACTTGGCTGCCACCACCCGGAGCTGGGCCACGTGCGCGTAGCGCGCGCCGCGGGCGACGATTGGCCGGGAAGTTGCCGCTTTCACGGCGACTGCGTCGAGGGACTCGCCTCGGGGGCAGCGATCGAGGCCCGCAGCGGCGTATCGGCAGCGCATTTGCCGGATGACGATCCGATCTGGCATACCGTGGCGCATACGCTCGGTCAACTCGTGCACATCCTGGCGCTGTCCGTCGGTCCGCAGCGGCTCCTGATCGGCGGCGGTGTCCTCAACGCCCGGCCGCATCTTTTCCCGCTGATCCGTCGCTGCTTCGCGGCCAGTCTGAACGGATACCTCGACATACCCGAGGTGAGCTGCGAGCTTGATCCGTATATAGGGCCGCCCGGACTTGGCACGCGCGCCGGCCCGCTCGGCGCTCTTGCGCTCGCAATGGAAACCGGTGACTAGCTTGCCGCGCGCGCCGGCCTTTAAACCGGCCATGCCGGCGCGTTGCATTTGATGGCAGTCGCTCTCGAGGGTCAGACAGGTTAACCTGATTTCATGGCATGCCCACCGCGCAACCAGCTTACCGCGGCGACCAATGTCGCGCACTGACGCGCCTTGCCACGCCGAGCTGCAGCGCGAGCTCGAATCGCTGCGGCGCTGGCTCCTCACCGATGCCTATCCGCTGTGGGCAACGCGCGGCTACGACGAAGTCCGCGGCGGATTCGAAGAGAGCCTGACGCGCGAAGGTCCGACGGCTGCTGCCCCGCGCCGTGCGCGGGTGCAGGTGCGGCAGATCTATTCATTTGCGCGCGCTGCCGACTTCGGCTGGAATCCGGCCCTCTCGCACCGCCTGGTAACGCAGGGGCTCGACTATTTTCTTGCGCATTACCAGCGATCCGACGGCCTGTTTCGCACGCTGGTCGGCGCCGATGGCCGCGCGCTCGATGAGCGTGCGTTTCTGTACGACCAGGCGTTCGTGCTGCTCGCTCTGGCGGAGGGCGAGCGGCTGCTTGGGCCTAGTCCGGAGCTGGTGCAGGCGGCGCGAACCCTGCGCTCGGCGCTCTATGATCTTCTCAAACGCGCCGGCCCCGGATTCAACTCCGGTGTGCCGGATGCGTTGCCATTGCTCTCCAACCCGCACATGCATCTGCTGGAAGCGGCACTGAGCTGGACCTCGGTCAGCGACGATCCCGCTTGGCGCGAATTGGCGGATGAGATCGGCGCGCTGGCGCTGAGCCGCTTCATCGACTCTGCCAGCGGGGCGCTGCGCGAGCAGTTTGATGAGCATTGGTTGCCGGCTGCAGGCATCGCGGGCCGGATCGTTGAACCCGGTCATCAATTCGAATGGGCATGGCTGCTGTTGCGTTGGGGTGGTTCGGCCGCGGCCGGCGCGCAGCAAGCGGCCGTGACACTGACGCAGATCGCAGAGTCGCACGGAATCCGCGACGGGGTCGCCATCAATTCGTTGCTCGATGACTTCAGCGTACACGATGGCGAGGCGCGTCTCTGGCCGCAGACCGAGCGGCTGAAGGCGGCGGTACGCCTGGCTGCGATAACGCGCGATCCGGTTTACTGGTCAATGGCGGCGCAGGCAGCGGCGGGCCTGCGGCGTTACCTGCAAACCGATGTTCCCGGCCTGTGGTATGACCGGCTGACGATGGACGGGCAGTTCATCGCGCAGCCAGCCCCGGCCAGCAGCTTTTATCACATCGTTTGCGCGATCAGTGAACTCACTGCCGCTCTGCCCGCGAACTAATATATAGGCTGCGGGCTGCATCTTGTAACCGGAGATCGGCACATGTCGGGTCAACGCTTCTGGCTGGGCGCAGCGCTTACAGGCATCCTGACGCTGCCGGCGAGCGGCGTGCAATCGAGTCGAGCCGCGCCGCAGCCGCATCCGGCGCCGGGCGCGGCGCATCTGCAACTGTTCGGCGCGGCGCGGATGCGCAACGGGCGCGTCGTCGCCGCCGCAAAGCTCGACGGCGCGCTGGCAGAGATCTCGCAGCGCTACCCCGGTATCGGCGCCGCCCGCCCGCTCGCCGCTCTGCATACGATCAATCCCGCGGCACGCTTCCGGCTGTCTGCATCACTTGCGGTTCCCGAGGTGCTGATCGACGCGGTCAGTAGCTCCGATCCGCAGGCGCTCAAGGGCGCGCTGCAGAGGCTCGGGCTCAGCGACGCCGCCGTGTTCTCGAACGACGTCGGCGGCTGGCTGCCGGTGGACCAGATCGCGCCCGCCGCCCGGCTCACCGAGCTGCGATTTGTCCGGGCATCGATGCCGAGAAGCCGGACAGGCCCGGTGGCGACGCAGGGAGATTTCGCGCAAGGCAGCGCGGCTATTCGTGCAAGCAACCCCAGTCTGACCGGGACGGGCATCACGGTCGGCGTACTATCAGACAGTTTCAACTGCTACCAGGTTTACGCCGATGACGGCCTGCCGGCGCTGGGGCTGAACGGTTGGGCGAGAAACGGCTTTAGTGCGAACTATGCTTCCGACCAGATGACGGCAGCGCTGCCGGCGGGCATCAACGTGCTCAAGGAAGCGTCGTGTCTCGATTATGGTGCGCCGGATCTGCTGCCGTTCACCGATGAAGGCCGTGCGATCCTGCAGATCGTGCACGCGGTCGCGCCCGGCGCCAAGCTGGCGTTCTACACCGCGGAAAACAGCGAGGCCGACTTTGCCAACGGCATCGTCAAACTTGCGCAGGCGGGCGCGCGAATCATCGACGACGATGTCGGCTATTTTGACGAGCCGTTCTTTCAGGACGGCGTGGTAGCGCAGGCGATCGATCAGGTGTCGGCATCCGGGGTGGCGTATTTTTCCTCGGCCGGCAACGACGGCCGCGTCTCGTACGAGAACACCGCACCCGTGTTCCCGGTGACCTCCGTCAGCGGGCCGAGCTCGGGCGAGCAGCTGCTCAATTTCGACCGCAGCGGCGCAACGACCACGACCTCGCTGCCGTTGACGATCCCGTCGTTGTTTCCGGGCGAGTTCGTGGCACTGATAGTCGAATGGGATCAGCCGTATGTGACCGGAGCGCCAGGCAGCGGCGGTGCCACCAGTTCGCTCGATCTGTGCGTGACGGGTGTCGGGGCTGATCAGATCAACTTCGAATCCTCATCCACCGCCAGCCCGTGTACCGGTCCGAACGCCACCGGCGTCGATCCTGTGCAAATCCTGATCATTGGCAATCCGGCCGATGCCGATGCCAACACGGCGGCCGAGTCCGTCAGTATCACCATCGGTGTGGCGAATGGCACGCACCCGCCCGGTCTCGTCAAGTTTGCGCTCGAGGGCGATGGCGCGCCGGTATCGATCGATGCCTTTGCGACCAACAGTGCGACCATCCAGGGCCACCCAGGCGCGGCCGGTGCGATGGCGGTCGGCGCCGCGTTCTATTACCGCACTCCGCAATGCGGCACTACGCCGGCAGCACTTGAATTTTTCTCATCCGCGGGAGGCGATCCGATCCTGTTCGATGTATCGGGCGCCCGGCTCAGCTCGCCGCAGCTGCGGCAGAAGCCGGACTTCGTCGCACCCGACGGCGTGAACGACACCTTCCTCGGTGGCACGCCGCAGCAACTGGGAGAGCCGGCTGTCGTCACCGCGATCGCCGGCTGCCAGAACGATACCTCATTACCGAATTTCTTCGGCACCTCGGCCGCCGCGCCGCACGCCGCCGCGGCCGCGGCGCTGATGATGCAGGCCAATTCGGCGCTGACCGCGGCGCAGATCGATGCCGCGCTGGAAAGCAGCGCTCTGGCAATGGGTACAGTGCTGCCGAACACTGACAGCGGTTATGGCTTCATACAGGCGGATGCCGCGCTTGCAGTGCTGCCGCCGGCGCCGGCCGCCGGCAGCAGCAGCGGTGGTGGCGGCGGCGGTAGTTTCGATGCGATCTCTCTGCTGGCACTGTGTGGCGGGCTACTGCTGCGCCGGCGAGTGCTGGGCGGGTCCAGGGCGTGATGTCCGCGGAGCGCAACGCTGTGGCCGCGCTGCAGCCGGCGCTCAAGCTCAGACTGATCGGAAAATCCAACGGCGTGGGACTGTCGCGCGACCTGGAACTGCTGGGGGCCGCGCTCGGCGCCTGCGGTTGCGAGGTCACGCAGCACGCCTGCGAGCGGCGCGATCGCCAGCGCCGCCGCTCGCTGCTGACGCGCGTTGCAATGCGTGCAGCACGTTTGCGCGGTCCGGTCGCTCGCCCGTCATTCGACGCCAACATCATGCTCGAACACATCTGGCCGCAGTTCGTGCGGCAAGCGCACTGCAACGTGCTGGTGCCGAACCCCGAATGGACCGATCGCCGCGACCTCGCGATGCTGCGCATCGCCGATCGCGTCTGGGCCAAGACGGCGCTGGCCGAGGAGCTGTTCGCGGCGCGCGGCAGCCGCTGTCTGCGGATCGGATTCGACAGCGATGACCGCCTGCAGCCGGGGGTCGAGCGGCTGCCATACTTCCTGCACCTGGCGGGCCGTAGTCCACTCAAAGGTACCCAACGGCTGCTCGCGTTGTGGCAGCGCCACCCGGAATGGCCGCGTCTGACGCTGGTTCAAGACCAGCCTGCGGGACATGTCGGCGCCCAGACAGCGGCAGCGAACATCGTCCACGAGCGCGGATTTCTGAGCGCAGAGGAGCTGCGCACGCTGCAGAACTCGCATCGCTTTCACCTGTGCCTGTCCGAGGCCGAAGGCTGGGGCCATTACATCGCCGAAGCCATGAGCGTGCGCGCAGTCACCTTCACCAGCGATGCGCCGCCGATGAACGAACTGATCGGCGCCGAGCGCGGCGTGCTGGTTGCCGCGCCGCTTGGCGAGCGGCACAACCTGGTCCGGCTGGCGCATTTCGACGCCGCCGCGCTGGAGAGCGCCATCGCGCGCGTACTGACGCTGAGCGCGGCGCAACTCGACGCGATCGGCGAGGCCGCGCGGCATTGGTTTTTGCACAATAAGCTGGGCTTCGTCGCGCGCGTGCAGCGCGCCGTCGCCGACCTCGGTCGCGCCGAAGCGGGCGCGCAGCGGGGATAAGCGTTGAATCCACGGCCGCTGGTGGTGCGCTTCGGCGCGCTGGGCGACATGGTGATGCTCACGACGGCGATTCGCCACCTGCATGCGCGCCTCGGGCAGCCGGTGGATGTTCTGGCGGCCGCTGACTGGACGCGGCCGTTGCTGCAGGGCCAACCAGGCGTAGGCGAGATCTTCCTGCTCGCCAGCCGCAGGCCTGCCTACTGGCTCAGCCCCGGGCAGCATCGTCTGGTGCACGAACTGCGCGCGCGCGGCGCTGGGCCGACGTGGTTATTCGATCATGACACTCGCAAAGTGCGCGAGTTGCTGACGCGCGCCGGCTGGACAGCGCAGTTGTGGTGTCACCACGAGGATCTGCCGGGACTGTCGGGCTCGCACTTTTGCGATCGATGGCTGCGCTTCGCCTATCGCAACCCGCCGGTGCTGGGCGGTGATGATCTGCCGCCGCCGGCCGGCGATGCGTTTGGCGAGTTGATCGTGACCGGCGAGGCGCGCGCGGAGGTGCAGGCGTGGTCGCGCACGCGCCCATGGGGTGCAATGCCGCTGATCCTGATCCAGGCCGGCAACAAGCGCACCATGCGTCGCGGCGGCCGGCGCCGCCGCAGCAATTCCAAGTACTGGCCGGAGAGCAGCTGGGCGGCCGTGTTGCGCGGCCTGCGCGCGCAGCATCCCGATCATGCGATCCTGCTGCTCGGCGTGCCGAGGGAATCGGCGCTGAACCAGGACATCCTGCGGCTGGCCGGCATCAGCAACGCGTACGATGTCGTGCACGAACTTTCCATATCAAGGCTGCTCGGTCTGGCCGGACGCGCCACCGGGATGGTGTCGGTGGACACCGGCCCGGCGCACCTGGCTGCGGCGGTCGGCTGCACCGTGGTCACGATCTTTGGCACTACCGAGCCATTCATGTATGCCCCGCGCGGCCGCACAGCCGTGGTCGAATGCCTGCTCGGCGAGCACGAAGGCGAGCGCTCAATGCTGTACATTAAGCCCGAGCAGGTTCTGGCCGCGTGGCGGGCGGCGATGAGCGCCGCTCGAAACCGAGTGAAATAGCGATGTCGTCACCTTCTGCGCTTCCCATCAGCCTGATCGTCATCACGTACAACGAGGCGGCCAACATTGCGCGTTGTCTGGACAGCGTGAGCTTTGCGGCCGAGAAGATCGTGGTTGACTGCGGCAGCGACGACGACACCAGGGCGATCGCGGCGGCGCACGGCGCGCGCGTGGTCGAGCAGCCGTGGCTTGGCTTCGGCGCGCAGCGCAATTTCGCCAGCACTCTGGCGAGCCACGACTGGATCCTGTCGCTCGATGCAGATGAGGCGCTCACGCCGGAGCTGACGCGCGCTCTGCAGCAGGGCCTGCCGCAACTGCTGGCTTCGAATGCGGCGGCCGGCGTGCTGTTTCGCACCGCCTGCTTCATGGGCAGAGCGCTGCGCTGGTACCGCCTGATGGTGCGGGAGCGAAAGCCTCGCATCTACCACCGCGCGCGCGCGCGCTGGAGCGATGCTCGCGTGCACGAGTCGCTGCAGTACCGCGGTGAGGAAATGACGTTCGCACCGCCGTTCATGCACTACCTGAATCCCACGCTGGTGCATCACCAGCTCAAGTACCTGCGCTACGCGGAACTCAAGGCGCTTGACTGGCGCGCCGCCGGGCGCGCCACCAGGACCTACGAGTGGCCGTTCGTATTCGTTTTTACTTTCATCAAGGACTACGTGTTCCGGCTGGCGATGCTGGATGGCGCTCGCGGCTGGGCCGCGGCCTACATGGCGGCGGATTATGCGCTGTACAAGCGCATGCGCTATTACGAAATGCGGCATTTCGAGCGGTCCATAGAGCTGGCCGACGACGAGCTGCGCGCGCACAAACTGCAGCGCTAGCAAGCGAAGCCAGGCATGCCAGCACAGATCGTTCCGCACCTGGCCGGCGCCCTTTCAGCCGTGCATTTCGTGCTTGCCATCGGCGTCACGCTGCATGTGCTGGCGCACAACCGCAATCCCGGCTCGGCCGTGTCGTGGATCGGCCTCGCGTGGCTGTCGCCGGTGATCGGCAGCGTGCTGTACCTGCTGCTGGGTATCAATCGCGTGCAGCGGCGCGCCCGCAGCCTGGGCGATCCTGCGCCGGACGATTCGGTGGCGGAAGAGTCGCCTGGACCGCCGGGATGCCAGCATCTGGCCGGACTGGAACTGGCAGCTCGCCGCATCAGCCGCCGCAATGTGCAACCGGGCAATGCCATTCTCATGCTCGCCAACGGCGACGCCGCCTACCCGCAGATGATCGCCGCCATCGACGGCGCCATGAGCAGCGTTGCGCTGTCGAGCTATATCTTTCGGGCCGATCGTGTGGGGCAGCATTTCATCTCGGCGCTGATTGGCGCGCGCCGGCGCGGCGCCGAAGTACGCGTACTGATCGACGGCTACGGCGGCGGCTATCTGCGCTCGGCCACCTACCGGCGCTTGCACCACGCCCGGGTTCCGGTGGCGCGTTTCATGCACTCGGCGCTGCCCTGGCGCATGCCGTTCCTGAATCTGCGCACGCACCGCAAGATTCTGTGTGTCGACGGCCGCGTCGGCTTTACCGGCGGGCTGAATATCGGCGCCGAGAACGTCATCGCCCAGAACCCGCATCACACGGTGCTCGACACTCATTTTCGCTTCGAAGGCCCCGTGGTCGCGCAGCTGTGCGAGGCATTTGCCGCACAGTGGTTCTTCACCACCGGCGAGACGCTTGGCGGGCCGGCATGGTATCCGAAACTCGAACCGGCCGGTGACAGCCTGGTGCGTGCGGTCACCTCGGGCCCCGACCAGGATCTGGAGAAAATCGAGCTGCTGGTGCTGGAAGCGATTGCCTGCGCGCGCTCATCGATCCAGATCATGACGCCGTACTTTCTTCCCGACGATCGCATCATCACCGCACTGGCGCTCGCGGCGATGCGCAATGTGGTAGTCGATATCGTGCTGCCGGAACACAGCAATCACCCGACCGTCGACTGGGCCATGCGCGCGCATATCGGGCCGCTGCTGGCGGCCGGCTGCCGGGTGTGGACCCACAAGCCGCCGTTCGATCACTCAAAGCTGATGGCGGTGGACGGGATCTGGTGCTTCGTCGGCAGCACCAATTGGGACATGCGCAGCTTCAGGTTGAACTTCGAGATCAACCTCGAGGTCTACCATTCGCAGATGGTCGAGCAGGTGAGTGCAAGGATATCGGCCAACCAGATCAGCCGCATCATGCAATCGGACCTGGAGCGGCGTTCGCTGCCGGTGCGGCTGCGGGACAACGCCGCACACCTGATGCTGCCGTACCTGTAGAGCTCGCGCGCCGCGGCGTTACTGCCGGACCTGCAGGGCTTCGATCTGATCCATGATGCGGTTCATGCGCGCGATCAATGCCCGATACGGTGCCGGAGTTGCCATGTCGATGCCGGCACGCCTGTACAGCTCGTACGGGTAGTCCGAATTACCGGCTCGCAGCATGTCGAGGAAGCGTTCGCGCGCCGGTGCGCCCTCTTTCAATATGGCATCGGTCATGTACGCCGCTCCCGCCATCGAGGTCGCGTACTGGTACAGATAAAAGTCGTAGAAGAAGTGCGGGATGAACGCCCACTCGATGCAATACGCGGGGTCGATTTTCATCACCCCGCCGGCCTCGCCGTAGTACTTGCGCAGCACGCCGCAGTAGATTTCGCTCATACGCGCCCCGGACAGGGCATGACCCTGTTCCATCTCGTCGTGGATGCGCAGTTCGAATTCCGCGAGCTGAACCTGGCGGAAGTAGATGGTGCGGATATCCTCCAGCGCCAGCCCAAGGTAATACAGCTTCTCCGCCCTCGAGCCAGCGTGCGCGACCATGTAGTCGTTGAGCAGCATCTGATTGCCGATCGAGGCCGATTCGGCGATGAAGGTTGAATAGCCCGCCTTATCGAACGGCTGCGCGTCATTCGACAGCAGCGTGTGCACCGCATGGCCCCACTCATGCGCGAACGTCGACAGCGACTGATAGTCGCCGGTGTGATTGAGCAGCAGATAGGGGTGCACGTCGTAGGCCGAGCCGGCCATGTAGGCGCCGGCCGCCTTGCCCGGACGCGGCTCGACATCCATCCAGCGCCCGGCAAATCCACGGCGCAGCAGGTTGAGGTAGTCCTCTCCGAGCGGCTGCAGCGCCTCGAGCGCGATGCGTTCGGAGTCTGCAACCGTGAAGCTCGGCAGCGGCTTGAGTGCAAGGATCGGTGGATAGTTGTCGTAATAGCGCAGCGGCCCGCGGATGCCGAGCAGGCGCGCCCGCAGCCGCAGGTAACGCTGCAGGGTCGGCAGCGCGGCGTCGGTCTCGGCCACCAGCGTGCGGTACACGGCGCCCGGCATCGCATCACCGAACTGCGCCGCCTCCAGCGAGTTGGAAAATTGACGCGTCCGGGCGCTGAAGACATCGCCCATCAACTGCGCACTCAGCAGCGCGCCGAGGGTACCCTGATAGGCACTCCACGCGCCCCAGAACGCATCGAACACGCGCTTGCGATCGGCGCGATTCGGCGACTGCCGATAGCGTTCGTAAGCGGAAGGGTCCAGTTTCAGCGTGGTGCCGCCGGACAGCGTGACGGTTGGCATCGGCAGTTCGCCGTCGGCGAGCAGCCCGCGCACCGTGTCCGGTTGCTGCAGCAGCGCGCCGGCCGCCGCAAGCACGCCCTCCGCCTGCTCGCCGAGCGTATGCGGCGCCGCACGCAGCGTGTCACGCAGGAAGAAATCAAATCGCTGCGTCAGCAGCGGACTCTCGGCCAGAAACCGCTGCACCGTGTCGGCGCCCAGCGCAACGATCTCCGGTGCGACCCAGGAAGTCTTCTGCGCCACCAGTGTTCCGAGCGACTGACTCTGCTGGCGGCGCTCCTGATCCGGCGCGCTGCGCAGATTCTCGTCGGCTTTCAGATTGGCATATACCGTCAGGCGCGCCGATTCGCGCCTGACGGCGCTGATGGCATCGAGCGCCGTGAGCATCGCGGTGGCGCTGCCACCGAGCGTGCCCTTGAAGCTGTCGAGGGCCTGGGCCGCGGCCTGTGCCTGGGCTAACGCGGCCGCCCAGGCCTGCGGTGTCGCGTACAGATCCGACAGATCCCAGATGGAGCCGGCGGCCTGTGCAGCGCTGCGGCCTGCGGATGGCAGGCCGAGCCACAGCAGGCACGCGGCCATGCCGGCAACCGCGCAGCGTAGCGGCAATTGATGTTTCATTTTATTCGCCCTGGCGTTCGCGTTTTCGGGTAATCGCAGGCCCGCTCGGCTATATTGCCCGATCACGTTTCCGCTCGCTTAGGATTGCATGGCCTCCTCGGACAGCGACGACCCTGCTCCGCCGTGCGCACACGCGCAGTTCGATATCGGGACCACCGACGACTCCCTGTCGCGCATGGTGCAGTACGGCGCCGAATTCGGCGATATCTACCGCGTGCATGCGCCGGGGCGCGACAGCGAGACCTGGGTCGTGGCCGATCCGGAGACCATCAAGCGCGTGCTGGTATCCAATCACCGCAACTACACCATCGGCCGCGGAATGGATCGCGTCCGCATACTGGTCGGCGACGGCATCATCGTCAGCGAAGGCGAGGTCTGGAAGCGCCAGCATCGGATGATGCAGCCGATGTTTCAGCGCTCGCGGGTCGAGCGCTTCGGCGCACTGATCGTCGACATCACCCGCCGCCGGCTGACGGCCTGGGCGCAGATAGCCGCGGCTGGCGAGATGCTGAACGTGACCCGCGAGACCAGCGAGTGCGCGCTCGAGGCGGTGCTGCGTGCGACCCTGGGCGCCGACTATGATCGCCTGCTGAGCGATCTTGGCGCCAACCCGTTCGCAATGCTCACCGAGGAGACCGCCCGCGATCTGCGCTTTGCGTTTCGTTTTCGACAACTGGCCAGGCATATCGAGGACGTGATCTCGCGCCGCGAGACTGCCGCGACCGATGCGGACGGTGATGGCGATTGGCTGGCGATGATGATGAGTGCGCGCGATCGCCGCGACGGCAGCGCGATGTCGCATCGGGAATTGATCGACGAAGTAATGTCGATCATCGTCGCCGGCCACGAGACCACCGCCGCGGTGCTCAATTCGGTCTGGTACCTGCTGTCGCAGCACCCCGAGGTCGAAGCGAAGCTGCACGCCGAAGTCGACGCCATCGAGTTGGCGGACCTGCGCCTGCAGACGGTCGAAGCACTGCGTTACACCCACCAGGTGATTCTGGAGGCGTTGCGATTGTATCCGCCGGTGTGGGTGCTGACGCGCCGCTGCGTGCACGCGGACGGCGTGGCCGGCTACCAGGCACCGGCCGGCACCGACGTTTTCATCAGTCCGTACGTCGTGCAGCGCGATCCGCGGCACTGGCCCGAGCCGGATGCCTTTCGGCCCGAGCGCTTCGGCTCGGGCGCGGACTCAGCGGACTGCGTCTGCTCGACGGAGTCCTCGTCGTGGTCCGCCGAGACCTCGGCGTTCACGCTGTCCTGCGGCTCTGGTGTGTCGGTGCTCTGCTCGTCAGCCATCTAATTCAAT
>Ga0209006_10001343_pt1 | contig 22331 bp, 13 predicted proteins | sample JacPin_JW_Ref_O2_FD_188567 | JGI IMG/M metagenome (GOLD analysis project Ga0209006, IMG submission 188567) | Forest soil microbial communities from Algoma, Ontario, Canada - Jack Pine, Ontario site 1_JW_Ref_O2 (SPAdes) (version 2) | ecosystem: Environmental > Terrestrial > Soil > Boreal... | reverse complement strand
ATTAAGAGTCAGTTGCTCTGCCAATTGAGCTACGCGCCCGCGGTGGGTGAGAACCGGAGGGAAACAACGAATCAAAATTATAGCATTCAATCTGTGCGCCGGCGGAGATGGCAGGCTATTGAGCGCCTCAGCGTTTGAAATTTTGTTGGGCTTCAAATTTCGTCGCCCCACGCGGAGCGGCGGAGTGCATGCCTCATCAGTTTACGTTCCGCCTTTGCACCATGCTTTTTTCACGATCGATGTAGCGGATTGGCCTCTGTCGCTCAACAACGGCTTGCGCTAGACTCTAGGAATTCCAGACTCTTGGAATCTCGACTTGTCTCGTCCTTCCTGGGTGAAGCGCAGATCTGATAAAGCAGCAGAGATTCGGATTATCCGCCACTTCCGAGAAGGTTAAAGAGATTTGGCGCGGGCGTTAAAAAAACTTTTTTCTCAAATGGAGATCACGTGATGTTGCCAAATGCTCTCGTCAAGAAATTTATTCTCGCCGTTGGCTCCGCCCTGCTTTGCGCGGCGCTCTGCCCCGCGCTGCTGGTCGCGCAATCGTCCGATCAGCCGCAGCAGCCGGACCAGCCTCAGGAACCGCAACAGCCGCATCAACCACAGCAGCCGCAACCGAATCGCAGCGGCAGACAAGTTCCCTGCTGGCAACAAGCCGGCATCCCGAAAGGCGCGCTGGAGCGGCATGCGGCCATCGATCGCGAGGCTCGTTCGCAGATGGCGAATGTGTGCTCGAACCCTTCTCTCACGCCGCAACAAAAGCACCAGCAGATTCACGAGATTCGCCAGCAGGCAAAACAAAGAATGGAAGCATTGGCCACACCCGAACAACGACAGGCGTTCTTTTCCTGCCGGCAAGAACGCGGTTTGCGGGGTCCGGTTGAGGGCGAACTTCGCGCCCCTGCCGGTTGCGGCGAATTGCCGAATGGCGGAGCGCATCCTAACAATCCGCCCAACGAGACGCAGCCGGAAAACGGGAACGGGAATCCACCGTCACAACAAAATCAGTCGCCGAACTGAAACGCAAGTTCTCGCTGCGACAAATCAGATTAGAAGATTTGCGCCAAGAGGCAGAACCCAGTGCTAAGAGCGCTGCCGGGCCTCTGCTGCGAGCCCGCGACCTTCGCTCGTCGAGGGGCGGCGTGGAGGCAGCCTGTCAGCAGGCACTGGCGGACGGTGTTCGACGGTACCCAGCACCGGAGCTTCATTCATGCCATCCGCGTAGGCCATGGAGGCAAATCGTTGCTCGCTGCACATACGGTCGATCAGCCGTTTTTGCCAGCTTGTAAGGACAGCGTGGGGAAGAATGGGGAAATTGCGGAACATCCAAACCAGATATACCCGCTGCAGAAAAGTCGGCATCACGTAGCGCGGACCAATTGGCGTCTGTACCTGCACTACACCGGCCGCGAGCTTCTCAATCAACATTGTTGGGCCCACCTAAGAAACCTGAAATTGGCCAGAGCAATTGATGGGCCGCATTATTGCACCGCGCGTGATGTGATGGGAAGCCTTTTTTCTCAAAAACTTACGGGAGCTCGAGCCTCTTACAGCAGAGGACAGCTCTAAACGCGTCCGGTTGTGGGAAATCAGGAGCGGAATACCTTCCTGAAATGACTTGGGCCGTTGCACCATTTCTGGTGCAAACCAACTTCTAGGCTATGGCTTCGGGGAGAATGTCCATGCGGCGGATCTGGGCCGCCACCCCAAACTCTGTCCCATCCTCTTCGACCCGGACCACGGTCGCCTGGCAGCAGACCCAGCACTTTTCTCCGTCGGTAAGCTCGGGGGGGAGAATCAGCACCAGTTCGACCTCGGTTCCCTTCTCGATGCGTGACTTGGTATAGAGGAAGATGCCGTTGGCGCTTACGTCGCGGGTCTGGACCGTCTCATCGGCACCCCGTTCGGTGTTGATGCGGCGCAGGCGCGTGGGCACGCGCGTGGCGATTCGTCTTCCCGAGCGGCGTTCGGAGTCTGTAGCCATAGTGCAGAGATCAGGTGCAGAGATCAACTACTCTACACTATGGCGTCAAGCGGGACGAGAGTCTCGCGATGGAATCGCGGGGACCGGGTTTGTTTCAGAACACAGCAGCCCGAATCAGTCTAGATATTCGGGCGCTTGGATCGCAGCGCTGGAACGATCAGGGCTTGCTCCATGGTCGGGACGTTGGTGCCGCGCAGCCGAATCTCGATCTCGTGCAGTTTTTCCGTTTGCAGCGTCTGGTAATAAGCCTGCACGAGCAATTCCATGGTTAACGGATTGTCCTCGTCCTCTTCCAGATGTGCGATGGCTTCGTCGTATTTTTTCTTGTCCATCAGAAGCGTTCCGGCGGCACCCTGATACGAGCTTTGAATCACGCGATTGCGGCTGCCGTTGGCAAGCACTTCGAGCTGGTGGAGTGACTCGTCGGCCAGTGCCTGATTTCCGGCGCGCGTCGCGCGCACGGCGCGAGTTCGCAGAATGCGCGAGAGTTCTTCGTCACGATCCGAAGCTGAAATTGACGCCAGGTGGTGCAGCGCGTCTTCTGCCAGTTTCAGATGCCTGAGGGATGCAGTGTCATCCGTCTGATATTCCGCGATGTGGCGCTCGGCCTGCGCTTCTTGCAGGTCCTGAGATTTGGCGTGGGCAGTTTCGGCGATCTCGGCAAATTCCTTGTCGGCTTCGGCGTAGTTGCCATCGCGAACGTAGGTCATCGCCTTCTGCATGGCATAGCTTAAACGGTCGGCTTCGTTGTGGGCGAAGCGGATGGACTTGTCATATTCCACGCGAGCCTGCTCCTGGTTGCCCATGAGCGCGTAGGTGTCGCCGAGTCCGAGCTGCGAGGTGACAAAGTCGGGATCGATCTTCAGAGCCGCACGATAGTGGTCGAGCGAACTTTGAAACTCGCCAGCCATGCGCTTCAACTCGCCGTAAGAGTCCTGCGGATTGGGTTCTTTCGGCAGCAGCGCGACGTAACGATCCATCGCGACAAATGCCTTTTCGAATTCGCGGTTGCGGGCTTCGACGTAAGCGAGATCGTTGAGCGCTGCGGGAAAATTCTTATCGATGACGAGCGCCTTCTCCAAAAGGTGCTGGGCCTGGTCGCTTCCGTTTTCTCCCATGAGCCAGTTGGCGGTGAGATACAGCAGGTGCTTGTCTCTGGGGTACATCTCGAGCATGTCGTTCATGGCGGTGATGCCGCCGATGTAGTCGCCTTCCTGAACCTTCGAAATCCAGCTAACCATCAACTGCTCGCCGGGCGTAGCCTTCGCGGCGAGCGCCTTTGCTTTCGCGCGAGCGTCGGAGATTTCCTGCGGATTGCTGCTATTGAACGCGATCCATGCCCAGGCGACGGCCAGATTCGGATCTTCGTGCACGGCGGCGCGCCAGTCGTCGTTGCAGCGCTCCAGATAAAGATTCTCGTAGTCGACCATGCCCTTTTCATACAGTTCATGCGCCTTCGCGGACGGGGTCGTGATGGGCAGGCTCGCGGTCTTGCCTTTTTCGAGGTGATGCGCCGAAACGGGCGTAGCGAGGCACACTGCGAGAACAATAGTAGGAACGGCAACAGCACACGTCTTCATGAAAGCGTGGCGACGCATCGGGGTCTCCGGAACAGAGCTTTGTGGGGAGGAAACTGAACAAAGGGTAACAAAGCCGTAACCGCCAAACGAGGTGACGAAAGACGCGGAACGGGCGCGCGGAAGCGGCGTACTCGTCTTCGCCTGCCTGCATTCGGGAAAAATTGATGGATGGTTCGGTATACCCCTCCTTGCCGGCAAAATCTTGGGAACAAACAGCTTAGCTGTTGCCCCACTCTCCGCGATTACCGTCCCTTTCACCACGAAACATGGTTGGTGCTCAGAAGCAAGGTTGAAAGTCACAAAGAACTACGCGCGGGCTGTGGATATTGTTGACGGTGCGCGGACTTTGCGGCTGCAGAAAAAAGCCCCTGCCGAAGCAGGGGCTGGGATTGAGACCCGAATTGAGTTGAAGAAATTAAGTTAGAAGGTGAACTTGGCCGCCAGCTGAATACCACGGGGTCCGCCGCCTCCGAGGAACGGGTTGCCGATGCCGACGTCGCCAGTCGCGGTGATTTGAGAGTAGCCCGTGCTCACCTCCTGGTTATTGCCGGACGGAGCAAAAACTCCGCTCGGCGAATACGGATCAGCGATGAAGGCAGGGAGAAACGGATTGGCAAAGTTCGGATGATTGACGATATTGAAGAAGTCGGCGCGCAGCTGCAAGTTAATGCGCTCCGTGATCGCCGTGTTCTTGAAGATTGCCAAATCCCATTGGCGATAGTCTGGAGCAGTCAACGAATCACGCCCCTCATCTCCGTAGTGGCGAGTTCCCGGTATGCAATCTGAAGCAAAACCGCTAATCGCGGAGACGCTGCACGGAATTGCAAAAGAAGACAGATTCATAAAATGATAGGGATCGCCGTTGTTTTGGACAATTGGCGCGACCACATCCGGCCGGTCAAATCCGCCGCCTCCGCCGCTGAAGTCATCCTCGCCGTTGTAGTTGAACTGGAAGGGCTGGCCGCTTTGCAGCGTCACCGTGCTGTTGATTCCCCACCCGTTCTTCAGGCGCTGCATGCTTCCGCCCATAGTTGGAATTTCGTACCCGAATATCCAAGTGAACCGTTTGCGGAGATCGAAATTCGAGGGGCCATATTCGCGTTGGGGATTGTTGCTGTCTTGCGGCTGTGCGGCATTGGGTTCGAAGTCCTCGCCGTCGCTCGAATTGTCGAGCGATTTTGACCAAACAAAGTTTGTAATCGAGGTCAGCCCGTGCCACGCGGTGATGCGTAAACTTGCCTGGAAGGAATTGTAGTTCGACTGGCCAGTTGAGTTTTCCTGCTCGAGATAGAAAGTCCCGTACGGATTTCCGTTATAGGGACGGTTGAAACCGCTGAAGTCGGCGATCGAGCCTCCTCCAGCGACGCTAGCCAGATCCGCCGCATTGATGGTGGCAGAGCTCGGCTGGTTTAGATCGAAGAACCTCCACAAGCGATGTCCTTCAGAACCCACATAGCCTACCTGCAGCACAGCATGGGTGGAAAGCTGCCGCTGAATGTTGAGGTTGAAATTCTCCATATACGGAGTCTTAATGTTCCGGTCGAACGAGAACACGTCGCACTCGAAGTTGCAGGCGGTTTCGTCACCAAAAATCGGTTGTCCGGCGACGATCGCACCACCACCCGCGAGACTGGAATTCAGACCTGCCGAAAGGATGGGCTCCGGCCCGATCGGGTTATAAGCTGGGCCTGGTGAAAAGAAGGTCTCATAGGGCAAGTGGCCCAAAGCCATGTCCTGAGAGAAGGCATCGAAAAACATGCCCCATCCGGCGCGGACAACGGTCTTTCCTTTGCCAGTAACGTCCCAAGCGATGCTGACACGAGGAGCGAAATCTTTGTTATCCGGGTTATAGAGGCCGCTCAGACCGGGTTGCCCCACTTGCGTGAGCGTAAAGGTGCCTGTACCCGTTGCTGGAGCGAAGCTCGTCGCATCGCTCAGAAGATTGTTCTTTTCTCCCATTACGCCAAAGCGGTCATAACGAAATCCATAATTCAGGGTCACGCGCGGAGCGATTCGAAAGCTGTCTTGCAGGTAAAAGCCGAAGCTGTTCTCGAAGGTATGACGGAGCGTGTTGCCTACGTACTGGAAGTTATCAAAACCCGAAGGCGTGCCCGCCAGGAATGACGGCAGATCGGGGAACGTAAGCCTGCCGCGGAAATACTTGTCGAAGTATTGCTCGACGGTGGTGCGGTGGAAATCAAAACCAAGCTTCACGTCGTGCTTATTGAACTTCCAGGAAAAATTGTCGATGATCTGATTGTTGCTATCGAACCGGTGACGCGGGACGCTGCTCGTTGCTCCGAGTTGCGCGAAGCCATGCACATTAATGATGGGCAGACCAGAATCAGTGACACCCGCGGAACAGCCCAGCCCTCCCGGTGCACCGGTCGCACAGAGCCCAATCGAACTAGGCTGGAAATTTTGGTCTTGAGGAAAAAATCCTTCCGCGAACCGATTCCATCCGTAGCGTAGTTCGTTGATTTTGTTTCCACCAATCGTGTGAACATAAGACAAAGAAACAAGCTGAACACGAGTGGGAGTGAAGGTGTTGAATCCCGGTAGCTGACCGCCGCTGGCGGTTAACGCTAAAGGAAACGACTGGACACTATCTCCAAAGAAATAGCGCCCGGTGAGTAAATTATTGGCGTTGAAATTCGTGTCGATTTTGCTAATGAAGCTTGTGAGCCGGTTAAAGGAAGGCGAAATCACCGAGGCGCTGTTGCCGCCGAGATTCGGCGCAGGCCAGGGATTCCGGGCGATTAAGGCTGCGATCACCGAATCGCTGGCATCGGCAGGACTCAATGCGCCGCCCGGTCCGCTGCCTGTAGGCACGTTGGCTAAGGTGACTACGCCTACCGGTTCTTGCTGGCCCTCGTAGTCGAAGAAAAAGAAGGTCTTATCCTTAACGATTGGCCCGCCGAGAGACGCTCCGTATTGGTTGTTGTGAAACTGGGCCTTGGGCTGTGTGGAAGGATTGAAAAAGTTCCTCGCGTCAAGTGCGTCGTTGCGGAAATACTCCGCGCCAGAACCATGAACGGCGTTGGCTCCGCTTTTGGTTACGATATTGACGACCGCCCCTGCGTTCCGACCGTACTCTGGGGCAAAGTTCGACAGGACGTTGACTTCGGCCACGGCGTCAATCGGCAGAATCGTGGAGGGAGTTCCGAACACACCCGCCTGGTTGATGGCGGGGTCGTTCCGGTAACCGTCGTTCATGTCGGTACCGTCGAGCAGGTAATTGTTGGAGCGGCCACGGGCACCGTTCATGGAGAACTCGCCGAAAGAACCGGGCGAGTCAGAAATCTGGTCGGGAGAGCCGGATACTCCAGGATTCAAGTAAATCAGCTTGGTGTAGTCACGTCCGTTGACTGGAAGATCCTTAACGGTCTCCTGAGTAAGCACGCCACCAAGATCATTGGTGGTGGTCTCTATGAGCGGCAGTGTGTCGGCGGAAACGGTGACCTGGCTCGATACCTGGCCCGTCTTCATGGCAGCGTCGATGCGGCGCTCAGTGGCGACGTCGACGGTCACATTGGTGGCGACGAAAGTCTGGAAGCCGGTCAGGGTTACGGTGACGTTGTACGTCCCGATGGGGAGTTCGGGCAGGGAGTAGCTGCCGTCGGCACTGGTTTCGGTGGTGCGCTCGAGGCCGGTGCCAAGGTTCTTGACCGTGACTTTGGCTCCGGGCAGGACGGCTCCCGAGGGGTCGGTGACGGTTCCGAGGATGGTGCCGCGGAAGGTCTGCGCCGGCAGGCTTGCGGCGGCCAGCAGAATGAACAGCACGCTCAGCGTCATCGTTGAAAGGATGCGCGATCTCATGAAATCTCCTTGAAAGGCGGATGAATTATGGGAGGAGTTCGCCTGCCGTTGCGGCGGTCAGAATGTAACTGCCCGTTGAGGAGCGCTTGCAATTCCTTGCATGGTAACAAGATGCGACGCCCCGTCCGCAACTTCGGTCTGTAAAAACATTAGCGGAGTTCGTCGGCTACAGTCAACCATGTAGTTATCTATGGTTACTATAGATTTTATCAATAAGGCACGGGGGAAGAGCTGTCAGCTATCGGCTATCAGCTGTCAGCTTTGACGGTAAGTGCGCCGAGCCGCGGCGTAGGAAGCGTAGGCGGAGTTGAGCGGGACAAGCTGATGGCTAAGAGCTGACAGCTGAGAGTTTCTTTAGAAGCTGAAGGTCACGCCGGCACGGACGGAGCGGGCGGCCTGGACCAGGTATACGGTCTGGCCATCCTGGCCGAGGACGGGGACGTATCCCTGAGCGAGGAGGTTGCGGAGATCGATGACGGCTTCGATGTGGCCACCGTGGGTGGGCAAGGGCTGGCGCACGAAGAGATTCAGGTAAGGATCGCTGGAGCCGGGCGAGGCGTTGAACATGTCGACTGGGGTCAGGGCAGCCGTTCCTTCGACCCAGCGATAAGAGGCGATCCAGCGGGTATGGGTGCGCGGCAGGGTGCCGGCCAGTTTCGCGGCGACCGCGTGGCGGCGCTGCGTGTTCATATACGACTGGACGGACTGAAGCGGGACATCTTGCTGCGTTAGGCCGAGCACGCCGCCGTAGGCGTAGTCGAGAGTCGCGGCGAGGTCGGATGAAAACTTGTGCTGCAGGACGATGCGCAGTCCGTTGGTATCGAGATTCTTGCCTTCATAACTGAAGGTGCCAGAGGAGGCGTCGGGCAGCAGGTATCCGCCAGCGGCGGTGACTTCGCCGGTGCCGGTTAAAGCGGGGTCGGTGATGTGGTCGTCGTAGAGCGCAACCTGGAGATTGGTATTACCCATGCGATGCGAGGCGCTGAACTCCTGGTGCCGGGCGTGCTCGATTTCGGGGTTATAGCCGAGCAGGCTGACACGGGGATCGGTTTCGCTCAGATCGGCCGGAGCGGTATCGAGGCCTTTTTCGGTGCGCAGCGTGTTGGGGCGCGATGTCGTGTAGGTGTATTCGAGAACGGTGTCGGGCGAGGTGTGCAGGTCGGCCGATCCGTAGGGACGGAATGCGGTCACATGGCCGAGGAACTGGATCGCCTGCAATTCGCTGCCGAGTTTGATTTCGAGAACATCGCCCATGGTGAATTCATCGCCGGCGGAAAGCGCCAGAGATTGCAGGGCGGCGTAATGCAGGTTGGGGTCGGAGGCCGCAAAGCGGCGAACGGTAAGTCCAACCGAGGGCTTGGAGCCGTCGGCGAGTTGATGCGTGTATGCGGTGTGCAGAATGGCGGCTGGGATACCGTCTCCGTAGCCGACGTTGCCGCTGAGCGCGAGGTGTCCGTAAGAGAAGAGTGACCGGTCGAGCGTGAAACCGGTGCTCATGTCAGAGCCGGTGCCGTAGCCGCCGGCAGCCGATCCGGCAACGAAAGAGAGCGTGCCGGTGGTTTCATGCGACTGCTTCTTTTCCGGCGATGGGAAGGTCGCGTCGTCGAAGATGCGCAGAATCGGGCGGTTCGCGACCGAGCGCAGGGTCCACTTCCAATCATCGTCGTCGGGCACGGTGCGAGCCGGGCCGAGTTGCATGACGTCGAGCAGCGTATTCAACGTGACGTTGACATTGAGCGTGACGCCGGCGTGCAGGCCGATTTTTTCACGGAGACCGGGAAGGAATGAAGGCGCTGTGACTTTGAGCGTGTAAAGGCCGGGAATCAGATTGGTTGCAGAGTAGAAGCCCGCGCCATCGGTGAAAACGGTGAATGTGCGGTTGGCGGCGCCGAGAATCTGAACCACCGCGCCCATTTGGGGCGTGCCTGCCGAGTTGCGGACGTAGCCGGAGATCGCTCCAGGTTGCTCGATTGCCCAGCCAGCGGGCGCCCAGCCCGAAACCGAGAGCGCACACAGAATCGCGCAGGTTCCGAACTGGCTTCTCAATCGAGTCCCGAATTTGATTCCGAGCTTGCCCAGGCTCAGTTCATTCACGCCACCCCACCCCCGGGGAAGAAATTTGGCAGCTACTCTACTGCAAACATCGCTGACGGATCAATGGTCTGCTTGGAAACATTGTCGTTGACCTTGATTTCGATCTTGTAGATGCCGGGCTGCAGATTGGCCGCGGCAATGGATTTCTGCAGCGTAATCTGGTCGCCAACATTGCCCATCGTGTCCGTCGATTCCATTTTTTGCACGACTTGCTTGTTGGTCGCCATGTTGGTGATGTTGTATTCGAACGTGGCCGAAGCTTTGTGCGTTTTTTCGTCCACGCTCAGGTTGTAAACCTGCATCCAGAAATTCAGCTTGGGATCGCGGGTACGCTTGAACAGAGCCGGCTTGCCGTCGGCGGGAGCGACACGAGGGCGAATCTTCATGGCGCCGATCACAAAGTTGCCGGTGCCGATGTACTTGGTCGGAACCGGGTCCATCTGGTCGGCAACGATGAGGCTCGAACTCGCGAGTTTGTCGTCAGAAAATTCCGGGACGACGATGCCACGCGCCCATACACCTTTGCGGTCGCCGTTGACGTCTTTTACCGCGATGCTCAGTTTGTAGCGGCCGGGACGCAGCGGCAGCGCCTTCCAGTAGACCGAGGCGTTTTCCGCGGTGCGCGGCAGCTCATCGGCAGGCACATCGACCTGAACCGTGTCTTCGAATGTCTGCACCACTTTATCGGTGAGGGTCGAGACGCGGGCGAAGATGTTGACCGTACCGCGCTGAATGCCATCTTTGTTGGCGAAGGTGATGTCGCGATTCTTCAGCTGAATCGTGATTGGAACCAGCACGGTATCGCTGGTGACCTTCACGTAATCCGAGCGCACGTCAAAGGGCATCGGGTTCAGAATGATCTTCGAATTGACCGCCTCTTCGAGATCTTTGAACTTGACCGGAGGCGCAGCCTGCAGTTTCGCGAACTGCTCCAGGCGATCGAACTCTTTGCTCGCGACCATCGAACTCTCTGGACCTGCACCGAGGCGCTCCAGACCGTTGGAGTTGAAGCGCTGCGCCTTGCTGGCCATGCCCATCTGCTCCCACATGGTCAAGCCGGCATTGGGCGTATAGAGCAGCGCGTCTTTTTCCGAGCGGTCGAGCGTCATGTGAAATTCGCCGCACATGCACGGGTCGACGAACTCGATGATGACTTCCTGTCCGATGCCTTCGATGTAGCGATATCGCCAGTCTTCAAACGGATAGGTCGAAGTCTCGCCGCCGCCTTCTTCCATGGGGCGTTCGTAGGTGCCGCCGGAGGGATGCGACTCGATTTCATCCGGCTTGCCGTAGATGATGTAGATGCGGCCGCGATCAGTCTTCCATCCGGGAATGCCGGCAGCGAAGTGCTCGTTGGAGTAAGCGATGCGCTGGTAGTGCTCTTCTTTGTATTCGTTCTCTTCGGTATCGGGCGTGGGATCGCGACGCTGCCAGAAGGCTTCGATAAAGTTGTCACGCTCTTCGTCGTTCGAGAGCTGTTTGAAGGCGGCGCGCTCTTCGTCGGTAATGATCCAGACTACGTCTTCATCGAGCCACTTTTTATAGGGCCCCTTAATTTCTTTGGAGAAGTCTTTGCGCTGCTGCTTACGCTTCTTTTCGTCGACGGGCCGCTTCAGCGGGTCGGTGGCGTCTTGGGGATTCGCAGTCTGGGCCGGTGCGGCTTTGTCCGCAGTTGGGTCTTGCGCCGATTGGGACTGTGCCTTAGCCGAACTCCCGCCTATAACGGGAATCGCGACCGCGCAAGCCAGTAAAAACCTTAGAAACACCTGATTTTTCTCTACCCGGAACATGAAAGGGACTCCTGCCAAAGACAACTCGTCCATTTATTTTAGGCCGTTAGTTGTGTGAAAGCAAGGTTAAGTCGTGCCCCGAGAACACATTAAAAACGAATTGCCGCCGTATTCATTAGAACCGGGGAGCGACCATTGGAGTTGCCTGAGTTGGGCGGAAATTGATTAGGCGATCGTAATGTTCCGGTAGTGGCTCAGTTTGAATTCCCAGTAGTAGTGCAGTTTGGCTTGCGCCCTGGGCTAGGTAGGCTGGAGATCCTTCGCTCCGCCTGAAATGCCGCTCCGCTCAGGATGACGCCTAATAAGAGTTTTGAGGTTTGGGCACATTCCCGAGATTCCTCGGTCCGCCGGATAACGCGCGGACCTTGGGAAGAACCCCGCACCCGCTAAACCGCCGACGACTTGGATTTGAAGCGAATCAAGACCGGTCACAGTGGAATCCCCAAAAGTCAACGGCTTTTCGGGGTATCACGCTATAATCGTCTGGTCACGGGTCCCAAATCCCACGGCTTGCGGGTCTTGATAAAACTCACCCTTATGGAACTTTCTTGCCTGCAAGATCGTAAGAATAGTTGTGTCCGTCGGAGTATGGACCCGGGTATGCGACGGAGACCATGAAACCCTGGAAAAAAATTGCGATTGGCGCCGGCGTTGTCGTTCTATTAGCGATCATTGTCGGCATCACGGTAAGCCAGAGCGGCAAAAACGTCGCCACTGTTCAGACCGGGAAGGTGCAGCGGCAGGATCTGGCAACCGTGGTAAGCGCTTCGGGCGAGATCAAGCCGAAGACTTACGTGAACGTGGGCGCGAACGCTTACGGAAAAATCACCCATCTGTACGTGAAAGAGGGTGATCTGGTGAAGAAGGGTCAATTGCTGGCACAAATCGATAACGTGCAGTCGGCCGCCGACCTGAATGCCAACCAGGCTGCGGTGCAGGGCGCCGAGACGGACGCGATTGCCGCCGACGCCGGGCTGAAAACGGCGCAGGCTGATACGGTGCGCGCCCAGGCGGACTACGACCGCAACAAGCTGGATTGGGATCGCGCGCAGAATCTTTACAAGGATGGCCTGATTTCGAAATCGGATTTCGACAGCCGCAAGAATGCGTGGTCGACCGCTGACGCCGGACTCACGCAGGCGCAAGCGCGCGTTGCTCAAGCCAATGCGCAGAACGATTCCGCCGACAAGCACGTCGCCCAGGCCAAGGCGAATCTGACCCGCGTCACCGATGTATTGCAGAAGACGACGTATACCGCTCCTTACGACGGCGTAGTCACGAACCTGCCGGTGCGCGAAGGCGAGTCGGTGGTTATTGGAATTCAGAACGCGCTGGGCAGCACGCTGATGACGATCGCCGACATGTCGGTGATTACAGCGGAAGTGAAGGTGGATGAGACCGACATTGTGAATGTGCATCTGGGTCAGCCCGCGGAGATTGCGATCGACGCGATTCCGAAGAAAACATTTCACGGAATAGTTTCAGAGATTGGTGACAATGCCATCGTGCGATCGAGCGGAGTTTCGACTTCGCAGCAGGCTACCGCGAGTGAAGAGGCGAAAGATTTCAAAGTCGTGGTGACGCTGAACGATCCACCGAAGGATTTGCGTCCGGGACTTTCGACGACGGCAAAAATTACGACGGCGACGCGCACGAATGTGCTGGCCATGCCGATTCAGGCTCTGACCCTGCGCACCAAGCAGCAGATCGATGCGCAGAACAATCCTGCCGGATCGGTGCATGCCGCGGCTCCGGCGAGTGCGACTCCGGCAAAGACGAAAAAAGAAGACGACCAGCAGGGCGTCTTCGTGATTCGCAACAAGAAAGCGATTTTTGTTCCGGTCACGACCGGGATAACGGGAACCACCGACATCGAAGTGATGGACGGGCTGAAGGAAGGCGATGAGGTCATCACCGGCAGTTACAAGATTTTGCGCTCGCTGAAACCGGGGAGCGGCGTGAAGATCGACAATACGGTGCCCAAGAAAGAAGACGAATCGTCATAACGTTAGGTCGTTTGGAACGTCCAAAGGGAAAGTTGGCCTTTGTTGGAACCGGGGAAGGCAGGTTGCGAACGTAACCTGCAAAAGTGGGTCTCAGAAAGCGAAGGATTCGGAAACGCTGGACCCAGGGATCGTTACTTCGATTCGTCGAGCGGGATTGGTTGAATGAATCGAAGGATCCGCGATCGCAGAAGTTTGATCGCTGAATCTTAAAGGAAAGATCGGAGAGGTCAGTGGCGCCGGATCAACCGAGAAACCAGGAGAAAAACATGGCAACCGCAGAAGTTCTGAGCATGCCCACCCCGACGATTTCCGCGCCGCCGGAGTCGTGCATGATCGCGGCCGAGGATCTTTGGAAGACCTACGACATGGGATCGGAGCAGCAGGTGCATGCGCTGCGCGGCGTGAACCTGCAGATTCAGCGCAACGAATATGTCGCGATCATGGGGCCCTCGGGGTCGGGCAAATCGACGCTGATGAATCTGATTGGCTGTCTCGATACGCCGTCGAAGGGAAAGTACTGGCTGAATTCGCAACTGGTCAGCGAACTTGATGACGACGAACTGGCGCGCATCCGCAATAAAGAAATTGGATTCGTTTTCCAGACCTTCAATCTGCTCGCCCGCGCCACTGCGCTGCACAATGTGGAGTTGCCGCTGATTTATGCCGGCATTCCGACCGAAGAGCGGATGGAGCGCGCAAAGGGATCGCTGGAAGCCGTGGGCATGGGCGCGCGCATGAGCCATAAGCCGAATGAACTTTCGGGCGGCCAGAGGCAGCGTGTTGCCATTGCGCGAGCGCTGGTGAATAAGCCTTCGATCATTCTTGCGGACGAACCGACCGGCAACCTGGATTCGCAGACGGGCATTGAAATCATGGCGCTGTTTGACCGGCTGCAGGCGGAAGGCAATACCATCATTCTGGTCACGCACGAAGGCGACATCGCCGAGTATGCGCATCGCGTGATTCACATCAAAGACGGCGTGATCGCCAGCGACGAGAGCAAAGGTCCGGGACAGCGAAGCTGACCTTGCAATTTGAAAGCAGAATTGAGAATGCCCAGCCTCATTGGCTGGGCATTCTCGTTTCTCTTGCAAAACTAGGGCACAATCTCAAAAACCATTCCCGCGTCTGGTGCAACATTACTTCCGCCGGCGGGCGAAACACCATAGAGAGCGCCATTGGCACCCAAAACGAACGCGCTGGGAGATGTACCGTCGCCGATCCCGCCGAAGTCGTGCAGAAGCGATTCCTTCCATCGGTTGCCGACAGGAGAAAGTTCGAAGGCCGTGCCGCAGCCTCCCTGGATCGACCCGACACTGCAGTCACCACGGAGGCCGCCGATTTCTGTGGTTCCATACAGGTTGCCGGCAGCGTCGATGATCAAGGCCGTCGAAGGATAGGCGCCGTCGCCGCTTTGGTTGGTAAAGCTGTGAATGACGCGAAATTCCGCAGAAGGCGCCGAAATCTCAAATACCGTTCCAACCCCTGACGCACCACCGGTTGTGGTCGTGCCATAAAGATTGCCGGCGTTATCCATCAACAGCGGGGCAGCCGGATTTATGCCGTCCGTACCATTAAAATTATGAAGAACGGTTTCGGTCCAGACACCAGAGTTGTTGGTTAGTTCGAACACGACCCCACACATCAAAGTGCAGGTTGTGCCGGAGCCTCCCGCCCAGGTAACGCCATACAGGTTTCCCGAGGCATCCATGATCAGACCCGCCGACACGCCGGATGAAGCGTTGCCGTCGGTCCCGGTAAAGTCGTACAAGTCAGTCAAAGACCATGCGCCTCCGGAAGTGGGCGACAGTTCAAACACGTATCCAAACCCGTTGACGCCATTGCCTTCGATGCCATACAGATTGCCGGCAGCGTCGATCAGGAGACCGCTGGGGCCATCGCTAAATGTATAGATAACCGAGGAGCTCCAGCCTCCAGAACCGTTGGGTGAGAATTCGCAGACCGAGCCGCCATTGTTGCTTGCATTATAAAAATTTCCGGCCTGGTCCCGGACTAGCGGTCCCGGCGGAAAGTAGCAGTCCGAGGCTGCGAGAGCGCTGTAACTCCAACCTCCGGATCCATTTGGACTCAGCTCGTAAAAAAGTGCCGAGTCGGTGAGCCCGAACAGGTTGCCGGATTGATCCTGGTACAAGCCGCCCGCAGGTCCCCTCCCGCCGCTGGCTCTGACGAATTGATAAATGATTTTTTCCTTGTCAGCGGCCTGGGCGTAGACCGCGAGAAAGACAATTGCGCTGAGAGTAGCGGCACAGAAAATCCTTAGCGACTTCATTGGGTGGATACCTCGGGAGAGCGAATGTGAAGAGTTGCGGAAATGATAGGAGTATTCGAAGAAGAGACGCAAGCTGCAATATCTGGCATGACCTTTACATTCTTACAACTTTCCGGCTTCCACGAGGTCGAGCGGATGTTCTGTCTCGCTGGGCGGCTCGGCTTTGATGACGCGGTCTCGACCCTCGCGTTTCGCGCGGTAAAGAGCGGCGTCAGCGGCGGCTAGCAACTCTGCCGGAGACGTTCCATTCAGCGGAAGCGCGGCCACCCCCACGGAAACCGTAATCATCCCCAGCGATTGGCCACGATGGACCACGGTTAGTTCCCGCAGCTTGGATCGAATTCGTTCGGCACGCCCGGCCGCGGCGTTGAGATCGGCGGTGGGCAGAATCACGACAAATTCCTCGCCTCCAAAGCGGCACACAATATCTTCGGCGCGAATGCTTTTGCCGATGAATGCCGCAGTCTCGCGCAAGACCGCGTCACCAGCTTCGTGGCCATAGGTGTCGTTGAATTTCTTGAAGTGATCGAGATCGAGAATGAGAATGCCAAGAGACTGCTCGGAGCGCACGCAGCGGCGCGTTTCGCGCTCGAGGGTTTCGGCGAGATAGCGCCGGTTATAGAGGCCGGTCAAAGGATCTTTGATCGACTGCGTGCGCAGGGCTTCGCGCAGTTGGATGTTGGCGATGGAAAGCCCCACCTGCCCGGCAAACGTCGTCTTGAAGGAAAGTTGGGTGTCGGCCAGGGCTGGAAACTCGTCGGTGGCCTGAAAATGAATGATACCGAGCGCCTCACCCTGAGCAAGAATCGGAATGCAGAGATAGGTGTGTTCGACTCCGGCGGCGTGGGTGCAGCGAGCCGTAGTGTCGCCCGCAACCACAAGGTGAGGATGCCCCGTGCGCAGCGCCCAGCAGGCGCTGGGCTCGAAGATGTTTACGGGAAGCAGGCAGTCATGCCATGATCCGGCGATTTCGAGGGCGGTGCGTCCGCTATTGAGCAGGGCCACGGCGCCACGGCTGGTGGGAAAAATTTTAGGAGCGAAACCCAGAGCGGCGGCGAAGACTTCATCTTTGGTTTCGCAACTCTGTAGCAGCTCTCCCATTTTCGCCAGAACGGTAGCGCGCTGGGAGCGCTCAGTCAGCTCACGCATCATCTTTTCGTTTTGCTGGTCGAGTTCGCGGCGAGCGGAATCGCGTTCCTGCGCTTCTTCTTTCAGGAGTTGATTGCTTTCGGCGAGTTGTTCGGTGCGCAGCTGGATCTGCTCTTCAAGAATTCGCTGATTGTGCTTTTGATCTTCGATGTCGGTGCAGGTGCCAAACCACTTTACGATGGTCCCGGCGGAGTTCCGGAGTGCGGCGCCGCGCCCCAGATACCAGCGGTATCCATTATTCTCATCGCGCAGGCGATATTCCAGCTCGAAGACGCTTCCGGCGCGCACCGCATTCCGCCATTGCTCGAAGCAAACGGCGCGATCGTCGGGGTGCATCATTTCGACCCATCCGTCGTTGAGGCTCTTTCCTTCTGCCAAGCGCATGAGGCTAGAGCCGCGTTGATTGATGTAGTCGGCCGTGCCGTCGGCGCGGGTGGTCCAGACAATTTGCGGAATGGCTTCTGCGAGGGTGCGGAACTGGGCTTCGCCTTCGCGCGCGGCATTGGCCAATGCGGTCTGCGTGGCCAGCGTCCGCTCGATGAACGAAGAGGCAATGGCCAGCGCCATGACCAGGAAACTGGTCAGAGTGATAGCAGCAATACCGAGAGCGGAAATGTGGACGACATCGGTTGCGGCCATCGGCGCTTCGGCGGCGCGGAAATCGACCGCCCACATTCCGGTGTAGTGCATGAGTGGAATCGCGCTACCCATGATCAGAGCGGTGAGGAGTTTGCGCGGGCTGGCCTTAGGCTCCTGCTTGTTTCGAAAGGTCAGCAATAGAGCGGCCAGTGAGACGGCAACGGCTACCACGATCGAAAGGAATACGCGCGCCGCGTGATATTCCATGACGGCTGGCATCCGCATCGCTTCCATGCCGATGTAGTGCATCGCCGCGATCCCGCCGCCGATCGCGAGACTGCCCACGGCCAGAGAACTTCGCGCCATGCGTTCGGCACTCACTGTGAGCAAAGCAATGGCGGAGGCGCCGATCGCCGCCAGCAACGACACGATCACCGTGGGATAGTGATAGAGAATGGGGACCGGGAGGCTGAAGGCCAGCATCCCGATGTAGTGCATGGACCAGATGCCCAGTCCCATCGAGACCGCGCCGCCGGCCACCCAGAATGTTTTCGCCCAGCGGTTCACCGCTGTCACGCGGCTGGAGAAGTCCAGGGAAACATAGGCCGCAAAGACGGCTAATACGACCGACAAGGCTACGAGGCGGTGATCGTATGTCCCTTGAAGCAGGCTTCCCGGCGCTGACGGCGAGAGTGACGTAGGAATTCTCCCGAGACGCTATCGAGGCGCAGGTTTGCCCGCGTCCGCATAACTGCTGGAAGGAATATCGGCGGAGACGTGGTTTCGCCTTAGAAATCGATTAGGCGGATTTTAGAAGTTTCAGGTTTGCTAAGAAACGATAGGCGGTGCAGTTTGGCTTACGCGCTAGTCCGGTTTAGCGGGAGATCCTTCTCTCCGCCTGAAAAACGGCTACGCTCAGGATGACGCCGGTTAAGTTACGGGGTGGTGGTGATTGTCTTCACGGTTGCCTGATCGCCGGGCAGGCTGTGACCGGCAACGAAGAAATTGTGGTCGTACATGTTGCGATACATGTGTCCGGCAATTTCCGCGGCCTTGGGGCCGAAGGTCGGACGTCCACCTTCGAGGAAGATTACGACAACCACGCGCCCAACGCTGGTGTTGGCGTAGGAGGCGAACCAGCCGTAGCGGGTTCCCGCGTGCGAGCAGGTTCCCGTCTTGCCGAGGATTTCTTCTTCGTTGAAGTTCACGCGCAGGCTGCGCGCGGTGCCGTACTGCACGGCTCCAGCCATGCCGTCGGAGAGTTCAGGAATCGCGTTGCCGATGTCGAGCTGGCGCTTCACGCGCGGCTCGAAGTTGGCGACCTCTTCGGGCGTGGTCGGATGCTGCAAGTAGTAGAGCGTGCCGCCGTTAGCGATAGCGGAGACCATTGCTCCGAGTTGCAGCGGGGTCATGGAGACGCCTTCGCCGAAGGAGCACATCTTGCCGACGCCGCCGAGTTTTTCGGGAATCACCGCCTCAGGATATTCGCCGAGCTGTTCGCCCCGGATGCCGTATCCGGCAAGCTCACCGAGGCCGTATTCATGCGCGTAGTAGGCGACTTTTTCGAAACCGAGCTTGCGTCCGAGCGCTTCAAAGTAGGCGTTGTTCGAGTGCGCCAGCGCTTCGGTGAGATTCATGTGGTAGTGCGCTCCGAGCGTAACCGGAGTCTGCTTCGAGATCAGGCCTTCACTAAGCGCGGCGAGGGCGACAGAAAGCTTAATGGTGGAGCAGGGCTGCGCGCCGCCGGAGAGCGCAAGCTTCTGGTTGACCATGGCCAGCACGCGTCCGCTGGTGGGCTCAATGGCGACGACGGTTCCATTCATGTTGCCGAGCGCGTCAATCGCGGCCTGGCGCACAACCGGATCTTCCCCGGTCGTGATGTCAGCGGCTGTGATGTCTTCGGTGACGAATGAGCTCGCGCTGAAGCGTTCGTAGTAGCGATGATGCGTAGTTGCCGAAACGCGCGCCACATGAGTGCCGGCCGCGGGGCGGGCGTGGGCCAGATGGTGATAGCGCCGAGTCGTGTGCTGCGTCTCGCTGATCTTCTTATGGGTCGTCGAACTTTTCTTGGCCGGAGGATGCGTGGCGATATGCGCCGCCCAACTTGTGCCAACGAGCGGAAGACAGATGAGGAAACTCAATACCTGACGAATGCGGCGCGTGCCCATAGAATGCTTGCCCTGAAACATCTGCCCCTTGAACATCATGCTCCCCGGATGGTTGTGAAATCTATGTACTGAAGTGCACGCCGTATGCCAGCGACCAGTAACCTCGGCCATTATCGCCCAACTTAGCGATAGTACGGGACTTAGCATATTGATGACAACGAAAAAGTTTTGATTGCAGCAAACATTATTTTCGATTTAACCCGTTTCAGGACAAGTACATGCGCTGCAATTACGACTGTTCTAGGGCTTTCGGTAACCGGTTACCTGATTACTGGAAAGGTACTTCCTACGAGGAAATACTTTTCATCCGCTTCTTGCGGTCGTTGGTCGCTCACGACTCGCGGCTCAGGACTCGCGACTCTCACATCACTTCGTTGCGTTTGCGCAGGAAGGCTGGGACGTCGAGATCGTCGGCCTGAAAGTTCCCTGCCATATTGGTGAGCACGCTGCTGCGCATGGTGTCCATGGAAACCACTTCCGCGACCGGTTCGGATTGCATCACTGAACCCGATTCTTCATAGGCCCGTTCGTCGTGCTCCATGACTTCGTGCTCCATCACATCCTGCGACATGATGTGCTTAGGCGGATCGCTCATCTCGTCATCCCGCGAAACATCGTGCGAGAGATTGCGCGAACCCATCCCGTCGGGAAAATCCATGGCGTCGTTGTGCGCCGATGGCGCAGACAAAAATGGGCTGGAAACGGTGTAGGACTCCTTATGCCGCTGCTTGCCCGCCGGTACCTCGCGGAATCCGGTGGCGATGACGGTGATCTTCACCGCGTCTTTCATCTTCTCGTCCATGACAGCTCCGAAAATGATGTTGGCGTCTTCGTGCGCCGCATTTTGAATGATCGAGCAGGCCTGCTGCACTTCGGAAAGCTTGAGCGAAGTCGATCCGGTGATGTTGATGAGGATGCCGCGGGCGCCGTCGATGGCACCGGCTTCGAGCAGCGGTGAGGCGATGGCGCGCTGCGCCGCATCAATCGTGCGCTTCGCGCCGGAGGCCGAGGCTGTGCCCATGACAGCGTATCCCATGCCTGACATGATGGTCTTCACGTCGGCGAAGTCGCGGTTGATGATGCCGGGGATAGTGATGATGTCGGAGATGCCTTGCACGCCCTGACGCAAGATGTCGTCGGCGATGCGGAAGGATTCGAAGAAGCCGGCGTCTTCGGCGACGGCGAGCAGCTTTTCGTTGGGGATGACGATGGTGGTGTCGACGGATTCCATCAGTTCGGAGATGCCGCGCTCGGCCTGCTGCATGCGGCGCTTGCCCTCGAACGTGAACGGCTTGGTGACGACTGCGACGGTGAGCGCTCCCATTTCGCTGGCGAGCGAGGCGATGATTGGAGCCGCGCCGGTACCGGTGCCGCCGCCGAGTCCGGTGGTGACGAAAACCATGTCGGCGCCTTCGAGCGCTTCGATGATCTTGTCGGAGTCTTCGAGCGCGGCTTTGCGTCCGACTTCGGGATTCGCGCCAGCGCCGAGGCCATTGGTGAGCTTGACGCCGAGCTGCAATTTGACGGGCGCGTGCGACATGCGCAGCGCCTGCAGGTCGGTATTGGCGACGATGAACTCGATGCCTTCCACTCCGGCATCGATCATGCGGTTGACGGCGTTGCCGCCGCCGCCGCCCACGCCGATGACTTTAATCTTGGCGTCGTTTTTTGCCTCGTCGTTGAAGCTGATGCGAATGCTGGAGTCGTTCGTCATAATTTTTCACCGCGAAATAGATTTTTCTTACTTGCCGATCTCTTGCTTGCCGCTCTTCGGTACAGATGCCGCAGGGGCTAAAGCCCCGAATCTTTGGAGTTGCTTCTAACGGCACGACTTGAAGTCGTGCCCTTCCCGTTTCGCGCTGCGTCGGCTTTTCTTCTCCCGCGGCACGGCTGAAGCCGTATCCTTTCCAAACGCCTACGCTCCGACCAACATCGCTTTTAATTTCGAACCCAGGCCGCTTTGTTGCAGGCCGCGGGCGATACGGGCTCGCTGGCCATAATTCACCATGCCGAGCACGGTCGCGAATTCAGGCTCCGATAAAGTTGAGGGCATCCTGGACAGCGGCGACGGCCACGAGAGCCGCACCGAGCGGCGCAGGACCGACTCGGCGACATCGAAAATTCCCGGCAGACGCGAGGCGCCGCCGGTGAGCACGATTCCGGCGATACAGAGATCGAACATGCCGCTTTGGCGCAGAGCGTCGCGCATCATCTCGAAGAGTTCCCGAGCACGCGGCTCAAGAATTTCCGCGACGAGGCGTTGCGGCAACAGACGCGAAGGGCGGTCGCCGACGGATGGAACTTCGACTTCGTTGCCTTCGGGAATCAGCGTGACGATGGCGTTGCCGAAAATCTTTTTGATCTTTTCCGCTTCAGCGAGCGGCGTACAAAGGCCGACCGACAAGTCGCTGGTGAAGTGATCTCCACCGACCGGGATGACGCCGGTGTAAGCGACGGCACCCTGATGAAAAACAATCAACTCGGTCGAACCTGCGCCGATGTCGGCGAGGCATACGCCGAGGTCGCGCTCGTCGCTGCGGAGAACGGAATCGGCGGCGGCGAGCGGCTCGAAAACGGTGTCGTCCACGTGAACGCCGGCTTTGTTAACGGCGGTGATGACGTTTTGCGTGGCGCTGGTCGCGGCGGTGACCATGTGGACGCGCACTTCGAGGCGCGCCGCCATCATGCCCAGCGGATCGTGTACTCCAGCCTGCTCGTCGAGGATGAATTCCTGCGGCAACAGGTGCAGGATTTCGCGGTCGGCGGGCAGAGGAATGGCGCGGGCGCGCTCGACCGCCTGCTTGATCTCGTCGCGTCCGATTTCGCGGGGACGCGTGCCCAGGCTGATGCCGCCGTGACTGTTCACGCCGCG